>Ga0265798_10004781_pt1 | contig 18514 bp, 18 predicted proteins | sample P3T30metagenome_FD_192430 | JGI IMG/M metagenome (GOLD analysis project Ga0265798, IMG submission 192430) | Plant litter microbial communities from East Loma Ridge, Irvine, California - P3 T30 | ecosystem: Environmental > Terrestrial > Plant litter > Unclassified | place: USA: California... | reverse complement strand
AGTATGGGAAGAGATCTGCGTCTAGAGACCGGATGAATATTTTTGACTTGTATTAACTATGAATTCTATGCAAAGATGGGATGACGGATTTGGACTTGGGCAATGCAATCAAAGGCATGCAATGCATGGTTTTGACATGTCATCTGAAATTTTTATTGACTGATGTGAATATCTACGAGCTGCTTTCTAACACCCAAACAATCCTCCACAATGTATCGAGGAGCAACTTAGGCTATTCTAACCCACCAAATCTATCCACCATGCACCACCGACGCCCTCCGCGACCCACCGCTCAGTCCCGCTGGACATCCTCCAGCTCCACGACGACCTCCCTACCCTGCTGCGCGAAGCCTATCACGAGGTAAGCCTGAATGCCCCTGAAGGAATCCACAGCACTACCTTCGTGAATGTTGAAGGCCATGCGCTTGCATGCAACCGTCTCAAGTCGCACGAGGCGAAGACGAGGAAAAGTGAAAAGCGCATCAAGCGCGTACTTGGCGACGATATCGGCGACCGGAACAACCTTTCTCCAGCTTGCTCTAGTCTGCTCGACGCCTTCCGGACGGATTATCTCGCGTTCGCCGAAACAGGAAGTGGTTATGCCCGCGGTATGTAGGGTGAGCGTTGGCTCCTCGAGGTTTGGGAGCGCGCCGCAGAGTTTGAAGTAGGGGTTGTATTCCCTAGTGCCGGAGATGCCGCTGAATCAATGGAAGCCATTGAAGTTGACCTTTGTGATGGCCAGGTGGATGTTCATGAGGAAAGGTACGCAGATCATGGCTAAGTATGTTAGTAGTGTACAATAGAAGATGAATAGTATGCATACCCTCAATGAAAGAGACGTCTGCGGTGGACGCGACAACGAAAAGAAGCGTGGCGACGTGGGCGAGGATGGGGCCGAACCACTCTACGGCGTTGTAGCCGTTGAACAGCTTGCCATTGAGGAAGCTGAGTGCCAGCATGTTGGGGACAAGGCGGCCGGTCTGTAGCTCCCGCACGAAGGATCGGTTGCTCTCTGCGGCCACGGAGACGGTGACATGACCAGGCCGGGAGGGGGCTTGGATCATGGTGACGGTGGAGACATTCCTCTCTCCGGCCATGTCGGAACGCGAGGCCACGTCTGGAGTCGACTGACTGCGCGCACGAGGGTCTTGATGATGTCCTTCCGAAGAGGACGAGGCAGCAGCTCGATCAGCGCGCCAGTTGCTGGAGGCGTTTGCTCGCGTCATGTTGATGTTTATGTGCGAGCGTAGTGAAAGCCGTGGCGGTATTGATGAATGAGAGGCCGTGCTTGATGATGCTAGGAGAGTATATAGTATTATGAGAATGACGAGGTAACTTGGAGAAGGCAATGAGTGGTAGCACGTCGAATTTTCGTTGTTGAAATTCTTTTGTGTGGCGAGGCTGTCGACACCAAAATTGTTGAGGGCTGGGTGAATGCGACAAACGCTGCCACAACGTAAAGAGGGGTAATTGTGTATAATTCAACGGAAAGAACAACGACTAGGTGAGAGAGACAGGACGCGACCGCCTTTTACACCATGTCCTTTTCATTCCGCAACGCGTGCTTCCATCACTTGACATTGTCGTGCTCACCCGCCCCTGCTATTACTCGGTTAATTGCAGCGTTTGCAAAGGTAAGGATGTGCTCTTACCTCTCCATCAAGCTTCACAATACACTTTTGTCTATACCTAAAAGCCTTCGACCCTCCTGGGATCACCAACTCGCATGCCAACGATCTCTGCAATGGCTATCAAGCTCCCAAACGATGTGCAGGAGAAGCTCCAGAGCCTACCCAAGTTCCTCAGCCCTGAAGCCATGGGGAGGGTTCGCTCACTAGCGAAGAGGAGGATAACGCAGCTACCGCGGGAACTCTACCCATGGCCACGTGCAGGATCCCCAACAGCTGACGAGTTCAGACAGCTGTGCCAACAGCTAGATTGAGTTTGTAAAGAGCGCGATGAGACCATCGCGGACGCGAGTGTTCAAACTGATCGCATCTAAGAGTTTGAGAAACGTAGCGACTAGTACGAGTGCCCGCAGCAGCTATAGAAAGACCAGAACGAGCGGCGCATTGTTGGCCTGTATCCGCTGACCAACCACACCATTCTTTCGTTCTGCCTTGTCACTGACCTCGCCAACAACGAATTGTTTTACTCTCTCTATTTCGAGGAATATTTTGAGACCGCTGCCACCGGGCCACTACTCAACATGGCGGACTCCCAAGCAAGGCTCAATCCAGTTCATTGATAACGGAATGATTAGACGACAACACGAAATAATGATGTACTCAGGGCGGCGGGGGTGAGATATCAGAAGCAATCAGAACGAGGGACAGGAAAAGCGACTTAGTGATCGAGATATGCATAGGAAAGGCGAACGGTGAGAGGTTGGCGCGATAACACACAGACCTATTTGATGGAAATAATTGAATTGCAGACTTAAAGCTAGGAGTTCTCAGGCTGCCACATCGAGATGATGGTCTGGAAGACATGATCAAATGAAAGGGATCACAGCCCATGGTCTTATCGATGGCAGTCGTGTCTGTTTCCGCTCACAACTGGGAAAGCAGGGGCCGCGACGTCAACGACGCAGCAATTGGCAGCCATCGCGACATCGCCGCATCATTAAACTCGGTCTGAATCATGGCGTGTTGATATTAAAGCTCCAAAAAGTACGCGCCACGGCTGCACTATTTCGACTTGGAGTTGTATCGCGGAATGTGAGTTGAGACGGAATAAGGTAGGCTGGTTGTGAGGCTCTTCGGAGTTCCAACACCGCTAGACGCTACGCCCGCTGGAGTAAAATTGGCATCTTATGTCATCCTCGGACCAAACACGGTGTTGAAGTCGCGTCTCGACTCCTGATAAGCACAACTACGAAACACATATGACATTGTCCAGCGCCACGATCTATGATGAATTGTCGTCCATTGTTCTCTACTTCTCATAAAGACCATGGCTAACATACACTGCTGACGCGCCGTCTTCCACACCCAACCTCTTTGTTTCTGCAACGCGCATGTAGGCGCGTGGTGACGCATCCACGACATTTAACCGACCACGATAGGTCCCCGAAGCAGCCTCCATGGCCTCAGCTATGCGCCGCGAATCCGTCGAGAGCTCGCCGCTCCTGTTGCCCACCGAGTCTACCCACGATGGCCTCCCACACGATATACACTCACAAGCCAAAAAGAGCAAGCCATGGGTAATACTCGTGGTGCTTTGCCTCTTGCTGATAGCGATCGTCGATATGGGTGCGTTCCTTGCGGAGCCACCGAAGACACGTATCTTCGAAGCCAACATCTGCCTCTCGTATTACAAAGAGCACGATCCCTCCGCTATCGGCGCCGATGGCGGTGTTCCAGAGACGCTTTGCAAGATCGACGCCGTGCAGCAGAAGCTGGCGGTGATCTTTGGGTGGCAGGATACGTTTGACGCAATACCCGGCATCCTTCTGGCAGTCGCCTACGGCACATGGGCCGACCGCGTTGGTGCGTGAGAGATCAACCGACTGTATGCGAGACAAGCACTGACTTCGTATACCCACTTCAGGCAGGAAGTGGATCTTTACTGCATCCCTTTTCGGCCTACAGCTGAACTTCGCATGGGTCCTGCTCATTTGTAAGTAAGCCACATGCGGATAAATTCCAGAAAACCCGGGGTAGCGCTAAGCTGACCTGCTGCAAGGTTGGTTTGATACTTTGCCGCTGCAGCTAACCTGGATATCCTCGGCATTCTATATTATTGGCGGCGGGCCGATTGTAGCCATGGCCATAGGCATCAGTAAGGACCCCGGCTCCAAAACACGAGCTGCAGATGAGGTACTTTTCGCTGACCTCGTACCTGCACTCTGACAGCCATGATATCCGACATAGTGCCGCCTGAAAAGCGCACGACCATATTCCTGTACCTCACATCCTCCGTTCTGGTAGCGGAAATGATCGCGCCCATCGCAGCGGCTAAGCTCATGGCGAAGGGCAACTGGCTGCCGCTCGTACTGGCCCTCGCAATACAGCAGGTTGGCATACTCATTGCCTTCTTTTTCCCGGAGACGCTGCATCTGCGGGACTTGCCAGAGCCGCAGGATAGCGAGGATGGTCAGAGCATGGAATTGCAACCCAAGGGTGGCCATTTCACGCTCAAGGCGCAGCTCCACAACTTCAAGATTGCGTATACGTTCATCAGGAGCGACTGGACGCTAGGCCTGGTTGTTTTCACGTTTGTGGGCAGCAGGTTGGGCCGGCAGTCTATGACGCTTCTGGTACGGTATGCGTCGAAGCGCTACAACTGGGCGATCCACGATGCGGCTTACCTCCTTTCGTTTCGTGCAGCAACGAACCTCGTAGCAGTCGCCGTCTTCCTGCCTTTGCTCAATTGGTTTCTACTCAGGTACCTCCAGTTCGCCGCGCAGAGAGCTGACCTGTGGATTGCGCGAGGCTCCATAGTCTTGGGCGCTGCCTCGATGCTTGTGGTTGGGTTCGCAGCCTATCCCGCACTGCTCGTCATAGGGCTCCTCGTCTACAACATGGGAACTGGATACGCCGCCGCGATGAGATCCGTGTCTATACACATTATTGGTGGCCAGTCAAGTCCTGACGTGGGCAAGCTCATGAGCACCATTGCTATCGTAGAGAGTATTGGTGTCATGGTCGCTGGACCTGCGCTGTCGCAGATGCTGCAGTGGGGCATGGACCTTGGTCCTGCTTGGTACGGCTTGCCGTTCCTGGGCTGCTTTGTAGTACTTGTGATCATGGCGGTGGCTACGTTCTCGATCAGTGTCAAAGATCGCGGTGTGGGCTACGTCGAGGTGAATGTCGAGGATGAGGAGGACACGGCGAGAACGTCGGCGCTCGATGAACAGCGCGCCACTCGTCACGTGCATTGAACATCACTGACTCCCTCACAATCGAACTGCATACACATTTGAGACAATGTCGTGCTCCGCTTCATCGCAAATAGTTCTTTCGGTTTGTCCGTAGCGTTGCGTTGCGAGGTCGTGCCTACCCTTCGTAGTAGACCGTGACGGCCTCTCCGACAATATGAAGGCACGACATGAGGTCAAAAACCAACCACGAGGAAAGAGCACTCACTCGCTGGCTCGTACGATGCCTCGCTTTCCAACCTTACCTCTGTTTCTGCTACTCCATACCACCACCTCTTTAGCAGGCTTTGCTGCGTTGGACTCAGGTCTTATCGAGCTTTCTTCAGCGTCATTAGTATTATCTTGCCCAAATGCTCGCCCGCGCCTCAAGCGACGCTGGAACTCGTCTTCGGCGCTCCAAGTCGGCTTCCACCGTCCACAGGCCACCTCTGCCCATCTCAGAGCCTCTCGATGCAGACACATTGCGACAACAAGCCGTGGCTGCCGCTACAGCCGCTTTCCATCGAGCCCAGGCACACACTGCAGCGGAGCGAAAGACCAATCGCGGCTCTGACGTGTCGAGAACGAAGAGCAACGCCAGTCGCAAGTCAACCGGCTCGCAGGGCCAGGGCAGCCATTTTCCGCCACGTGACTCGAGCTTCCGCTCTCTGCATCCTCCCAAGACAGCACCCAATGCTGATGCACAGCGTCAATCTCGCACCTTCACGATCAATACGGATAAGTTCCCAGCTTTCCATGCAGTACCCAGCGACAGGCCAGCGTCGGCAACCAGACCTCTATCAGCGCAGCCCTCCTTAGCTTTTAGCGAGCATTCTCGTCCAGGCACACAGCTCAAGAGTGGTCCTCGCAGTGCTGCCTCTTCCATCACGTCGCAGCAAATTAGGAAGGCACGGTCTATGTACTATGCAAGCAGCGTGCAGACCGGCTCACCCATTGCTCGACCACCAGCAAAGTATCTGACGACGCCGCCTCCAGTGGTCGTACCTCCGACCCTCGAAATACCGGTCCATTGTTCGGTAGCTCGCAATGTCGATGTTCCGCCGGCCGCAGAGCCTCGCATTCCCGCTACTGTCACAGCAGATGAGTCTATCGACAAAGCACGCGACAAGTATCTCCAGACTTTCCAGGATCGTTCCATCAAGCACAAGCCCTAACTGTTCATGGCACCCTTCATGAAGAGGCAAGACAAGGGGAAAGAGAAAAGTAAACGCCTCAGCTCAGGCTTCGCTTCCATGAACGCCAGCAGCCAACTGACACCGATCGATTCGACACTCGACGTCACTTTGAACGACTTCATGCCTCAGCCGGACAAGAAGGACAAAAGGTCTTTCTCCGGCTCGCTCAAGAGCAAGATTAAGCGCGTCTTCAGACGGACTTCCAAAGTCTCACCAAACTTGCCGGTGCAGCAAATCGAAGCCAGCCGCGATTACTTTGAAAGTGCTGAGGTCGAGACTCATACCGCTCGTGATCTCTATGGCATTCCCACTCCCGACGAGCTGTTGCTACAGCGAGTGCGTCAGCGAACACCATCCATTGATGGTGCGCGCCCTGCTTATATCCGGTCGGCCTCTCGCACCAGCAGCAACGGAAGCTTGAGAAGCAGGGGAAGTAACCGTAGCTTGCACAGCGAGGTGAACGCTTCGAACCCATCTGCATCGCGCGTGACTAGCTGGGGTACGTCGTCTACCGGAGACACTCTCACTCAACGAGCCATGAAGCGGATGAGCGTCATTCACGAGGCCAAAGACAGCATCGGGAGCGAAGCTGATCGCATTGCTTCCATTTCCACGAAGAGAAAATCTCTTCCACTCACTGCTCTCGGAGGTCTTGCTGCTTTCCGCGATCCAATGCCCATGGAAAGCCTGCTGGAGGAATCATCGACACCAGTGGATCCCAAGCGCGTATTTTCTGCCCTAATGAAGGAGATAGGAACGTCCAAGACGACCGAGATTACCATCGATGCTATTGACCGCACGCCTGGTGCCGAAAGCGACGTTTTCGAGTCGAGCACGACCAAGATACTGCATGCCAGTGGCAGAGAATTGCACTCGAGTGCCAGCAGAGACTTTCGCCCCAACACTGCTTATGACCAGCGACCACCATCTCGACGGCCTCCAAGCGCTGCGGCGCAGAGTACGCGGAGCAAAGCCAGCTCCATGCGCTCGCTTGGACGAGCTATACGATCTACAATTCGCACAGTCACTCCCGGAGAGCGTGCATCTTCACCAGGTCCTAGACAACCACCAAGCATGTTTGGGGCGAGTCGAGTGCCATCTGGTGACGGTGGCATGTCATCGAGCCCTCCATCTGAACGCGAGGACTGCATCACATTCAACGTAGCGTACGTTTCGCCCTACTGACCTACGTCACTGCTACAAGCTAACTAATGCCATGCAGGCTCATCGATGATCAGCCTCCAACAAAGATCTTCTCGCCTTCGCGAGAGCAGATTGAGAAACGAGTGGAGAAGGCCAAAGAGCGCTGGAAGACGCCTTTGGACGACGTTGAGGATCTTCAATTCCCTCGCGAAACCGACCGCGTATACAACGTTGCCAGTTTTTCTAGACGGGCCGTCTCGGGTGAGGCATCTCGTACAATCATGGAGCAGATCGAAGTTGCACGAACCGATCTTCCAGAAGCCCCGGTGGCTCCAACACCATCACCGAGACCAATCATGTCACCGTTGTCGCCAAGTGTATACTCTCGAAATACCGACGGCATCAGTATACTGCCGAATGACAGTGTCATGTCGTTTGGTAGCCCCAACGAGGTCCACCAACTTCGGCATGAAGGCTCGGCGGTGATATTGGCCAGCCATTCGGTACGAAGCTTCGTTGTTGGGACGCCATCCCCGCCTCGCCGGACGAACTCTACGCGTTCAAGTAGCGACTGGAAGACGTGGTTGTCGCACGAGGTGTCAAGTATAACAGGCACGAGCCAAGAAGAACTGAAGATCGACGAGCGGTACGTGACGCCGTCTGGCAAGCACCGGCGAGAGTCTACCCGCACTTCGCACACAGAGCAAGACGATACCACGGTGATTTTACGCCCGTCTTGCGACACAGTCATCGCTTGTGCAGATTTAGACGGAACGCCGGCTGCGGATGCTGGCCTGACGGCAGCAACTGAAAAGGTCAAGACGACGCCAGTAGTACACGCGACTTCATTGCCAGCAGTGCCCGGTGTTCTTGAGAAGTCGCAGTCACACCCAGACACTTTCAAGGAGGTGACGCCCGAGCACACGCCGTCAGCATCTACGCTAGATGTTGCGAGCAGTATGTTATCGCGGCCAGGATCGACTCCCATCTCCGATCGATCCCGTCTTCCGTCTTTTCCAACTCACGGATCGTCGGCATCGCAGCCCTCAGTCGGTACGCCGGTGACTGCACGAATGAATGAACGATTCCCGTACATAGTCAACACGCGACGATTCAGCCACAACAGCTCGAGATCATCGCGCCAGTCCAAGTCTCCGCCTGAGAGTCTCGCTCCCTCACTCAAGTCGAACAGGACTGCTTCCACTACAAGGATGTATTCTGATCTTTCGGTACCACGTAGTGATCGGGCAACACAATCTGCGTCGAAAAGTTTCGCGAGGAAGAGCGAGATCGACATGTCAAGCAAAGAGAATCTAACGCCGCCCTCAGTCGGGTCCAGCAGGCTGAGCAAGAGACTCAGTATTCCGTCGACAGGTTTAGCATCACGTCCGAGATCTGGTCAGCTGCTTACATCAGTTGCACTCAATCGTAGCTCGACGAACGTAGGCCAGTACGCGACCAATATACCGGAACTAAAGCAGTCGAAGCACACGTCCAGCCCAGCATCCACATCGTCGCCGACACGAGTTCTTATCCGCGCAACAACCCGATCTGTCTCGCCTGAGAAGATGAGTCGCCGACCAAAGAGCGCGTTCGACCTCCGTGCCCCGAGAACGTCGTTGCCCCGACCTGCCTCGGAGCTCAGAAGGCCAGCGCTCCACTTGAAGACGTCTACGAGCTCGCTGGCATTGAACAAGGAGCCCAGCCCCGGCGCTGAAGACCGAGCTATCGACAGTATACTTGAGCGCAGTGGCAGCGTCACGCCGGGTCAGCGGATGGCAGATCGCTTCCTGCGCGAGAGGAAGAGTACGGGAGTGCTAGAAGGAGCGAAAAAACTGGAGAGGGAGGATACACCGGCATTTCTTTGATGATGCGCGCGACAATGGTCTCGCGCATGCTTACCGTCGCATCACTACTGAGCTTTTGGGTACTCGTGCTGCAGATTTCGCATCGCCCATTGGATATGAGCAGCGCAGTGTGGTAAGTGGATGGCTTTTATGGCATGGCATTACCATGTATTGTAGTGTAGTATGTCAATGCATGGTTGACATCTTTACTCGATCACATTGACTGCTTCATTGCGCTGGTGTACACCAAACTATGAATATGCTGTTGGAGGTTCGTGCTGTTACCGAGCCTTGGGATCTATGCGGGGCGTATTCATCATTGTCGCTGATTCGCTGCGCAGACACAGAATGTGCTCAGGCGGTTGCTGATATGCAGGCTTAGCGAGACGTCCAATTGTGCGGTATGACGATTGCGTTGCCAACTCCGTGCCCGACCTACATCCACGACTAAGAGACCAAGCACTAGATCGTTCCATACTCATCGACCCATCTTCTTACAATGTCCGCCCCCAAATCCCGCATTGCAGACCTCTCGTCTACAATCGTACACCACACGCACCTCATCGACACCTACCTCACCGAACAAAGCCTTCCCCAACCCTCCTTCGACCCCGCCGGTCCCTCAAACCTCAGTTTATCTTCTTCTCTCGAATCTTCACGCGCCATTGTCCTCAGCGCGACTCAAGAGCTTAATGATCTGCTGCAAGGCCCGCACAATATCATATGGAAACAGCACCAGACCCAACTTGTGCCTATGCATTTGATCTCGCATTTCGATATTGCGCGGATACTTCCTGTAGATGGGGAGATGAGTTTCGGTGAATTGGCGGAGAGGATTGGGGTGAGGGAGGGGGCGGTACGACAGATCTTGAGGGTGGCGATGGCGCATCGAGTGTTTAGTGAGGCGAGGAAGGGGTTTGTGGGGCATTCGTGTGCGTCTAGCGTACTTGTTGATGACGAGGTAAGAGGTACATGATCGGGATATGGGTGTGACATGTGCTGATGTTTCCACGCAGAAGCTGAGAGCGTGGTGTAAGACGCGGGTCGATGACATGGGGCCTACGGCGACGAGGGTGGTGGATGCGTTGGTTAAGTGGCCTGAGGGTGGGGAGCCGAGTCAGACTGTGAGCTCATTCGAACGTTCGTTCTGTGTCTTTAATTTACTGATCGTGGATGTAGGGCTATGCACTCGCGCATAATGGCTTGTCTTTCTACGACGATTTGAATCGCCATGAAGATAAGGCAGCGACGTTTGCGAAGGCTATGAAACTTATCACGACGGGCCCGGGCTTCGACTTGCGCTTCATTGTCCACGGCTTTGGTTGGAGTGATCTGCCGGCTGGGAGTACGATTGTGGATGTTGGCGGGAGCACGGGTAGCACGGCGCTGGAGCTCGCCCGCACTTTTCCATCCAAGGCGTTCAAGTTTGTGGTGCAGGACTTGGGCGAAACGATTGCAAGTGTCTCCGAGTCTACAAACACGGAAGCCGCCGAGATGGGCGTCACGTTCATGCCCCACGACTTCTTCACGCCGCAGCCCATCAGTGCGAATGTGTATCTCCTCCGCTGGATTCTACACAATTGGCCGGAAGCGTACTGTTTGCGCATCATCCGCGCACTCATACCGAGTCTGAAAAATGGTGCGAGAGTACTGGTGATGGAGATTGTCATGCCGGCGCCAGGGAGCATTGACAATGAACCCGAGAGGAAGATGAGGGCGATGGATTTGATTATGTTGCAGATTGGAAATGCGGGGGAGAAAGATGTTGAGGGGTGGAAGGGGTTGTTTGAGAGGGCTTGTGAGGACGGGGAGGGAAAGGGGAGGTTTGTGTGGAGGGGTGTGAAGGTGCCCGAGGGAAGTCGATTGGGGGTTATGGAGTGGGGTTGGGAGGCGTGATGATATTGCGATTCTTGAAGACTTGGGAAGATGCTCCAGGATTATTTCGACCTGTATGATGATTGGCGCGCTTGTTTTGCGTGCAGAGAGGTGTAATGACAAGGTTCGGTGTCGAAGAAGCAGCTCACCGATGAAGTGCACGGGGGCAATTACGCTGGCTTTTACTTTTGCAGGTCACGCTGGGAGAAGTTTGTGACCTGAAACAAGTCCGATCAAAATCATAGGCCGTGTGTAGAAGTTAATTGCTAGCACAGCACACAATTGCAAGTTTGTCAAGCAAGGTAGCGATATCTTTCATATAGCGCAAAATCGTGTTCCGTACCTCTATTTCACAGCTCCTCAATCGGCATCGGATCCATTCAGCATGGTCATCGAATCGAACATGAGGCTGATCGACCTGCAAAGAAAGATTGCGGTCCACTTCGTCCCGAGACCTTTTCTAGGCTTCTCGACCCTACCAGTGGAAGTGAAAGAGTTGATCTACGAACACGCCTTCCACATACAAGAAGTCTTCAAAAACAGGATTTATGTCGACAAGACACGCAGCCGGGCTTTCTTGGCCATCGATACCTGCCTACAGGCATTCAGCTTAACTAGCAAGCTCGAATGTACTGTAAGCCTAAATCACTTCTTCCGCTATGCCAGGTTCTACATTTATCGCGACTCCGACGTTGATATCTTGCGAAGTTCCTCAAGAGTGTGCCCGTCATCAATGCTATGAAGCTGCTCCGTAACGTGGAACTCAGCCCAAACAAGAAAGAACATGCCGCAGGCCTGGGCAGAGATATCGCGCTTATGAAGCAGTGCGATGGTGTTCGAACAGTATGTACCGAAAATATAGTCCCACTCAAGAAGCGCACGCTGACGTGAACGCCACTCCAAGGTAACCATCATCGTTCCTGCAGCTAACTTAGCCTCTTCCACTACCATGGGTTGAGACAGAGCCCGGAGTCCGTTCGAAGCGGCACTGAGATTGTCACTGCTCTTGAGCTCGAAGGGCTTGCGGGTTGCAAGAGCCTCTCTCTTGTAGTGCTGATGTTCGGAAATGATGCTTATAGCGTGATTGGCAAGTGGGAAGAGATGGTTGCAGTCCTCAAGAAGATACTAGCCGATGGTAATGATAAGGCAGAGGTGGAGGTGAGGCACACTAGTTGGTCGAAGTCTTGATAAAAGCAATGGTGCTTCACAATAACAATGGGAGATGATGCGCTTGATTCCCATGACAAGTGCTTCTTGATGCTACCACCACTATGCTATAAATGCGCACCAATTTCCAAAACACCACAGCAATGCTTCTAAATCTATATCACGCCATGCATATGCTACGCCACGCTAAACAGCTCTCAATCATCGACACATAACCGTGCTCTCATACACCACTCGTTCAGAAATCCCACAACGTGCCAAAAGCATGAAGGCCAGCCTCCCTACATCCTTGCATCATCTCGTCATTGCCTTGCATATTGCTCGTGATGAAGATAACCTCCGCGCCGAACCGCGTCCATGTGTCCTTCAGCAACTCCATGGTGTCCGGGCGTCCACCTCTTTTCTTCGAGTCCCAGAGGATCATGCGCTCGGGCTCGATGTGCTTGTGTATCAGACCCGTGATGGTAGGACCGAAGGTGCGTTCTTGGTCGGATCCGATCCAGATGAGGAACCAGTCGGGCGACTGAATGCACGTTGAGAGTGCGGCGCCGATGCCGGTACCGGTGCAGATGCGGATGCCGCGCTTGAACATGGCAGATGCGTGGCCAACACCAGCTAGATGAATGTTAGTGGCTGAAGTCGCTAAGTGTGGGAGCAATGACATACCGAACTTGAGTTGTCTTGTCCAGACTGTCTTGGGCGGGTTGGCGACAAGATTTTTGGTGAAGTCGCCTTGCACACCGCAGATCATATAGTGGTGCGTTGCCTTGCGGCCCTGGCTTATGATGCCGAAAGCGTGGTACTCCATGATGGATGTGCGGCTGATTCGTCCAAGGAGGCCTTGCTGCATACCGCGCTCGAACTTGAGGATGGCAACTTTGGGTGAGGGGATCTCTACTTCGACTGGAACTTCGCGGAGGGTGACCCACGGAATGAGGATGCTTGTTGCTGTCAGTAGTGATGGTGTAAAAGGTGGCCAGTTACTTACAAGACTGTCATGAAGACGGCGAACCAGAGTTCTTGTGCGCTCAGTAATGAATGTGTGTCCCTGTGCCATTCTCCCCGCTTTATGTCGTATGTGTTGCCGAGCACTACAAATATCCAGGTCATCTAGTAAATGTCAGCAATGCTCCCGTGACGATCGCCATCGCTTGAACGTACAGCTAACCCCAGCCATCCAACGAATCGATGATGCTTTTCGAACACGTTATGGTATGTGCTTCGCAAAATCAGTAAATGATGCCGGTATGTCTCGAATCGCTTCACTTACTTGCGAATCCAGGGGAAGGCGCTCAATACGGAAATGATGATGAAAACATTTGTAACTATGCCAGTGGCGATGACTGCTGGGTGCTGGACTGCGCGGTATCGGATGATGTCAACGATCTTGAAGACAAGCCATCTAGACTTTCGGTTAGTTGTGGCTGCGATGTTATCGCAATGGTGTCTTACGCTGCTCCCGATAGAGCGCATCCCGAGTGAATGCCTCCGACGTGCTGCAGTACCGATGTAGCTGCGTACTTGACTCGTAACGGTGCCCACTTTGCCAATATTAGCAGCTGTCGTGTAGTAGTGACTTAGAAGTACATACAGATAAGCCGTAGATGCAGACTAGGTATAGAAAGCGCATCCACAACTCGTTCCGGAACAAGACTGCGGCTAAGAGGTTGCCCAGCACCAAAGCCCCGAGGTGGTTCTCTCCGTACGAAAAGCGGCCAAGTGCAGTCATGATAATACCAACGACGTTGAGTATGACGATGAATGTGAAGAACTTGCGGTAGGTGTTGAACCACAGATCTGCCAAGACCCATCTTGGTACTTTCCGCTTGGTTGAGGGTGCGGGCTTGGGTGGTGCGACTGTAGTCTTGAGCGCTGTTGCGTTGATCGATCCCCTTCTTGCTGCTGGACTTCCTGCTGGCCATGACAGTGACAAGTCTGGTATGCTCGGGTTTGGGGTGATGCCCTCGTGGTAGGGCGAAAGTGGTGAAAGCGGTGATCGTTGTGCTCCGAGACGATGTAGCTGCATAGCCCGTTCTCCACCAAGGTATGCAAGAGGTGGAGATTTCGCCAACTCGGTCGTACTCTCGTACATGCCCTTCTCCGCATCGTCCACCGAACCATGACTGTTGTCACGAGACGGCCCATATGGGGGAGCAGCCATAGCGGATGTAAGTTTGTCGAGCCTCGAGATAGGGATGCTGAGGTTATCGCAGGGATGGTGGAAGTCGAGACAAATATGCTGAGAAAGCTGTGGCAGGGATGACTTGTGATTGTGAATTCGTCCACGAGTTTATGAATGGGTGTCTTGTACAAGGCTCCATGGGCCAAGCCCCACCGCCTGGGTATATGGCGACCCGAAACATGGAGATGTAGCGTCATTGTCAGATTGACTGTGTAGACTACACTAGCCGAATTTGCCGTGCGTGGGTTGAACTCAGTATCGTTGTTCTCGAAAAGCATGGACCCACCTAGCCACAAAAGCCCCGTGGTGGTGGCTCCGATTGGCTTAGCGCTCTTGCTGGTCAGCACGTTTACAGCCTTAGGACGGATATCTCGCCAACCGAGTACTCGCGGCCAGACAGAAGCTCTCTTTTTCGCTGATCTAAAGCTGTCTTCACGACACTCTTGGACGAGCAGCACTGCACTGAGTGGGTGTGAGCAATACAGTGGCACGAGGGCAAGTACCGCCCGTGCTTGCTGTTACACGGAGCGCAGTGCCATTCTCTCCGTCAAAGGAATATATGAAACGATATTGGAGGCTCTCGCACCGCCTGGTGTGCAACCACAAGACGCACTTCTGGATCTGGGACCTGCCCCACTACCTACTCAATCGAAGACTAAACTAGGAATCGAAGAAAACGGCGTGTGGGAAGACTAACGAGCTTCTTTGCGTCCAAGGATTGGTCGCGAAGGTCATATTGTGTTCCCTTGGCACTACAATTCTCGCGGTTCCTGGATGCATCGCCAGTACAGGAGGATCGATGAATAGTATCAGAAGCGAGCGTACATCGCGTGACTTGCTTGAGACTCTGATACAAACGGTCCGAAATCCGATGTACCTTTTTGGTGTTCCCCACGCGTCATGCGCCGAGTTGCAGTAGCCAGAATCCGGGGTCAATCTAGTTAGACGAGGCTCAAATCAAACACTACCTTATCAGAACACGTGTCGGTCGATGTACCTGGTACATTCCCGGCGTGAGATCATCGTACAGTATGCGTAGCATTTCCTGATATACACGTCTGGTAACGTGCTAACATTGTGTACTGGATACTTTGCAATGAAAGGCATGCAGATAGTAAACTCACAGTTCACCTCATTCTGACCCCGGGCAAGGTCACAGCCATGAAGCTGCATACGCTGAGGCATAGTACTTGTGGCGCCTTTTGGCGACAAGTCAACGTCGCGTTGCAGACGAGCTGGTCTACCGCGTTTGGTCGTACAATTCCAATGTTGAAGCGCGCATGTGATTGCAGCCGCACGATAAGCGATGGATGTGATGGGTTGCGCAAAGTATTGAAGTTGGGCAGCGAGAGCAGACTGCGAGCCAGAATGCGCTACAAACTGCGTCATAGTTGGTTGTGTGGCGTTTCGGTAAGCTCGTGTGGGTGCTGTGAGGCTACACGTCAAGAATCAAGACGGCAAGCTGAGTGCCAAGCGGTCGTTTCCGACTTTTCGAACAATTACGGTAGGCCGGTACTTTAGAGTATGACTTGCATATGGTGGAGGTCTCGGCTTGGCTTGGCAATTTCCGCCAATTCCACATGGCCTTCTTGTAGATTGATATGGCACGTGCATTGCCAGATGACCAGATTTCCGCTTCCAACGCGGGACTCGATTGATGACCTAAGCGCGAGGGCGCTTTTTATACGATATGTATAGAGCACGAGGCTCAATCGTGGGGTACAGCGTAGACGTGGGCGTCTCAGGTTTTGTGGCTAGTCTGATGCGGCTCCTGAGATGGTGTAGCGCCCTACGATGAAAGATGCTTCTCATGTCGCATTCCTGGTGCTTGTCTCTTTTACGGGACCCTGTGCCGGTCCTAGTCGTTGGTTCGGCTGCTGGTAGGCGACGGGCTTCGAGGCTGTGCAACAGCTTGTCAAGAGGACGTATCTCAAAGGCAAGCTAGCGAGGAGGACACGACATCGCCTTGCGATACAGTGGTCGCTCATGTTAGTAGACCCAAGACAAGAGTGCTCGAAGATCGCAGCATCTTGCGTAACTCTGCTTAAGACCGCTTGGATCCGGTCAGTCAAGTTCGCTGCTCCCAAATCTCGAACGGCCTCAACTGAGGAAGTGCACGACTGTGGTTGTCGATGTACTCAACCAAATCCAGCTCAATGTGTGTGACGCAGTTGAGCTAGAAAGCATCAAGCCAGCTCAAGTTCCAGCTTCTATGACGCTCCTGTCACAGATTAATCCCACTCTTTCGACAACCTTAAGTTGTAGATTATAGGTTCCATGATCGAACTTCTTGCCGACCTAAGCTAGCGACGGATATGCGGGCCTGCAATGGATTGACGTTGGCGAGTCTCACATTGAGCTGGCTGCAGCCCACCGTGTAATCACTGATCACGAGACATGTGTAAATGGCACAATCTCTGAGCTTCAAGGTCCCTCGCACTCGACCAGTCCGCAGGAAATTGGTAGGATTTTTGCGTTGTCGCTGGTGCTTCCAGAGGCATCAAGCCTCCATGCTGTTGTGGTAGGTGGGGTTTCGGCAATCTCGAATAGATTGCCGCCTAACCTCAACGGTCGAACATGAGCCGTAGTGTCCGCTGATTGCGATCTGGCCAAAGGTACCATCTACAAAGCTTATCATTGTTAGCAGCCGCTGTGCCTTCTTTGCCGATTCTTCCTATGTGACACTACCTTCCATATGCTCGTGAGACGCGTTGATGATCGATCGCATCCACCGGACACTGTCGCACGGCTTCGTTACGCAAAAGAAAATTCAGACTGAGTTCTGCGATCCAAAGATACGAGTAGAAGTGACTACTTACGCTGGGTAACCTGGGATCCGGAGCGAATGGGGCATGGTAGCAGGCGATTGAAGATCAGGTGAAAGAGGAGAAAGGTTACCGCGTGTTGTTCCTTCCGAGTTTACCTAACGTCGCGCTAGCCGTATTTATCAACGTGGCCTTATCGATACCGGAGACTTGTGATCCGTCAAGGCCTCGCCACGCTGATTCCAAGTCGAAAACCAGCACACGTCGCACTCCCAACAAATCTCAGTAGTTCAGGCACATCAAGAACGCCTTTCCCATTACCACGGTGAGTTTCTGCGCATGAATGTGTGTTTGTTAGACCAGTGAGCGACATCTGGAGGAGGAGTCATGAACGTCGCCCCCTACGTAGGTCTTTTCGACAGCGGGCCGATAGGTAGCTAACGTTCAGCTACGGCTTTCCAAAAGCAAAGTCTTTAGTGTATCAGCCCGTATCGCAGACGAAAACCGAGACCACCAGAGACTGAGCTTAGATTTCTCTCAGACTGTTCTTCCCTGTCACATATCCACAACCCTTCCACATCAACGCAAAATTCAGTGTTGTTTGCAAAGTGTTTCCAGTCCGTTAAGGGAGAGAAATGCCTTGCCTGCAATAACTGATTGTCTACCCGCACTAATAGAACGATACGAAATTTCGCTATGACGACTGCGAATTGGTAGGACAGTCACGGTTCGGCTAATAATCGTGGATTCTTCACGCGTTGTCGACCGCCATGTCTTCTTCCCACCTCGGGTCTTTCCAGCCCAATCTCCTAGTACAGTCAGCGTGACATGTGCCCTCCTCGGCAGTAATTCATCAGTATGATGAGACCGGTATTGCTCATCAAGCGTCCATATGGTTGACCACGAGTCGCAAGCACGGGAGACGCCCGTGGAGGTTGGTTTGCTATGGTACCCTATGCTTAATGAACAACGGTTCTGTATATCAATTAGTCAGCACACACTCCATGAACTCTGTGCGAAGGTCTTGCTGCATTTCATCTTCCTTCCGTCATTTCTGGCGACTACAATCGATATCTCAAACACACGATCAGCGTTTGTAGTGAGCAACAGCGTTACAGTCAGCAGCAATTACCATGGACTACTTTGACGATCTAGACAACCAGGCCATGGATACCTTTCGCGAACTCAACGACAACGCAGAACTGGTCGATGCCACACTCACAAGCACGCTGTCCCCAGAACTAGAGAACCTTATCCGGACAGCGAAACAACAACATGTCCCGATCCGCCCAGTCAAGCACAGATCCTGCGCAATGGACTATCTTTTCAGGATATGCAGTCCTCTTACACCAATAATCCTCGCATCAGCGGCTGTTCTTCCATCACAGCCAAAGATCGTCCACGGAGAGAGCGAGAATGGCCCTACTCAATTCTGCCAACTCAACGAGCTCGATATTCCCATTATCAAATGCTGGCTA
>Ga0265798_10004780_pt1 | contig 18518 bp, 16 predicted proteins | sample P3T30metagenome_FD_192430 | JGI IMG/M metagenome (GOLD analysis project Ga0265798, IMG submission 192430) | Plant litter microbial communities from East Loma Ridge, Irvine, California - P3 T30 | ecosystem: Environmental > Terrestrial > Plant litter > Unclassified | place: USA: California... | reverse complement strand
TAGCTTTAGATCATTGCTCAACCGTTTTGATACAACAGTATCAAGTTGGAAATCTTTCAATTACATAGCTTTTATAGTAATAGCTCTGAAGAAATTTTATAAAACTAAAAAAGTTTAAATGACTTCAATTATAATTCAAAAAATATGATCAAAAAAGACGAAATAACCATACAAAAATTATTTGATGGTGATGAAGAAAGATGCCTAAAAGAAATTTTTGAAATTGAAAGTCAGAAAATCAAATTGTTTGATTTTACAATAATCCGTTAAGAGATTTAAAAAAAGAAATAGGTGATGAAGCTTTTGATGCTATTGTCAGAGAAAGTGGATTTAATGTAAGAAACAGTTTCATTGAAAAGTACATATCTGAAGAGGGATTAGAAATTCATTATCTGAAAAAGAATGATATGATCTATTTGTTTTCATATGGAGAATATCAGTTCGGAAGGTATATGTTATTTTTAGAAAGTATCTGGCATTAAACTGCTTGATAAAATCATATATTAGTCTGATTTTGATGCTATATAAAAATATCAGCTTCTCATCAGATTCAAATCAGCATAACAATAAAAAATCCACATCCGGAGAATCCTTTTAAATCCGGACTATTATTACATCATGAAACCCATAGAACTATTACCCAGCCTCAGAAAAAGACTGGTCCTGCTCAGCCTGGTCATTGCTTTCGGCATTGTAATAACAGTCATTGCTCCCTTTCCCAGCAGCTCATTTATCCTCTATTTCGGCCTCGCCCTGGCTGCTTTCTGTTATTGTGTCATCCGCCTGTTCAATCGCGAACCCGTTCTGATGTTATCTGAAGCCGGTATCTTTTCCAAAATGACTATTAATGCCGGGAAAATCGGACTCATTTACTGGTCAGACATTACCGAAATCCGTGAGACAAATAGGTTTTGGGTCATAAAGGGCATTGAACTTCACACCGGCGAAGAAGTAGCAGAACGATACAATTCCAGGATTAACGGAAAATACAGGTCCGGACGCAAAACCCTGTTAATATACCTTTCCAATGATGAAATTAACATGACCCATAAAGAGCTTTTTGTTCTGGTAAACAGGTACTGGGATCATTACAGAATCAATAATTAATGAAAGCATGCAGGCATATTAATTAACCTAACCAAAAGCAAACGGAAAAAATCCTGAATTAGACAGGATTTTATTTTACACCAAACCGCGAACTGTTTTCCCGTGCATGAATGCAGATTAAAAGGGTAAAATAAAATATAGAAACGGCATCTTTCAAAAGAAAATACTGAATATTCCGTTTAATTCTTAAATTTGGCTCATGCAAAAGAATCTTTACCTCATCCTTATATTATTTTTTCTCAGCAGCTGTTATACGTACCAGGTTAAAAAGCAACCGGATCCAGCGGATGACAATAAACAAGACGCTAAAAAAAATACAGCTTCTGTTAATACCCCTCCTCAGAATTCTAACGTACAACAGGCACCCATCCCGATTAATGTCCGGGAAAAACTTGCAGCCGGCAAAAATTTTAAAATTGATGTTGATGGTAAGTCGTACAAAATAATAGTGGACAGATGGGAAAATGACAGTCTGGTTGCACACCCGGTTCATCATCCTGAAAAAACACTGAAATTCCACAAGAACCAGATTAATAGCGAGAGAATTGCGGAAAAACGCTTTTCACAACCCATCGCAGATATTATCACCATTACCGCGTATGCAGCAATCGGGGTGGGTATCTGGTCTCTTCTCCGTTAATTTTTTAAACCTTTCCGATAATTATAAAATATTTTTATTCCGTTCTTCTCTGACGTTCGTCTGATCGTTTTCACCATAGAAGATTTCAGGACATCGGTTATTTTAAACTGCAGTCAATGATAATGGGTTTTTCAGATAATCCTTACCAATTATTTCAAGCCTCATCAATATCACTGCTGTATTCCGCTTTTGGGTAATCAGCATATCCGTTTTCACCACCGGTATAAATGGTGTCCGGATTGCTTTCTGACAGTGGAACGTGATACCTGAAACGTTCCGGTAAATCGGGATTGGCAATAAATGGTGCGCCAAAAGATACCAGGTCAGCTGTACCTTCTTTCAAGATTGCATTGCCGCTTTCCTGTGTAAAACCCAGGTTAGCCATGAGCCGGCCGCTGTAGTTTTGACGGAAATGGCTGAAGTAACTGTCCTCTAATTCTGCTATAGGTGTACCGCTCAGATCTTCTGCAGGCCCTACAATATGTAAATATGCCAGATTATATCCGCTCAGTTTCTTCAGTATATATTGAAAAAGCGGGATGGTTTCTTCATCAGGAGTCATAATTCCTACGCTGCTTAATGCGGCCGGCGCAAACTTAACAGCGACACGGGTACGCTCCCACACTTCGGTTATTGCATCTAAAATCTCAAATACGATACGCGAACGGTTCTGTATGCTTCCGCCATATTTATCGGTACGCCGGTTTGTAGCAAGGCTTAAAAATTGCGGGATCAGCATTCCGGCTATTGCATGCACTTCGACACCATCAAACCCTGCCTCCCGGGCATTTTTTGCAGCCTGTTTATAATCCTGTACGATCTGTTTAATTTCGTAAGCTGCCAATTCACGTGGCATCAGGGAGTCTTTAAAGCCTTCGGGCGTAAAAGAACGGGTTTGCGGATTGACGGCTGATGGCCCTGCAGGCAGTTCCCCGTTAAAGAAATCCGGGTGCGAAGCGGAACCGATATGGCCTAACTGTGAAAAAATCAATCCGCCCTGATCGTGTACCGCCCGGGTCACCAGCTTCCACCCTTCTACCTGCTGCTGGGTATAGATTCCCGGAACGTTAATAAAACCTATAGACTTTGCATTTACCCAGGTGCCTTCGCTAATCATTAAGCCGGCAGAAGCGCGCTGGGCATAATACAGGGCCATCAAAGGCGTAGGTATGAGTTCTGCATTATTAGCACGCCCACGGGTGAGCGATGCCATCACGATCCTGTTTTTCAATTGCAGGTCTCCTAACTGATATCCTTCCAATAAAGGCTGTGTTGTATCTTCCATTATTTTTTTCAGCAAATCTCCGATATCTGCCGGGCTAAAGCAATATAGGGTAAACTAATACCGTAGGGATAAATTTATCCCTATTCACCGATTCTGTTAAATGTGTATTTTTGTACAAACAAATATGTTATGTACGAAAGGAAGATCCCACTTACAATAGATTGCGGCCTGCATCTCACCAGAGAAGTACTTAACGGCAAATGGAAGCCGGCACTGCTGAATGCCATAGCCATGAATGTAAAGCGTCCGAGTGAGATCCAGAGGCTTTTACCCGATGCAACACGCCGTGTGCTGAATGTGCAGCTAAAGGAACTGGAAGATCATGGGATGATTGAAAAGAAAATTTACCATCAGTTGCCCCCTAAAGTGGAATACGCATTAACAGAAATCGGATGGTCGCTGATGCCCATCATTGACGCGATGAATGTGTGGGGAGATACAAACCGGGATTTTTTAGAGAGTGTCATTACACAAAATCCCAGGGTAACCCAAACCTCAAAATCAGTCTGCAATATGCTTCAGATGATGGATACAGATCAAAAAAGTTAATAAATTCTGACCTGAATTTAAGAATAACATGATCAGACCTGCCCGTTTGGTAATAATAAGAAGCCGGAAACCATAGCTGAAATTTCAGATGAGCCCACTACCATTAATTCATCATCCGGTAATCATTCGGCGTAATGCCCGTTTTCTGTTTAAACAGGCGGGTGAAATGCTGCGGGTATTTAAAGCCCAGTTCATAGGCAATTTCACTCACCGATTTATTTATATCAAACAGCCTCTCCTTTGCCACATCAATTAATTGTGACTGGATGTATTCCTGAGCAGACCTGCCGGTTTCTTTCTTGATCAGGTCACCAAAATAATTGGGTGACAAATGCAGGGCTTCGGCGCAACAGGCTACGGAAGGCAGGCCTTCACTCTGCGGTTTCCCGGATGAAAAATAGCCCTTTAATAAGGATTCAAACTTTTCCAGGATTCCTTTGTTTACATGGTCGCGCGTAATGAACTGGCGGTCGTAGAAGCGGGTGCAGTAATTGAGGAGCAGTTCTATGTTGGATGCAATGAGCACTTTGCTGTGCTTATCTATATTCCGGTCAAGTTCATACCCGATTTTTGAAAAGCAGTCTAGCACAATATCCTTCTCTTTATCCGAGAGGTGAAGGGCTTCATGTACATCATAAGAAAAGAAAGAATACTCCTGAATATGCCTGCCCAACGGAGTACCGTTTATAAGATCCGGATGAAAGAGCAGTACCCAGCCTTTCGGCGCAAATAATTCAACACCGGGTTCAACCCCTATTACCTGTCCGGGTGCTACAAATACCAGGCTTCCTTCCTGATAGTCATAATGTTTTCTTCCGTAACGCAACTGCGCACTGTGCCGGTCTTTCAAACCCACCGCATACAGATCAAAGTTAAGGCAAAGGCATTGCTTCAGCGGTATCAATCACGGCAACGAGAGGATGTTTGGTAGGTATGCCCCTCATCATATTGTATTGGGCAATACTGCTGATTTTTATAATCTCTTCCATAACCTATTCATTTATTGGTACAAAATTACAGGTTTAGGTAAGACCTTCTGTTATGGACTTTCCAAATAAGTAATTTTGGTAAGAAAACCCGTAATCTATATACAAAACGGACCGGCCTTCTTTAGCAATTTTGCAACAGTAAACATAAAATATATAAAATGAAAACACGACAATTAGGAAGTTCAGGATTAGAAGTCTCTGAATTGGGTTTAGGCTGCATGGGATTAAGCCACGGTTATGCTAACCAGCCGGACCGGAATGAAGCCATCCGGGTATTGCGGGACGCTGTGGAACAGGGCATCACCTTCTTTGATACGGCAGAGGTTTACGGCCCATACACCAATGAGGACATCGTGGGAGAAGCCTTGAAGCCATTCAGGGAAAAAGTGGTAATTGCCACGAAATTCGGGTTCAAGGATGGATCGAATGCCGGACTCGACAGCCGTCCGGAGACCATCCGTAAAGTGGTAGATGCATCGCTCAAACGCCTGCGTACCGACACCATCGATCTCCTCTACCAGCACCGCGTGGATCCGGCCATTCCCATTGAGGAGGTGGCAGGCACCGTAAAAGATCTTATTGCCCTGGGTAAGGTAAAACACTTCGGGCTCTCAGAGGCTGACGTGGTAAATATCCGTAAAGCCCATGCCGAGCAGCCGATTACTGCGCTGCAGAGCGAGTATTCCCTTTGGTGGCGCGAACCCGAGGAAAAGGTTTTTTCCGTACTTGAAGAACTGGGCATCGGATTCGTACCTTTCAGCCCGCTGGGCAGAGGCTTTCTCACCGGAAAGATCAATGCCGGTACGCGTTTTGAGAAAGAGGACGGCCGGAGTTATTTCCCGCGTTTCCAGAAAGAAAATATGGAAGCCAATCAGGCCTTTGTGGACATCCTTCAACACGTTGCAACGGAAAAAGAAGCCTCCACTGCGCAGGTGGCACTCGCCTGGATCCTTGCACAGAAGCCATGGATCGTTCCGATTCCGGGTACTACAAAACCGGAACGCCTAAAGGAAAATATCGGTGCCGCAGCTCTGGAGCTTTCTTCCGCAGAACTAAAGTCAATAACACAGGGCGCAGACCATATCGAAGCCAAAGGCGGCCGGTATCCGGAAGACCTGGACAGAGTAATAGACCGGAAAGCTTAACAATTGCGCAATCGATCTGGTAATGCATTCCATCAGGAACAGTACCCGGCCCTACTCTTAAGGCCGGGTTACTTAGATTACAACCCAACCGCATCAATACCAAGAATATTTTTTTGAAGATAGCCAAACGGTTTCATGTTAGCACTTACCCATTGACACAACAATAACAAGCTGGGTAACCCTTCAATTATTTAACATTTAGTTGGTGCTTTCAGAAATTAAAAGACATTGAGATGAGTTCATTTGTACCTTTTTCCGGCTCATTTTCATTTTATGAATTTATCATTTTAAAACCACAGCATCACATTTCGGATCTTACTCCCAAAGACCCTTATCAATATTTATTATTATCATAATTTAATACTTATATTATTAAATAAAATATAATTACAATACTTTTTACATGATATAAATTAACAATCTGATAATATCAAGGGTAGCGTTTTTTTATATATTTGCCGCTTGAATCATTATTTACATGAAAAAAATTAATCTATTAATACTTTTTGTATTATTTTTTAAACTGGATGTTTTGCATTCGCAGCAAATCGACCGATTGTATTTATCTTTTGCCGCAACAGGGCGTGTTTATGACATAACGGGTATTACAGGTACGGTTTCACTGCCTGCTCCGCTGGCTTCACCGACGGCTAATCCCCTTGTAAATCTCAGTAATCTGGGAGTAGGGTATGATAATCCCGGAGGAAATCCCAATTCAGTAGTGTTTATCCACTCCGATATCGCGGCCAACAGTGCAGTTTATAAAAACGGAACGCCGGTTACTCCGGCTACCACGCAGCCTAACGTCAGCATAGGAGGAATCGGGACCAATAACGTACCGGGGCCTTACTTTGGAAGGGTATACGGTTTCCAGTCCAATACAAAAACACTGTACCCAATTTATCCTGGCGGAGCAACACTGCCGATCACTGCCGCTGCAGGTGATACTGACTGGAATGCAGGATCAACATTTGGAACTGATACGTTCTTCGATTATGAGAACAACATCTACACATTCGTCAATAATTCTACGAATACCGCACGATATTTATATAAAATTGCCATTGCCACAGGAATTGCTACAAAAGCCGCCCAGATTACCGGCCCTGTTGCAACCATTTCCGGCATCAGGGGAATGGCCTATCTGAATGGAGTTGTTTATACGGCTTCCCTTCTTGGAACCACGGACGGAACAGCAAATACCATCCAGATCAACACCATTAACATTGCTACAGGTGCTTCCAATACCGTTGCCACCATTAATGTCGGGAGCAATTTTGCCAATCTGGATTTAGCTTCCGTTCCTTATTACGTACCGTTTACCTTTACCTGTAACGGAGCGGCATTCCAGGGGAATTCATCATTCTCTACAGGGTATGTGTCTACAAGAACCGTAAGGATTCCGATTACCAATGTATATGGTCCCGGTACTTACACCATCAATGTATCAGGTACAGATTTTGCCACTACTTCCCAAAATGTCACCATTAATACAGGCACCACCTTTATCGATGTGCCGGTTACTTATAACGGAACCGGTTCTGCGGGCCAGAAAACAGTTACCGTAAGGCTGGGAAATTCTTCAACCACCTGCTCGGTTACGGCCACTGCTGAAGCATCGTTCGGATGTAACTCCAATATGTATCTTTCGCAGGGCACTACGCTGTACAGGGTAAATACGGCGTCAAACCCATTTACCTATCCTACGGTAGGATCTTATACCGGAAATATCAACTCAATCGCCATCAATCCTGTGGACGGACTGATGTACGGAACGGTGGATGGCAGCAACACAATTGTGAGAATCAATGCTTCCGGTACTTTCACATTGCTGGGTGCTGTACCCGGGCTTCCGAACAATACTACGATCAATGCCGGTGAATTTGATCCGGCCGGAAATTATTATGTAAAACAAGCAGGTTCCAACACCACCCTGTACCGGGTTAATATTGCAACCATGAGTGCCACCGCATTAACGCTTTCACAGGCCGTAAATGTTTCAGATTTTGCCTACAGAATTGCTGATGGAAGACTTTATTCAGCATCTTCAGATACAGACGGAAGACTTCTGTCAATTGACCTTTCAACTATACCTGCAACGGTGACGTTTATCGGCACCAGCAGTACGGTAAGTCCTTTCGGAGCGATGTTCGCCTCTTCAACCGGCGAGGTTTACGGTTCCCTAAATACTGGAGGTTTTTACCAGTTCAACCTGATCAACGGGCAGAGAACACTGATCTCATCATCTCCTGCCAGCAACTCGAATGACGGTGCGCACTGTGTTACTGCTCCGATTGCTTTCAGTGCAGATCTTTATACAACGACAACGGACGGCGTATCTACTTACGCGCCGGGAACCTCTGTAACGTATACGGTGGTTGTAGGAAACAACGGGCCTTTCGGGGTTCAGGGGGCAACGGTTTCCGTACCTGTGCCTGCAGGAATTCCGGCAGCCAATATAACATATACTGCTGTAGGTGCCGGCGGTGCTACCAGTGCGGTTACCGGAACACAGACCGGCGCCATTAACGATCTTGCCAATTTACCGCTGAACGGTACGGTTACTTATACCATTACGGTAAATATTCCGGTAACGTATACCGGTAATTTAACCAATACGGTTGCCGTTACCTCTCCGGCCAACAGTACGGACCCGAATACCGCCAACAATACGGCAACGGATACCAACGTACAATCCGTTTGTTATAATCCGGTAACCAATACCGCTGCAGGAATCGATACCCGACTGGGAATAACATTACAGAAAAACGCAAGTGTCGGAAACGGGAACTGGCCGTTTACCCGTAAGTCTGCCCATATGGCAATAGAATCGAATACACAGGGATTTGTGGTTACCCGTCTTGCAACCGCTAATTTATCAAACATCACAACACCTCAGGAAGGAATGATGGTTTTTGATACTACAGCAAAATGTTTAAAAATATATTCAGATGGTGTATGGAGATGTTTCTCGGTTCCATCATGCCCTTAATAAAAAATATCAGCAATGAAAAAAGGAAAAATTTTTACAATCGCTTTACTTGCTTTTTCAGCATCTGCATTTTCACAGGTTATTATGGGGGATGCCATCGGTATAGCGGCAAACAAAACCAGTGTATTACTGGAATTTGCAAATACCAATAACAAAGGAATCATACTGCCTTACGTAAGAACATTACCCACAACTCCTGCACAGGGAACTTTACTGCTGGATGCCGTTAATACTGCACAGGCAAGGATACGATACTACAACGGGACTTCATGGATTGATATGAGCGGGCAGAACGGAAATATTACGTCCGTTATGGCTACACAGCCTGCCTTAGCGGAAACCGCCAGTGAAAAATTCATCATCGGTGCAACTTCTACTTCCGCAAACGGAGCCGTAGTTCTGGAATCTGCCAGTAAAGCCATGGTACTGCCTACGGTTACGGATGTCAATAATATCCCAAGCCCATCCCCGGGCATGATGGTGTACGTGAATAAAACCGGAGCCAAAAGATTAGCCGTTTATAACGGCGAAAGATGGTCATTCTGGGCAGCACAGTAAAATAAAACAACATTATTATTGTTTATTACGGAAGAGTCCGGCTCATATTGAGCCGGACTCTTTTGATTTATCCGTTAGCTGTTCAGTTCTTTATACCCTCAATACGATCTTTTAAGCACAAATCAGAATGAATTCGAGGGGTTTCTCTACTTTAATCAGCAAAACTTAAACAAAGAAAGCACTCAAATTGAGTACTTTCTATCATTTATCCGCGCCGGATCATTTTTTAAAATTCCATCGGGTCAAATTCTATGATTCCCTGTTCATGAAGTTATGGTTTTACACCACGGTTTCAAATTCATTCAATGCAAAATTACCGGCACAAGTATACATTAAAACTGGCGGAATAACACCGATTTCTGTCCGCCCATGGCACTTCTCAGTACAACTGGTGTGGGAGACATGGTAAGCGGGTTTTTTATCGGTCCCGGAACCGGATCTGGACATTCCAGGATATCGAAAGTCACAGGATCCATACTTGTTACCCAGTTGCCATCAGAATCAATGACAAGATAGACCGGATCTGCGATATTGGCACTCAGCGTAATGGTGACCTTGTCTTTTCCGATCCAGGTTGTGGTCCATAAGGCTTCGCTCATACTTTGAAGTGCCGTAAATGCCTTGACGCCGGATATTTCAGAATGCATATCATATACAACAACCGATGCATCTGTAGTAGTTCCGTCATGGATTGAGCTTACCAGGCTTGCATTATCTCCTGTGGCTTCCAGCCAGTGCATCTGCCCGGCTGCTGCTCCCAGGAAGGTTTGCGTTTCATCTATACGCGCAGTACACATCAACGTACATTGCGGTATAAGATTTCCATACGCAGCAGTTATCGGTGCAATGTAAAGCAACCAATAATGACTTATATCTGTAGCTTTCAGGCATTCCGCTGCCAATGGTGAAGTTTTATCAAAAGTAAATTCATTATTATCCAGGTCAAAAAATGCAATGGTCTGATCTAAAACTTCTTTTACGGATAAGATATCTGTGTCATTATATACCGGGCTAAACACTGAACCGGAATAAAATACCAACGGATTATAATTGGGACGTACCAAGGCTATTGACACATTATCAAGCTGTGGCTGGGCATATTTGTAAAGGACAATATTATCACAGGTCCCAAAATCCGGAGCGCCTGCATAATGACCGTCATTGAACACCATGGTATCTTTATCCGCTGCCAGATACATATTGGTTTGCTGCTGGAAATTTGTTGCCCACTCCAGAAGAAAGACTCCGTAGTCATATTTCTCTTTGGTATTCATTGCCGTGGCAAAAGCCAGCAAGTGCAGTCCGCGTACCAGACGCGCACGCAGACGTATGAATGCCGGTGCGTCCATCAGAGTGATAAGCGGCGTTCCGATAGATTCTCCCACCATGGCATTATGGATGCCTACCATGCATGCCAGCAGGTTGGTTTCACCTGCTGAAGCTTCCAGCATTGCAGTTGCCAGTTCCTGGGCGCCGTGTGTATCTGCAGGGTCAAGTGCTGCCATTTCCATGCTCCAGGTATCAATCGCGGTCAGCTTATCGTTCAGCCCGAGGCCTTCGATATCCTGCTCAATGTTCTTCAGTTCCTGGTAAATAGCATCCAGATCATTCTTGATACCCTGCAGCGTCTGTTCAATCGCCTGCAGTTCATTAATAAGCTTCTCCTGAAATTCAGCAGTTTGCTGCGCAGCAAATACCGAATTGATCAGGCTGCCTATTGCTCCTACGCCTCCCAGGATGGGAGCTACTTTTCCGAAAATAGCAAGCCAGCCTGTATCCGCGTCGCCTAAATGGCTGCTGCCGGCTGTTTGCAGACTGTTCTCAAAGTTCTCAATGGTTTTGTTTTTTTGTTCTTTCATAGACACACAAGATACTGTATTTTAAGCGATAACACTTCCTTTTCGTATTTTAATATTGTTAAGACTTTTTCTCTTCTTCAGGAACATCCTTTTTGACATTTCATTCAGGCTTTCTTTCATGTAAAAAGTTTTTTTGTTTCCCGGATTTATAAGACATTGCAAATCAATGTATAAAAAAAATAATGCATACCGCATGTAACAGATGTAACACCTGAAATGTCTTTATTTATAGGAAATAAAACGATTAACAATAAGGATTTGATCTTTATAAATCTGCAGAACGATAGTTGAAAGGTCTTCTGTATTAAAACTTATCATATAAACAGCAATGAAGAAACTCTTATTTCTATTTTTAATGATCCATGTATTTTCATTCGGGCAAAAAAAGGTCAATGTGAAGATAGATCCCAGAATTGAAGCAATCAGTATTTTTTATACCCTGGCAACCAGGGATACATTGGATAAAAAACCCACACCATCCGTATACTACCGTCAATTTGATCAGTATTTTGAAAAGTACAGGCAGCACAGTTCATTAAACTGGTATCGAAATCTTGATACCTGGGACGGTTATGACCTGTCCAGTATAGGCCTCTACCTATCAGACAAGTATCCTTTCAGATTGAAAATCCCTTATACAGGCAGTCAATTGCGCAGCTGCGATATCAAAACATTCCTGGAAAAATTTAATGATTTTTATAAAGACTGTAAGGTTGATGATTTTATAAAGGCCCATAAAGCAGAATATTTAAGCATTACAGAATTTGCTCATGGTAAAATTAATGAAAGCGGGATCTTAAATGATGTTGACCATTTTTTTAATAAGCCTACCCAGGGAGAAATAGTCATTTTTATCGATATCCTGAACAATCTGGGAAATAATGCCATCACCATTGATGACAAAAGTTTCAGAGGTAAGAAGATTTTTAAGCTGGCTTATCTTAAAGATGATGATAGGGTACAGACCAATGATACCGAAGTTCAATTTATACCGTTGCCCAATGTGGTGATTCATGAAATATCACATCTGTATGTAAGTGATTTTATTCCTTTGTACAGGGAAAGATTAGCTAAAAAAAGAAATATTTTTTTAGTAACGTCAAAAGGAGAAAAACTAAAAGAAACACATTGGGAAAATGAGGCTGATGAATTGATTGTGAGAATCTGCGTGTCCAAAATACTGGGCGAAAAATATGGTCCTGAAGCTGAATTCAAAGAGGTTGAAAATCAGTCAAAACACTTTAAATATTTTAAAGAATTAAACCTTTTTTTCAATAAGTATACCCAGCATAAAAATAAGTACAGCAGCATATCACAGTTTTATCCTGAAATTGTTAATTATCTGGAGACCTTAAACTAATACTGTATATCCTGTTCTTATTGAGATTTTTTAAAAACCAGTTTTCATGGTTCAGCTACCGTTTAAACCAATCCTTTTATTATTTCCCTGCAATTTTCGGACTGCTGAAAAATACCGACAGGTATAACAGTAGAAAAATTATATACCCAACGAGTATTACTCCTAAAATTACGGAAGGAAATCCGTTTTTAATGTTCCATTTTAACAGGGCTACGCCTCCGACTGCAAATTGTGCAAGATTTCCCATATAAAGTGCCTTACCATAAATTCCGCCCATAATCACAGTTCTTGACATCCAATTGGTAATGGCGAAGCCGAATAACAATCCTCCTAAGACCTGAATGATCAACAGAACATATTCATTTTCAGCGATTGTGAAATTTTTTAAAACTTCATCCGGAATAAATATGCAGAGTAAAGCCATCAGTGCTAAAAACATGCTGCTGGCTGACTGTATTAATTTACTGTTCATTGTTTTGTGATATTTACGTTTATTTTAGTTTATTAATTTGTTATTCAATCTCAATCCTGTTGTAAGCCATCCACCGTTTCAAATTCCCAACCATTCTTTTTAAATGATCTTCATTCAGGAAAATATTCGTCCAATAATCAAATCTGTCGCACTGGACACTTATGTAATAGGTCATTATTGCTAAACAGGCAAAGGGCAAAAAATCTTGTTCCGGTTTGCTGATTTCAGTTACGGTCTCGTAACCTTTTATAAAGCTGTCTGCCTTTTCCTTATATTCCTCTTCATTTAAGTTAGTTGCAAATAACTGAAACAGGAAATAAGAAATATCAAAGCATAAGTAGCCGTTGCCACAAAAATCAAAGTCGAAAAATGTAACTTCTTTTTCATTGTCAATATGCAGATTGTCAAACCAAACATCAAAATGAACAGCTCCGTATCTCATTTTCTGCCTGTCGGTATTTTCCATTTTAAGCGTTAAAAAATCAGAAAGGTTTTCCAAAAATTCAATTTCGTCAATGTTTGTACTGAAGAATTCTTTTGTCCTTAAAACAGGGTTCTTAAGCAGGTTCCGGGCATCGTAAGAAATTCTCATCAGTCCGAAATTTTCTGTCGACTGATGAACTTTTGCCAAAGCCTGCCCAATCAGGAAACTTGTCTGGTATGAAAATTTTGCGGTCTTTATGCCTTTAGCGTACGAAAATAAAACACCAAATCTTATCCCTTCCGGGGCTTCAATTTCCTGAATGAAGATGTTGGATTGATCAGCTATCGGAAAAGCAACCTGCCGGTCTGCTTCTTTTAAGTGAAGTAAAAGCCTTAATTCTTCTTCAATTTCTGATTTTGTCCGCCAGTTATGCGTGTAAACCCTAAAAACGTATCTGTCCCTGTCATCGTGAACCATGTATAAATGATTCATAGCAAGTCGGAATATGCTGCATTCCGTTTTGTCGCTTAGCCCATATTTTCGTTGAATCAGTTTGCCAAGTGCGTTTGGTGAAAGCGTACTGTTTATTGCCGGGAATTTCTCTGTCATCAGTTATAAATATATGCTATGGCATTAACATTTTCAGCTTTACACCTGTTACATCGTTTTTTTAGATTTTTATTGATCTGCGTTATATTAAATAAAAGGACTCGTTACTTATTTCACAACGGTTAAAATATAACGTTCATTTTGTTTATTTCATTGATATCCTTCAGTCGACAAAACTCCCCTACTCTTCAGGTTTCACTCCGTTTGACAGGCCTCTGAACTTCAATTAAAATACGGTGGCAAAAATAGAAAAACATTTCCGTTCGATTGTGAAAAATACTCATGCATATGATTAATAAAATCACAACACTGTTTTTACAGATCATGAATTTACTTTCTTTAGAATGTAACCGTCACTTTAAAATTTTATTTCCCGCCGTCTTCCGATGCCACTTTGCCTGAAGGAATGAACAGCCGGGCCTGATTTTTTGGGTTCTACTGGATGTACAGGATCTACATGTATTAATTCATCAGCATTTACAGATAAAGGATACCATACTCAGGCAAAGATCGGTATATTTGCTGCGGCAGTTTTTGGAGGAATAACAACTGCCCCAGTTAATAATAAATGCTCCGAGATTACATAATTTGATGAATACTATTTTTAATTTTATAAATCTTCACAACGGTGAAGAGAAAAAAGATAAGGTACTGGAAAACGTAACTTCCAATATTTCTTTCAAAGGCTCAAATCTCTGGATCCTGGCATGTGCCATAATCATTGCTTCCGTCGGGCTCAACGTAAACTCCACAGCAGTAATCATCGGTGCAATGCTTATCTCGCCTTTAATGGGGCCTATCGTAGGAGCAGGTTTTGCATTGGGAACGTATGATTTTCCGCTTCTTAAAAAGTCATTTAAGAACCTACTGATTGCCACTCTGGTAAGCCTTTTTGTTTCTGCCCTTTATTTTTACATCAGCCCTTTTAAGGATGTTCAGTCCGAACTTCTGGCAAGAACCTCTCCTAATATCTATGATGTGCTTATTGCATTTTTCGGAGGCCTGGTAGGGGTTATCGCAATTACAAGAGTGGAGAAAGGAAACCCTATTCCGGGTGTTGCCATTGCAACGGCACTGATGCCGCCTTTGTGTACTGCCGGGTTTGGTCTGGCAACTTTAAATTTCTCTTATTTTTTCGGTGCTTTTTATCTGTATACCATCAATTGCTTTTTCATATGCATTGCTACTTTTTTAGTAGTAAAATATTTAAAGTACCCCTCATCTATTGTTGACAGCAAATATGAAAAAAGGATCAGGTACAGCATATCGCTTTTAATTGTGATTATGATTGTCCCAAGTTCCTATCTGGCTTATAACCTATTCAACGAGAAGAAATTTACAAAGACCGCAGATCTTTTCCTTCAGAAAGAATTTGAAAAAAACGGCTATACCCTTATTTATAAAAAAATCAACTATAACGCCAATCCAAAAACAATAGACGTTGCATTTCTGAATAAAAAGTTTACACCTGCTGAACTTGAGTCCTACAATAAAATGCTGACAGATAACGGACTTACAAACACCACATTAATCATAAGGCAGAATAATTCTGATTTAAAATCTGAGATCCTCAGTGAGATCAAAAAAAACAATAACAATATCTCCGAAAAAGACATTGCCATTTCAAATCTCCGCCTGGAACTGGACCGTTATAAAGTATCTGATTCTACCCTGAGACAGGAACTTCAGATTTTATACCCGGCGATGCGCAATGTATCCTATGGAAAAATTGAACAGTATCCTGATACCGATAGCGCACGCCTCCAGTTTGTACTGCTGTATACAGGTAACGAGATCAACAGACCACAGCTTAAAAGCTGGCTGGAAAAAAGATTGAATGAAAAGCATGTTGAGCTTTTACAGAGTTTTTCAGAGCAGCAGGAAACTGAATAAATATCATTATCAATTGAACTGGTTATCCTACCATAATGCCTAAAGTAAATTTTCAGATCTCTGTTTTTGGAATTTATCGAAACCCAGTGCTGCTGCCTCGCTTCTGTATTAATTGATTTGGGTATTGCTGTCACTGCTTATAAACATTTCATTGGATTCTTCAGCAATTATTTTAAGAAAACGGTCATAATGTTTCAGCACATCACTGATTAATTCATTCCTGGTGAAATACTGTACATCATACCCTTCACGTGAATCCCCGAAATATGTTTTAGGAAAATAAGTCACCTTGCTGTCCAGGTCAGGCAGGTTGTCATCATCCACCATATATTCAGAAACAATCCTTTTCTGGTTCATCACTCCATATATAAAATTGTTTACAATATCATGATGGATTTCTAAACTGATCTTTAATTTTTCCGGTATATAATTGATTTCAACATCAATTCCGTTCACTGCAAACTCCTCTTTTAATTCGGTAAAAGCGGGCAATACCTGGTCTTCCATAAATGTTTTCACAGCGTCTCTCGTTTTAAAAGAAACAATTTTTTTCAGTCGCTCCTTCCAGAATTCTCCGGACCAGGGAATCGTTGAAACCGACAGTCCTTTCTCATAATAACGATAGTCTATGACAAGGGCCTTCATCAGGGATACTACAAATAAGATCATAATGGCCGCAAATGGCAAAGCAGTGATAAGCGTCATGGTCTGCAGTGCTTCAAGCCCGCCTGCATTAAGCAGCATAAGCGCTAATGTTGCCAGAAGTACTCCCCAGAATACCATCTGGATTTTGGGAGACTTACTTGAATTTTTTGTAGATATACTGTCCATCACCAGCATGCCGGAATCTGCGGACGTCACAAAGAATATGATAATCACTGAAATTACGATGAAACTTAAAATATTGGAAAGCGGAAGGTATTCTAAAAACCTGAACATCAAGGCATCCGGATCAGAAACCAGGGCACTCAGTGCTCCGTTTGCGACATTAAAATCAATCCAGATGGCACTGTTTCCGAAAACCGACATCCAGATAAAATTAAATAACGTAGGGATAATCAAAACCGCTGCAATAAACTCCCGGATGCTGCGCCCCTTTGAAATCTTTGCAATAAACAGCCCTACAAAAGGTGACCAGGAAATCCACCATGCCCAGTAAAGGATGGTCCAGTTATAGAACCAGGGCAATGTTTTCTCCTCGTAAACATGGGTATTGAAAGTAAGGTCAAAAAAATTATTAATATAATTGCCGAGGCCGTAAGTGAAGCTCCCGATAAGATAAACCGTCGGCCCGAGGGTTAAAACAAAAAGCAGCAGAACAATCACCATCACCACGTTGATATTGCTTAGTATTTTTACACCTTTGTTAACGCCTGAGGTTGCAGAAAAAACAGCAAACGATACCAAAACAACAACAATTAATACCTGATAGATAAATCCTGTTTCCGGCAAAATGTTCAGGGTCTCCAATCCTGAATTTATCTGGACAACACCAAATCCCAGTGTTGTGGTAATCCCGAAAAAAGTACTGCATAAGGCAAAAACATCAATCACATCTCCCCATTTTCCTTTTATTCTGTCTTTCAATAACGGATACAGGCAGCTTCGGAGCGATAAAGGAAGGCGGTACCGGTACGTAAAATAAGCTAGGCAGAGACCCACCAGGCCGTAAATTGCCCAGGCGTGAATTCCCCAGTGGAAAAATGTGTAAAGCTGCGCATTTTTTGCCCTGCTGATCACATGGCTTTCAGAAAAGGCATCCGTAGAGTAATGCTGCATCGGTTCCGCCACACTGAAATACATCAGCCCTATTCCCATACCCGCAGCAAAAAGCATGGAAATCCATGAAAAGAAAGAGTGTTCAGGCTTACTGTCATTGGTACCCAGCCTTATTTTTCCGTATTTACTGAACATCAGGAATACAAGAAATATGACGAATACCGTAACGCACCATACATATACCCAGTTGAAATTAACAAAAATAAAATTCTTAACAAGATCCAGAACAGCCTTGATCTCAACAGGAAAAAGTACCGAGAAAAGGCATATCCCTATAATAAAGATCAGACTGGGTATTGTGACGCCTTTATCAAATGTAAATTTAAGCCGTGACGGCTGTTGGGGTGAATTCATAAAAAAGAGTGATTGTAAGTGTATTTCAAATATACAGCTTTTAAAATAAGTGGTACCGCATGGATGTTATTTTCAATAGGGTTAACTTCAAAAAAGTCGTGAAAAGCCTAACAAAAAGTCTGGTTTTATTCCGCAATGAAAGTTTCAGAATTCTTTTTTTTCAGAAAGTCAGGATCAGTTTATCATATTGATACAGAGATTTTTAGAGGAGCAGTATATTTTAAGGAATGAAGATTGAATCAGCAGGCTGATTTGATGAGCGACTGTATTAACCGTGCGCTTTATCAGCGGCTTGGCCGCTATCCATTTGCTTCCTTAAAATCTGAACGTATTTTGAATAAAAACTTTACATTTATTTGTTACGCAAAGTTTATCTTTCTGTGCGTTTATTCCGTTCATTTTGCCTTGATGCAAAACGAACCAAAAGATCAAGACCTGGATTCTTCCGCTAAAAATAAATCCTGTTCACTAAAAATTCTAAACTTGTGCGAAATCATTTTTTG
>Ga0265798_10004777_pt1 | contig 18520 bp, 15 predicted proteins | sample P3T30metagenome_FD_192430 | JGI IMG/M metagenome (GOLD analysis project Ga0265798, IMG submission 192430) | Plant litter microbial communities from East Loma Ridge, Irvine, California - P3 T30 | ecosystem: Environmental > Terrestrial > Plant litter > Unclassified | place: USA: California... | reverse complement strand
GGCGCGCTTGACCAGCTCGTTGTACCAGGCCGAATAATCTTCCTGGCGGGTAGGCAACTTTTTGCTCATAACAGGCATCTAAAACCAGTGTATCGGGGCTGACCTTTAGCCAGTCGATTGTGGTATAAGTTTTGTGTAGGTAACTTTAGAAGAAAGGCACCGTTTTGCGGCGAAATTACGTTAAGTAATGCGCGCCCCCGCGGAAGCCGGAGACAGCAGGGTACTTTTTGGTTCGGGCCGCACCAGCCTGGGCTTCACATAGCTTCCATTTCTAAGGCACGTAGTTTACTATCCCACTCAGCTCCTCGCTGATTTCTCATTTTTTCTGTCATGAAAAACCTGCTCACCGCTACGTTGCCGGGGTTGGCGCTGCTCGCTTTGGGCGGGTGCGCCACCTCGGGAGCGCTGACGACCTCCACGGAGACCGACGGCGTGTATTACTCCTCCAGCGACCACACCACGGCCGTGGCCGCCCCCGTGTACAGCGGCAGCGGCAGCAGCGGCAACATCCCGGCCCGTGCCCTCGACGATACCGTGCCCGCTACGGCCACCACCGACGATGCCAACCCCGACTACCAGGGCGGCACCTCGCAGGGCTACGCCACCGGCACCGACTACTATAGCAACAGCTATAACGACGGCCTGAGCACCTACACGCCCAATGGCAGCGGCTTCAACCAGCCCTACGCGGGGCCGGGCGTCAGCTCTTATAACTACAGCCCCGGCTGGGCGGTGGCGCCCTCATTCTACGGTTCGCCCTTTGGCTATGGGGCGGGGCTGGCCCTCGGCTACGGCTACTCGCCGTATAGCATGGGCGGCTTTGGCTACCCCTACGGGGGGGGCTTTTACGACCCGTTTTATTCGCCCTTCTACTCGCCCTATGGCTTGGGCTACGGCTCGGGCCTGAGCATTGGCTTCGGCTACGGGTTTGGCGGCTTCGGGGGCTTTGGCTACCCGTACGGCGGCTTCGGCGGCTACCCTTATGGGTATGGCTATGGCCGGGGCTATTATGGCGGTGGCTACGGCGGCGGCTACTATGCCGGCGAGCCACGCTACCGCAACAGCGCTCCTCGTAGTGTGCGCGGTGGCACGGTGCTGAACGGCTACGCTCCTGCTGCGGGCAATGGCGGCAATAATGGCAATGTGAACGTGGGCAACGGCCGCCGCAGCGGGGCTGTTTATGCCAATGGTGGCCTGGCAGCTCCTGGTAACCCGTCTACTGCTCCGGCCTACACGGCGGGCGCGGCGGGCAATAATAATGCTGGCAATGCGACCGTTATGCCTACCCGCCGCGACGGCGGGGGCGGCGGCAACGTGGTAGGCAGCCCTTCTTACTCTACCCCGGGGGGCCGGGCTAGCAATGGCTACGCCATGCCCACTACTCCAGCGGGCACTGCTGGAGCTACTTCTCCGCAGGCTACCGGGCGCCGGGGCGGGTTCTTCAACGGGTTCTTTAGCAATCCGAATGGTGGCAACCCGAATGGGGCCAATGTAAATAGCGCGGCCAGCCCCAATGGGGGCTACAGCCAGCCTCAGCGCCGTAGCTACAGCCAGCAGCCGGGTGGCATGCAAAACCAGCCAAACAGTGGCTACACCCAGCCGCAGCGCAGCTACCAGCAGCCGCAGCAGCAAATGCCGGAGCGCCGCAGCTTTGAGCCCGCTCCACAGCGCAGCTACAGCCAGCCCTCCTTTGGGGGAGGCGGCGGCGGTAGCTTTGGGGGCGGCGGAGGCGGAGGCGGTGGCCGCCGGGGTGGCCGCTAGTTACCAGGCCAGGTAACTGCTCGTTTGCGGTTGCCCAACTTGCCTTACTCTCACGCTTGATTTACCCCGAGCCGGTCCCTCGGACCGGCTCTTTTTTGCCCCTTCTTTTTCTATATGAAGCACGCATTTATGGGCCTGGCTACGGTGCTGGGCGGTTTTTTGGGCATTAGCCACGCGGCGCAGGCCCAAGGCAGCTACGTCGATGATGCGCTGTTGCTGATGCGCCAGAACCCTAGCGGCACAGCCCGTACGCTGGGCCTCGGAGGGGCCAGCACCTCGCTGGGCGGTGATTTTGGCAGCCTGAACACCAACCCGGCGGGCCTGGGCCTGTTTACCAAGTCGGAGCTGACGCTGACGCCCGGCTTGGGGTTTGGCAATGCCAGCTCGACACCGGTAGCCAATGCAGCCAGCCTCGGCGGAGGGGTGGTGAAGCAGGATGCCAACAGGTTTCACCTGGCCAGCGTGGGACTGGTTTTTGCCACGCGCCGGCCCGATAACGACAACAGCAGCGACTGGCGCGGCGGTGGGTTTGGGCTGGGCTTTACGCGGCTGGCCGATTTTAATCAGGCCTTCCGCTACCAGAATCAGACCGACGACCGGCACTCGTATTTTCAGTATTTGCGCGAGCCGGGTGGGAATACGACGCCGGGCACCACGAGCTATAACGCCGCGCTCAATGACCTGCGCAATCAGGATAATAGTGGCAACTACGAAACCCTCGATGGCCTGGCCTATGGCAACTTCCTGACTACCATTATAAAAACCCGGCGCGGCAACCTCGATTCACTGGCGACGCCGGCGCGGGTAGGCCGTATCACGCAGGATGAGTTTGTGACCAGCAAGGGCTCGCTTTCGCAGTTTGACCTGGGCTATGGCGGCAACTACCGCGACAAGCTGTACATCGGGGGGGGCATCGGTATTGTTTCGCTCAACCGCACGCGCACCAGCACGTTTAGCGAAGGCTCGAATGGCGGCGAAGACTTTAGCTACCAGGACTATGTGAAGACGACCGGCACCGGCTTCAATGCCCGCATTGGCCTTATTTACCGGGTGGTGGACGCCGTGCGCCTGGGCGCCTCCATCCAGTCGCCGACCTACATTCGCCTCACCGACGAGTACGGCACCACGCTCACCTCGCAGTATACGCCCGCCAACCTCGACAATGTGCTCTCGACAACGCTGCCGCCGGTTTCGTACAACATTACCACGCCTTTTCGGGCCAATGGTGGAGCTACGGTACTCATCGGTAAGTATGGCTTCCTGACGGGTGATGTGGAGTACGTGGGCTACTCCAACGCTACGTACAGCACAGACAACAACGGCGTTTCGACGGGTCTGAACAACGCCAACAACATTATTGCCGCCACCTACCGCAACACCATCAACCTGAAAGCCGGGGCCGAAGCCCGTCTGGGGGTTTTCCGGGTGCGCGGGGGCTACGCGCGCTATAGCAGCCCCTACGCCGGCACGTCCAGCTTCAACCGCGACCAGAACTACTTCACCGGCGGGCTAGGCATTCGCACCAAAACCTTCTTTGTGGATGTAGCCGGCGTGTACCTCAAGTACCAGAACCGCTACTCGCCTTATGACCTGGCCAGCGGCCCTCGCTCCGTCACCAATGGTGTATCGCCTGTCATTGCCAACGACTACAACCGCTTCACTACCAGCATCACGGGCGGCGTGCTGTTTTAGCAAGCGCTTGGCTTTGGCCCACTAAAAAGCCTCCCCACGCTTCAGTTGCGTGGGGAGGCTTTTTAGTGGGCCAAAGCCCTACTGTGGGCGGCGCTTGGCCAGCCGCACTTGCAGCTGCAACCCCACCGCGCTGGTGCCATTGGGCACGCTAAGCACGCGGATGAGGCCATGAATGGGCGTGATGCCATCGGGCCGGAAGGCCCGAAAGGCATATACCTGGTCGAGGGCCAGGGCACGGATGTAGGCGCGCCCCTCCCCCGTAAACTGGCTCTGGATATCCACGGAATCCTGCGCACTGTTGAAGCCGGCGGGCAGCAGCCCCGTGAGCCGGAAGCGGGTGCTGCGGCGGTTGCCTACCGGCCAGCGAGCATCGTTGAACCGCACGTACTGCGCCGCCGAATCGGGCGACACGAGCCGCAGGCCGTCGGGCAGCACAATCACATCGGTGAGCTGCTGCAAGGTGGGGTTGGGCACCTGCCCCACCACGCTGTAGGCGGGCAGCGCCAGGCCCGATTTCAGGTCGATAAAGCGCCGGGCCGATGCCGTGGTGGCGGGCACGCGCAGCCGGAGCGTGTAGTCGTGGTAGATGGCGAGCGAGTCGGGGCGGCGCACGGCCAGCACAAACGAGCGGGAGGAGGTATTGCCACTTTTGTCCTTCGTCGTGAAGGTCCAGCGCTCGGTGCCGGAGGTAGTGCGCGCCCCAAATACGGAGGTATACAGAAAATCGCCCCGCGTCAGGGTCGTATCCAGGTACGTCACCTCGGGGTCGGCGGGGATGTTATTAAGAAACAAATTGAGCTGCGTGGGGTACGCAAATGGCTCACGGCGGGGCGAATACGTCACTGTAGCCGTGAAGCGCGTGAGGGTATTGCTCTTATCGGTAACGGTGTCGGTGATGGCGTAGAGGCTCGTGGCCAGCGTATCGGCGGGGCCAACGCCGGTGCGGTTGCCCGAGGTGAAGCGCGAGGAACTGAGAAAATAAAACCCCAGCGGGCCGTTTGTTTTGGCGCCACAGCCCGCCAACAACCACACACTGAAAAAGATAAGTACGAAACGCATAGCTAGGCAGCAAACTGGTAAGGCCCCCAAAGGTCGGCAGGCCGGACCGGATGCGCGGCCTGCCCAGCCGCTAACGCCCGCCAGCCGGTTGTTATTCCGCCCGCAGCTGAGATTAGGCGAGGCTGGCCCACAAAAAACGCGCTGGCAGCCGAAGCCGCCAGCGCGCCAGTCATAGTAGAAGCCAGGTAATCAGGCTAGCCAGCCAGGCCTACTTGGTAGCGGCCGGGTAGTCGGTGTAGCCGTGGGCGCCGGGCACGTAGAAGGTATCCTTATCGGCCTTGGCCAGCGGCACGTGCTGCTCGAAGCGCGCCACGAGGTCGGGGTTGGAGATGAAGAGCGTGCCGTAAGCCACGAGGTCGGCGTCGCCGTCGGCGATTACTTTATTGCCCTTCTCCTGGTCGAAGCCGCCGTTGATGATGAGCGTGCCCTGGTACAGCGGGCGGTAGCGCTTAGCGATGTGCTGCTCGGCAAACTCGTTCTTGCTCACGTCGGTAAAGGGCTCCGAGAGGTGCAGGTAGGCCAGGCCGTAGTCATTGGCGCGCTTGATGATGTAGTCAAACGTGGGGATGGTTTCGGCATCGAGGGTCATGCCAAACAGGCCGTCGAGCGAGGGATTGAGGCGGGCGCCCACCTTGGCCATATCCACGCCGGCGGCCTGCATGGCGTCCAGCACTTCGAAGAAAATGCGGGCGCGGTTCTCGATGGAGCCGCCGTACTCGTCGGTGCGGGTGTTGGAGGTGCCGTTGAAAAACTGGTGAAACAGGTAGCCGTTCGACGAGTGAATCTCGACGCCGTCGAAGCCGGCGGCCAGCGCATTTTGGGCGCCTTTCACGAAGTCGGCCACCGTTTGCTTGATTTGGGCCACCGTCATGGCGGCCGGCTCGCCGGTTTCCTTAAAGCCGGTGGGCGTGTACACCTGGGCGTGGGGGTTGATGGCCGAGGCCGAGAGGGGCTTGTTGCCGTGGAGCAGGTCGGGGTGCGACATGCGGCCTACGTGCCAGATTTGGGCGAAAATCTGCCCGCCCAAGCCGTGTACGGCGCTGGTTACCTTCTGCCAGCCAGCTACTTGCTCGGGCGAGTAGATGCCAGGCACGTTGATGTAGCCCACGGCCTCGGGGCTCACAAAAATGCCTTCCGAGATGATGAGGCCCGCCGTGGCGCGCTGCGAATAGTACTCCACCATCAGGTCGTTGGGCACGTGGCTCTCGTTGTCGGCGCGGCTACGCGTCATGGGCGCCATCGCGACGCGGTTTTTCAGGTTCAGCTTATCGGAGGTGAACGGGGTCAGAAGCGGTTGCTCGGCCATGGGGAGGGCGTAAATACGGAGTGAATGCAGCTCCTAATCAGGAGGCGCTTTATAAGCTGAAGCGGCCGCAAATTGTTTGATGTTACTACATTATTTCCTCCACAAAGAGCCAGCCACCACCTTCCGCAGCTTCCTTCAAAAAGCTACCTATCAGCGGCGCACCACCCGAACAAAGCGCGGCCGGCCCAGAAAGTCAGCCACCACCTCGGCCGGCTCAAACGCCTCGCCAGCAAACAGCGCCGCCGTTTCGGCCCCCAGCGCCTCATTGATTTCCAGCCAGCAGGAGCCGCCCGGCCGCAGCAGCGCCTCGGCCACCGCCGCCAGCCGCCGGTAGAAGAGCAGCGGGTCGTTGTCGGGCACGAAGAGCGCCGTGGCGGGCTCCCAGGCCAGCACGTTTTCGCGCATCAGGGCCCGCTCGCTTTCGCGCACGTAGGGCGGGTTGCTCACCAGGATATCGAGGCTGGCCGGCGCCACATCGCCCGGCAGGCCAGCCAGAATATCAACCTGCGCCAGCTGCACAGCGGGGGCGTAGCGGGCCGCGTTGCGGTGGGCCACGGCCAGCGCCCCGGCCGAAATATCCACGGCCAGCACCTGCGCCTGCGGCAGCTCGCGCGCCAGGGCAATGGCTAGGCAGCCGCTGCCGGTGCCCACGTCGAGCACGCGCAGCCCCGGCCGGCCGGCGTGGGCGCGGGCGATGAGCTGCACCAGCTCCTCGGTTTCGGGGCGCGGGATGAGGGTGGCAGGCGTCACTTCCAGCTCCAGGCCGGCAAAGTGGGCGGTGCCCAGCACGTACTGCACCGGCTCGTGGGCCAGCAGGCGGGCCTGCACGGCGGGCAGCTGGGCCAGCACGGCGGCGGGCACCGGCGCGGCCGCCTGCATACGGCGCTGCAAGGGCGAGAGGCCCAGCAGGTGCTCGGCCACCAGCGCGGCCACGGCCTGGGCTTCGGGGGCGGGGTACACGGCTGCCAGGGCCGTGGCCAGGCTGGCGGTGAGTTGGTGGGTAGTCATGGGGGTAGCTAGCGAATTAATAAGCAAGAACTAACTCTTTTTAAACCAGTAGATTAAATCATGCAGTCTGACAGCCAATTATTTGTGTACAAATAATTGATTTATCGATTCCTACCATATTATTTTCACACTACGCTTACATACCTTGCAACAGAATCGGTAGCCTCCTAACCATCCGTGAGCTAGTGATTTACACGCCTCGTTTTCCAATCATTTTTTCCACATTTCATGACCACAAAAATACGTCTACTCCGGGGGGGGGGGCGCTCACGTTAGCGCTTATCGCCGGCCTTATGGGCTGTAACCGCGACAAAATTGCGCAGGAGCTGCCCCAGCCCACCGAAACGGCGGCGCAAACCAAAGCCAACCAGGAGCTGGCCGCCGTGGCCAAAGCCCTGACCCGCGCGCTGGGCACCGATGCCGCCGCCCGCCCGCAGCTGAAGGCCGAGGCCCTGAAGAAGTTCGACGGGGACTATGACGTGCTTTATCAGCCGTTTGCGGCCGCACACGAGGGCTTTGGGAAGCGGGTGGCCGCCGCCGTGGCGGACGCGTGCATTCCCTGGCAGACCACCTGCACCAGCCTACGCCGGCAGCTGGCACCCGCGACCAGCCGGCCAGCACGCCCGACAATATCCGGCAACCAGAAGAAACCGGCGAAGGAGGTGGCGGCGGTGGCGGAGGCTATACGCCACTGGGCACGACTGGTACTACTGGAACCACCGGCACCACGGCCGGCACCTGCCGCACCGATAAGCAAATTGAATACCTGCGAGAAATCTGGATGGAGGACGTTAGTGAGTATGAGTCTTGGTTCTTGGGTGCCCCTGAAATTCGACTCCAAATTATGTCACCGCCAGGAGCCAATGGCAGTTCCATCCTAGATGTAATGTATACCATGTCAAGAGGTGCCATTGAGGACCACTGGTACTGCAACACACAGTTGTACTACTGGAATAAGGCCACTATCACCAACACCGTTGGCTACTTATGGGTAGAGCAGGACGGGGGCGATGAAATTGACGTGAAACTAACGCTTGGGTACAAAACCGATAAGGGTCTGAATGCTTCTACCGAGATTACTTATAAGATTAAAAACGATGACGACCTGATTAGCAAGATGCCGATGGACTTCGACTTCTGTCCCTCAGAAGGGTACTATACGGGTGGGACATCAGGCGCCAGAGAGTTCCGTTGGGTTTTAGAAAACCGCCCATAGCTAATGCAATGGCTACTCACACCTGCTAAGACAGCCCAAAATTCTGCCCACGCGTTGCGTATGGGCCATTGCCGCCGTCTGGGCCTCCTGCTTCTACTGGCTGGCTATTCCCTGCCCGGCACGGCGCAACGCCTGGAATCGGCAGGCCTTTCGAACAGCCTCAATGTGACGCAGACGCTGGCGCGGCCCTACGTTATCGATATGGGCAGCTACGCCCTGGATACCAAGGGGGATAATTCGCGCTACGATGAAATCGGGTACCGGCTGGCGGCTTATGCCCGCTGGCAGCTTGGAACGGGCCATTTTTTTGTCCAGCCCGAAGTAGCCTATACATCCACCAGGGGCCAAGCATACAAGGTATTATACGACCTGACTAACAGTCAGGTCGGGCCTTCCTTTTTTACCTTTGGCCATCGCATCAACCGCTGGGAAGCAGCCGCGCTGGGAGGCTTGCATACGGGGCAACGCACCTACATTCTGGCCGGGCCGGTCCTCGCTTTCAATCAGCAGGAATCCCAGCTACCGGTGCGCAAGGGCTACCCGGCCTCAGATGCTATTTACAACAGCCTGTTTGCGAGCGTACTACCCGTACAATTGCTGGCACAGGCCGGCGTGGGCGTCACCTTCGGCCGCTTCGACTTCAACCTGCGCTTCGAGCAAAGCCTGACGCCCTACACCCGCCGCTTTACGTTTGACGGCACCACGTATCGCTATGAGCAGCAGCTTCGCCAAGGGCTGTTTACGGCGGGCGTCCTTCTGTATAAACGTCGCCCGGCTGCCGGGCCTGCCGACCGCTAGCCAGCGGCCTGCCCAACCACCGCCTACCCTGCCCGCTTGCGTGGGCAGGGTATTTTTGCGTAGTCTCCGGCCCAATGCTACTGGTTAGTTGCCGTGGCTGATAGCTTTACGTTCACAATCTGCGCCGCTTCTACTTTATGTCTCTGCCCGACGACTCGCTCTTTATGCGCCGCGCCCTCGACCTGGCTGCGCTCGGCCGGGGCTACACCCGCCCCAACCCGCTCGTGGGCTGCGTGGTGGTGGGCCCCGGCGGCACCATTATCGGCGAGGGCTACCACCAGCAGTACGGCGGCCCCCACGCCGAAGTCAATGCCCTGGCCAGCGTAGCCGACCCGGCGCTGCTGCGCCAAAGCCGCGTGTTCGTGACGCTGGAGCCCTGCGCCCACCACGGCAAAACGCCCCCCTGCGCCGACCTGCTCATCGCCCGGGGCGTGCCCGAAGTCATCGTGTGCAACGACGACCCCAACCCGCTCGTGGGCGGCCGGGGCTTCGATAAGCTGCGCGCCGCCGGCATCCGGGTCAGCACTGGCCTGCTCGCCGAAGAAGGCCGCCAGCTCAACCGGCGCTTTTTCACGAACCAGGAAAAAAACCGGCCTTACGTGGTGTTAAAGTGGGCCGAATCGGCCGATGGCTTTTTGGCCGGGCCGCACTTTCAGCAGGTGCAGATAAGCGGGCCGCAGGCGCAGCTCCTCACCCACCAGTGGCGTACGGATGAGGCCTCCATATTGGTGGGCACGCGCACGGCCCTGCACGACAACCCCCGCCTCAACGCCCGCGAGTGGCCCGGCCCCCAGCCCACCCGCCTCGTTATCGACAAAAACCTGGCCCTGCCGCCCAGCCACCACGTGCTCGACGGCTCGCAGCCCACCATCATCTACACCCACCGTGAGCGGGCCAGCACCCCTAATCTCGACTACGTGACGCTGCCCTTTGCCCCGGCCGGCGCCCCGCCCTCGCCCGACCTACTGCCCGCCGTACTGGCCGACCTGCACGCCCGCCACATCGAGTCGGTGCTGGTCGAAGGCGGCCCCACGGTTCTCAGCGCGCTCATCAACAGCAATATATGGGATGAAATCCGCATCTTCCGCAGCAATAAGCGGCTGGAGCGCGGCATCGCGGCGCCCCGCCTGGGCCTGCGCGGCTGGCAAAACCACGAGAAAGTGGGCCCCGACGACCTGTTCTGGTACGTGAATAGCTGAGATGGCAAATCACGCAGCTACCACCTGAGCCCGCTGGCCCTTACCCACCAAAAGAGGGAGCGCAGAAGGGCTGACGAATCCGTCAGGCCCTTCCGCGCTCCCTCACTCCTTTACTTGGCCGCTGGCCTAGCGGCCAAACAGGCCGCCCAGCAGGCCACCCAGGCCGCTACCGCCCGCGCTGGCCGGCTGCGAGTTGGGCCGGCCACCCAGGCCGCCCAGCACCGACATGATGGAGCCCAGGCCACTGCCGCCCAGCGAGCCCTGCTGCGGGTACTGGCTCGTATCGGCCCGCTGCTGGCCGCCACCACCCAGCACCCCGCTGAGCAAGCCGCCACCGAGCAGGCCGCCCAGCATACCGCCGAGCGAGCCGCCGCCGCCGAGGTTGCCCATTGCGCCGCCGAGCAGGCCGCCCAGCGAGCCGCTCTGGCCTTGGCCACCATTGTTATTGTTATTATTACCACCACCCATCACTTTGGAAATCACCATGGGGGCTACTACGCCCAGCAGGCCAGCCATGAGTGCGCTCTTCGGGATGCCTACATTGCTCAGCTTATCGCCGATGCTGCTCAGGAAACCTTGCTTGCCGGGGTCCTGCGCATCGTGGGGCACGCTGGCGGCCTGGTCTACTACGCTTTCGAGCGTTTGCTTTTGCTCGGGGTTGATGCCGAGGTAGGCGGCCATCTTACCCACCATTTCCTCCTCGCCGGGCGAGTACGTGCCATCGGCGCGGGCCAGGCTGATGAGGTCGGTCACGAGCGAGTAGCGCAGGTCGCTGCTCTTGAGCTGGTCGAGGCTTTGCTGCACCGTCTGGTTATCGGCGTGGTCGGCGGCGGCCAGCACCTGGCGGATGGCGCCCTCCGAGAGGCCCGCCTGCTGCGCCAGGCGCTGCAAAAACTCGGCTTCGGGTGCGCTCGCCTGGCGGTCGGCCGTGGCTAGGGCGGCAATGGCACTGAGGTAAGCTGTTTTTTCGGGTTCCGAATAGTTCTGAAGCAGCTGGGTTTCCATGAAAGAAGCGCGGAAAAGGTGAATGATGAAGAAAAATGACTTGGCTACTACCCTAGCCAGCTCGCTGCTGCTAACGGCTACGCGCCCGCTGCGTTGCGTAGCGGCGCTTATCTGGGCCTTATCTCGTTTTTTTAGAAAAATTTTATGACTGATTCCTAATTTTTTAGCTATTTCCACTCCTCTTAGTATCGGCTTTTTTTGCAACAGGCTTGGCTAATTCAAAAAAATACCCCACCTTTGTAAAACCAAAACGGCAATCGCCGCTCGGTACTGAAAAAGGGAGATTAGCTCAGCTGGTTCAGAGCATCTGCCTTACAAGCAGAGGGTCACTGGTTCGAACCCAGTATCTCCCACATTGATAAACAGCCACTTAGATTAAGTTCTAAGTGGCTGTTTTGCTTTTGGTGCCCACGGTGGTGCCTACATTCTCCTCAGCTGTCGTCGCAGTGGGAAATGAGAATCGGGTTTCTGATGAGGCTAGAAACCCTTGGAAAGAGCCACATCGCTGGCCTTAGTCGAGGCACTAGCAGGCCAAACACTTGGCTTTGAACTTGCTTCGGTAAGGGGCCAGAGTCACTACACAGAGGCCATCAGCACGGACTAGTTTGTACCTAGCATGGCCGGCTAGGTCGAGCCATTCGTGGTCGTTGACGGCCACTAGGTGCCTGTTCAAATTCCACTCAATTGTACTGTAGTGCTTCTCTCCGAACACGATTCGGATGAAGCTGACCCTACCATCGTAGAGTTCAAACATTGGTACCTGTTCATCATTGCCCTCTTTCCAAGACACCATTTGCTGTTTGTGAACGTCTCCGGCCAGGGGCGGCACCCGGTTCCACTCTCGGGCAGTCGAGTGGCTCCGGTAGACCTCAGACAGCTTCTCCAAGCTGATGTACATGAGATTACTGAACAGGTACCCCTTGGTGGTCTGAGCTTGGGCAGAGCAGGCAAGAAGGAGGAAGGTGGTGATTACGAGTAATCTAGGGCGCATGCAAGGCGGTCGAAAAAGGTGAATGTTAGTCTTGTTAGAAATCGGATGTGGCAAAAGTAGCCACTTAATCTACATAAATGTAGACAGGATTCCGGCTACCGGGTGGGAGCTTGCCAACGGTGAAAAATCCTGCTGGAATCAAGTCATTCGGTGCCCATCTAAGGCACCTGCGTGAGAAGCGCGGGATGAGCCAGCAAGAGCTTGCCGACTACGCCAACGTGAGCAAGATGACGGTGCATCGCGTGGAAACTGCTCAGTTTTCCGCTACACTGGATGTGCTGCTCTCGCTGACTAAAGCTCTGAAAATGCCTCTGAGCGAGCTGGTGAGCGTCCCCGGTCTTGAGGAAGCGGACTGAAGAACCCCGCCCACTCCCGGTAAGGCTTGGACGAGGTTCAATCTTGACTAGGTCAGCTAGCTCAAGTACCAACTCGTGCTCCGGCCCTCCACGGCGCTCTGCACTTGAAGGGCAAAATCCAGTGCGTTGACAGACCTGTCTAGAAATTGGTCAATGTAGGTGGACTTGTTGGCCCCAGTGAAGAGGTTGTAGAGCCGCCAGAGATTGATGTTACCATTTTCGTCGCGGCAAAAGCTTTGGTCCCGGTAGTAGTCCTTGCAGACTGCTGCTAGTTGCTGGTCTCCGTAGAGCAGAGGAGCAATCTGCTGCTTGGCGGGGCTAGGCAGGTGCTGGTACATGCGGCAGCGGCCAATGAGCTGGGCGAACTGATGTTCCGTTAACGAGTGCTCCATGAGGCCCTGAAGTTGACGGAGATGCTGGCGGGGGTCGTAGGTTCGTAGCAGGCCCAGGATGGCCTTCTGTAGCTGTTCTAGGCTACTAGCACGTACATCTCCAGCGAACCCATCACTCCGCACACAGAGGTTGGTGCAGACCATGTTTTCGAAGCCCACGAAGAACTTGAAGTGCTCTGCCGTTCCCTTCCTGTTGTAGAGGTTGTCGAGGTTGTAGGCTTTCACTCCACCTACCACGAGCGTAAGCGAGTTGCCACCCACCGTATCGAACAACGTCGGTACTTCGATGGCGAACATCATCCGCTCGTAGTACAGAGTACGTTCCCAGTCTTGGAGTTGAGCAGCCGGCTTGTCTTTGGCTTCGGGCACACGGCCCTTGATGGGATGCGAGACGCGCACTTGAGGAGTTAGAATCTGCTCACCCCTAAAGACCTCGCGCACGGCCTCAGTTGTAACCTGGATGAAGTCGGCTTGACTGATAAGCGGCTCATTGTCTTTGACGAAAACCGGGATGATGTGGTCGCGCCGCACTTCTGAGAAGCTGCTTGGAACTGTGTTGGCCTCAATGAAGACGCGGGGGGCAGTAGAAACGAAAGAGGCCGACTCTTGCGAATCGGCCTCTCGAACTACGTGCATGTGAACGGGCTGGATGGTGTCGGCGCTGAGCCGCATGAGAGAGGTTTGCATCGGACTTGGAGAAATGAAATTGGTGAAAGTTGAGAGTAACTCTCAGAGAGTTAACCATGAGAAGTTTGCCCTCGCTTCTCTGGGAAGTGAGTAATTTGTTGAAGGCATGGAGGGGATGCTCCTTTTTCGGAAACAACCGGGGGCCATGTGCGAAGTACCTCCCCAGATGTGACTGTACGTCCAGCAGAATTTTCCAGAAATTTTGAGGGTGCTGCCCCTAGTAGGGGCAGTGCTTTGAAGCTACCTGCTAGGCCCAAGACTCGTCAGTAGCTATCCATAGACTCATTACACCTATGTGGAGTCAGGTGCAGAGCTAGCAGCTTGGAAACGCAGTTTGTGGGGTAGGCACCCGCACCCGCACGCACACCAGCTTTCTTTTCCACCAAAACGTTGGAAAATTTGCAAAGACGACCATGTGCATTAGAACTTTTCTCAAGCACTTAATGTCTGAGGTCTGAGGGTTCTTTTGCCTAGCGTTGGGTCGGCTTGCCGTAACATCGCCAAAAGGTCTCTTTTGGCTTGTCTAAAATCTTAAGCTTCGTTAGCGTGATGCCGTATCGAAAGCTCATGGGGCAAGTTTGTAAGAAGGGTCTTTCTCAGACTTGTGACCCCTTGCACTGTACACTGCGAAGACCGGCTTCGGCAAGCACTCTACAGCAGACCAATCAGTCGCCCGTAGCGCCAGCTTCGCCTCTCTTGGGAGAGGGGGGTCGGGGGGGTGAGGGAGACTTGATTTTCTGCTGTTCCTACTCTCCCAACATCCGCAAAACAACCCATCTACATGGGTACAATGGCCTAGATGTAGGCTAGCTTGAAGTCTAGGATGGGGAGTAAGGGCTTCTTACACTCTGGTTCGCTCTGGCGTGTAGGTGGCGCTGATTTTCTACTTAGTGCCAAAGACAGTCTCTCGGCCCAAATTACACAGAGGTTAGGTCCCGTCGCTGACAATCCTGCTAGTTGGCTACACAGCCTCATTGACGCTCAGGCAGTTGGAAAGCGCCTCATTCTCTTTCCCTCACCCGCACTGGGCCGGAAAAGGTCTTACTAGTCCGAGTTTGGCACCTCATAGCCTTGGGCAGACGTGGGGTCTAAAAGACCATCCCCGTCCTGGCCAGGAAACATCAATCAAGCTCCCGTTTGTTGTCCCTCAGAAATCTTCTCGTGCAGGTAGACAAACTTCCTCAGTCGATTCTCAGGTGTTGGCTCATCGGGGTCGCGTTCATCACCAGGGTAGGAGCTGACCTGCTCTCCGCCTAATTCACGTCGAGCCCTCTCGTAGAGGTAGGAACCAAGTTGCTCTTTGACTGTGGCTACACAGTGGGTAGTGACGTTTGCTAGATAGTTTCTACCATTCATGGTAATTGAGCTTGAGCAAATGGCCATCAAGTCATGAACATCCCCCGGTGATTGCTCTAAAAAGGAATGGATGTACGTTTCCACACTTGGTTGATGACCACTCTTTGGCCACACATCGAAGAGAAACCCGAAAGCGTAGAGAGGATGGGATTTGTAGAGGGGCAGAGTGCCCGCCTCATGTAGAGCTCGTGAGAGAAAGCGTTGAGGCAAAACCTCGTCCAAGAGAGTGTTCCAACGTTGCTGGGTAAACAGTCTGGTGGGATGCGGAGTTGAACTACCTTCAATGTAGCCTTCGGGCATCTCAAGACGACGACGGCGGTACAATTTGTACTGAAGTTCCTTTGCCAGGTAGAATGTGCCTTCAGATGCCACTAAGGATTCAATCAATTGTGCCCGTCTGTCTACATCATCAACCTGTAGCAGCATCTTAATCATCAGTTCAGCGGCCTGACGCTCATGACTAATGAACTGCTCTACAGAGGGCCCTTGGGTGACACCATTGAACTGCGGACTCAATCCAGCTACCACTTCCCAAAGTGGTTTTGTCTGCTCAGAGGCCAAGTTTTCAACTTGATACTGCATTTTCTGCAAGAACAAGCTGACCCCTAGACGGGCTACTAGGTTTTCAGCGGTAGCAGCTTGGGTACTAGGCTCCTCATGTAAGAAAGCACTAAATTCAGTGTCTGACACATCACCACGGACTACGGAGTAGGCAAAGTAGCGGGCAAAATGAGTCGAGGCTGCGACTGCTTTACGCTTTGTAAGCGCTTCTTCAGTAAAATCCGCATCATTTGACCACGGCATACTACCATAGTACAGTCTTGTAACTGATGGAAAGAGAGCACATAGCAAGGAGAGTCCCGCTTTGTAGTCGTCTCCCGTGTAGGTACTGAGAACACCCTCAATTAGCTGTTTACGAGGTTCGTCAGCTCTACCCCCAGCTACGTTGGATTGGAAGCTGCCAGCAAAACTCTTTTCATGCGTAGCGACAAATTGATGCAGTTGCGAGAAAAAGACATGCATGGCTTCGACTAGCACTTGGTCAACGATGTTGACCTCCCCCCGAAGCAAAGGCAAACCAAATTGCACAGCATTTGCGAAGCGCACAGCTAGTCTCGGCGTAGTCAGGCGGGGTAGAAGTGCTGAACGCATAGCCCCAACAAGCCTCTCTTGCTCAGTCAAATCGAGGGTTGTATGAGTTTCAGTGAAGGCTTCTTGAAGACGGTTCCAACAGAATTGCAGTAGGTCATCAGGTCGTGCCAGAGGGAGGCGCAACGGCACCTGGATGATTTTCTCAAGGAAGTTCTGGCCAGCAAGCAAGGTGCGGCTACCACTAGTGTCGTCGGAACTAGAGGAGAAAACCTCTCCTATGGCTCTAGCAACCATCTCATCATCAAATGATAACAAGTAAGAAGTCTGGTCGAAATCAGCAGTGAGCTTCACCAACCGGAAAACAGCTTGGATTTGAGCTTTTTCCAGACGGTCAATGTCATCAATGATGACAACTACTCGCTTACCCGATTCAACAATCAGTTTCTCAATCCGCTCCCGTTGCTCATCAATCTCTGGTTGAGCCATCTTCAGGAGAGCCTCGAAACTCTTGCTCACATCCATCGAAGCAGGTCCAACCGAGACTGAGGGAACCAAAGGAGCCACATAGGAACTGAGGCCCTTGATGGCTCGCTGCTTCTTGGTGAGCAGATTCTGACCGATGACTTTTGCTAACTCTCCGAAGAAGTTCAGTAGTAATTGAGTCTCATCCGAGAAGCGCCACGGATTAAAGTTAAGTACTGCTATCTGGTCTGAGGATTCGGAAAGGCTACGCTTGATGAAGTGCAGGACAGAGCTTTTGCCCTCTCCCCACCTCCCGTACAATCCGACTACGATGCTTTTTTTGCTACGCCTCTTAACTAGGGTCTCAGCAATGCGTTGAGCGTACTTGACCCGCTCGAAATCATCATGGTCAGGATTCTCAATCGGGCCACCTGAGGCTCGCGTTTCGGCATCAATTGGGAGTGACATTTCTTGCAGCAAGCCAAATGTTTGTGAGAATGAGCGCTGATTTCCAGCGACTCCGAAAAGTAGCAATTCTACAACATAAATTCTGTGCCACTGCATGGGCTTCTTCAACTAGAGTGCATGCAGTTGAAGAAGCCCAATGGTTCACCCGCATTGGGAACGCTACAAAAGCTGTTCGTAGATAGAATCGATTGTCTCCGATTCGAAAGCCCCTAAGTAGATGGCCGTAACGGCCTCAGAACGATGTCCCATCGCTTCGCTAATCATGCCTGTGGCCACCCCTCCTCGTTTGAGACTAGTAGCGAAGGAATGACGGGCTACATAGGTCGTCAGCGGGGTTTCAATCCCAGCCAGCGGAGCTAGCTCTTTTAAGTCTTGGTTGACTTGGCCGAGCACCTTGTGTAGTCGATTTTTGATTTGCGTCCTCGTCTGGTGGACGTTGCGGTCAAGGATGGGAAAGAGGTAGGAGGCCGGCCCTTGGTGAGTAATGAGCCGGTAGAAGGCGACGAGGGCCGCTGCGGGTGCCACCAGCTTGATGGAAAACCTTCCCCCGGTCTTTTGACGCTCGTACCGCAGACGTTGGCCACCCTGCTCATCTGTCTCCAAGCTGCTCCACCGCAGTTGGGCCAAGTCCACGAAGTTGATGCCGCCGCAGTAGAAGGAAAACAGGAACACGTCCTTCGCCAGCCGTAGCCGGTCAGTGGAAGGGGCAAGGGCTTCAAGCCGCCGAATGGCCTCCCGACTGATTGCCCGCTTGGTAGTGCTAACGTCGAATTTGCCCACGCTAAACTTGTGCTTCTCGGCTACCGTGCGGGCAAAGGGGTACGCCTCTAGTTTCATACTCCCATCAGCGATGGCCCTGTTCAGCACTGCCCTTAACGTCCGAAAGCGCTGGGAAAGAGTTGTTTCCCGTAGCCCATCAGCCCGTAAGGCAGTTTCCCACTTGTTGCAGAGGGCTACCGTCATGCGCTCAAAGGGAATGTCTGGTGTACCACACTCCTTGTAGATGAACTTGGCTAGCTGATTCCGCATGTCCCGGTAGGTACCCGCGTTACCGATTTGGCCGGCGGTTTCCATGTTCGCCACTAATTCATCAGTGAACTCCAAGAGCTTGACCCGCCGTAGGGCCTCCCGCCCTTTGACTGCTTCTGCCAGAACCGCGTCGGCGTCGTGTCGCTCATCAGCGTCGGCTAGGGCCTCGGCGGCTTCGCTGTACTTCAACTCCCACTTCCGTAGGTCGTCTAGCATCTTGCTCCGCTGGGGTTCGGGGTAGCTGCGTCGAATCTCCTGCTTTTTGGCGTTCCAGTGCTTGGGGTGCAGGGAAAGCCCGGTTGAGCGGAACACCTGTTTTCGGTCCTTTGTGATGCGAATCAGGAAGGGATGAGAACCGTCGGCCAGCGTTTTGCCGACTTTGTAGACCACACTAATGGTGGCCTTTCCTTCCTTGTGTTGGGTTGTCCTCGTCATGGGTCTGAGACCAGTTCGGCGGGGCCTACTACGGTGCCTACAAATGAGGACGACAGTCGAGAAAAGGCGCGTTTCCTCTGTCCGCGAAAGGCCAGATAAGCCCGCAGAGGTACTTTTTGATTACTCTGTCCGGCCTTACAAGCAGAGGGTCACTGGTTCGAACCCAGTATCTCCCACGTTGATAAACAGCCACTTAGATTAAGTTCTA
>Ga0265798_10004776_pt1 | contig 18524 bp, 19 predicted proteins | sample P3T30metagenome_FD_192430 | JGI IMG/M metagenome (GOLD analysis project Ga0265798, IMG submission 192430) | Plant litter microbial communities from East Loma Ridge, Irvine, California - P3 T30 | ecosystem: Environmental > Terrestrial > Plant litter > Unclassified | place: USA: California... | reverse complement strand
TGTTGATCTATGTCTTCTGCAATCGTCGAGCTATTTCGGAGACATCAATCACTCAATGGCACGGCTGTTCCCGACGTCTTCCTTCGCGAGCTGACTCCACCTCGACTCCAACACTCTTCCATCCTTGATGACCGCAAGCAGATGCTTCTCCGGCTTGCACAGAACCTCAATGTCTTCCATCGGGTTCGCGTTCAGGATGATGAGATCGGCCAGATAGCCCTCTTTGATCCTTCCCAGCTGCTCCTCCTGACGAAGCATCTTGGCCGCATTGATAGTAGCCGATTGCAGGATCTTTAGTGGAGATTGTCCGGCCTGTCGGAGCAGTCGGAAGCCGAGAGACTGTTGGGTTTGGAGAGGGCCGAGGAGGTCTGTACCGTAGCACATTGGCACGCCCGCCTGGTCGGCAAGCTGTACGGATCTCAGGCCCGCTTGAAGAACTTCATTGTTCTTAGCTGCAATGTTCGGAGGCAGGAACGTCCCGAATTCTTGCGAGGCCATTGCTTGATATGTAACAAGGGTCGGAGTCAGGAAGGCTCCCTTTTCGGACATGAGTTTTGCAGTGGATTCGTCAAGCAGATTGCCGTGCTCAATCCCCATCACACCATTCGAGACGGCATTGCGGATCGCCGCGGGAGTGTATGCGTGAGCTGAAGGTTGCGTTAACATCTTGAGCAGTAGGTTGAGATGTGAAACGACTTACCTGTCACATAAGTGCCGCAGTCGTTGGCCACTTTGCAGAACGCCTGGATCTCTTCCGGGGTATATTGAAGATTTGTGAGGCGATCTGTCGGTGAGACGACGCCACCAGACACCATGATCTTGATGAAGTCTGCGCCTTGCCGGATCTCCTCACGCGCGGCATGGAGGCACTGGTCTACGCCGTCTGCAATGCGACCTAGCCCTCTAACGTTTCCGCCGCAACATTGATACTCGGCGTCTTTTGAACTGCGGACGTCACCGTGTCCTCCAGTCTGGCTGATTCCGTGGCCAGCAGTGAACAGTCTAGGGCCTGGGCAGAGACCTTCCGCAAGCGCCTCTTTTATGGCAAGGCCTGCGCCTCCACAGTCTCGAATTGTTGTGAAGCCTCTGCGGAGGATTTGATGCGCCAGGTAAGGTTGACGAAGCAGTGAGGTGTCTGGGTCTTGATGCATAGTGTCTTTGAGGCCATCCTCGCCGGGAGGAGTTGCAAGGTGAACGTGGCAATCGATCAGGCCAGGTAAGACGAATTTGCCAGCCAGGTTGACTATGGTCATCTCGTCTCCCTGAGTCCAAGACAGGACCTCATCGCCAGGGGAAGGCCACTGCGAGACTTTCGAGAGTCTGTGTATACGTCCATCGAATAAATCGATTGTGCAGTGCTGGTACACATTGCCGTCCTTGACGTCGATGATACTCGCGTCAACAAGACGATATCTTTTCCTTGGGTTAGCAGCCCATGGCTTCGACGTCGAGGCCTGCGACATTCTTGTTGTGGCTGGTGGTGCAGAACGCTATGTTTCAAAAGGCAAGGGATGTGTCAGCCGAAGCTGCCCGCACTTTTGGTTTCAAGTTGTCCGATCTCTCGCGACCTGGAAGCCGCGGTCCTGTATTGCCACGATACGCCACGCCACGCCGTACTAGTATTACGGTCTCAGATGCATTCAACTTGTCACCAGAATCAACAACCACGTGCTTTTGTACCGTTCATCAAGTTTAGTAGTTGATCCATACGTCAGCGCGTCCAATGGGAGTACCTCACTTCCATGATCACCTGATGCGGAGTCTGAGATATACGCCGTGACTTTAGATACGCCGAATCCATCCACTTTTCGTCTGTGCAGTTCGCGCCTCAGGGCCTCAGGGTCTAGCCTTGCCAGCCAGCCATTGCCCTTCAACTTCACATGCTACAACAACCGGCTGGTTCTAGCCAATTCTCAACTCCCCTCTTTACTTGACAAACGTAACAAGCACAGCTTCGACTGTCTTTATCTGGATTTTTTGGCGCCCGTCCCGCTCCATCATGGCCTCACGCGCATCTGCCTTCAGGGAATGGGCAAACACCGAAAGCCTGACTACAACCGGACCCATTGATCAACTCAAAGACAAGCGGGTTGTGATCGACGCGGAAGACTTCCTCGAAACCATCCTCACATCACAGGCTTCACGCGAACCCCTTCTGCCCGCACTCGGTGGTCTCCCGTTTGCCCTCAGGAAACACGTAGACGCCTACCTCGCAAACCTCAAAGAGGCCAAGATCACCCCTACTTTCGTTTTTAACGGACTCGACCTTGCGTGTAAAGACCGAACGACCATCTCACGCGACAGTAGACAGGCCGCGCGCAGCTTGGACGAGGCCTGGAATCTTTACAGCCAGAGCAGGGCGGACGAGGCAGTGGCGGAATTCGGCAAATCATGTAATGGCGCACCGTGAGTTTTCTACTGCTTTCCTCTCACTGACTTTGAATCAGGCACATACAGGACTTACCACGTCGTACGCTGGCTACAATCCTATCTCGCACGCCAAGGAGTGAAAGTGCAAACAGCCCTGTACTCCGCCGCGGCCCAAGCCGTCTCCCTCGATCGTGACAACTTCAGTGATGCGATTGTCGGTTCCATCACATGCCTCCTGTTTGGTGCCGCCATCGTGATCGTTTCCTTTGACTGGGAGAGCCAGACTTTTGCTTGGCTCGAAAAAGCGAAATGCCTTTCCAAGCTCAACATGACTGAGGACCAGTTCATTGACTTCTCGCTAATCTCTGGCTTGACAATTCTTACACCGCCTGCAGAGCTCGAGACCGCACCCAACTACATCCAGGGCGCACGTGAGATTGTTGGACGGTCGGGTAGTGTTGGCTTCGCAGCTTACGACTCGCTGAACAAGGAGTTCAGAGAGCTGTTCAAGAAGGCAAGAACTGCTGTGAAGCACAGCGTCACCCTGACAAGTGGCGGCGAGATCGAGCTGGCTAAGAATGAGACGGCTGCCGCCGATATGCACGACGTTATCGGACAGCGCCTCCCGGACGAGATGTACTACAGCATGTCGAGGGGTCTTGTAGGCCCAAGGGTGCTCAATTGGAGGACAAGAAGCGAGATCTTTGAGATCCCTCCACTTGACGGCGGATCATCTCCTGCCTACCAGCAGCTGGTGACCCAAAAACTCGGACCCTTGCGAACTAGGACTATGGCACTGATCAACCCTATGCTCCATCGCTACTATCAAAAGAAGGATGTCGACCTGGTTTCGTGGTACAATGAGAGCAGCAAACAGTTGCTCAACGTACCCGACGCCTCGGATCCGACGGAGGCTGCGAACAGATGGCGCGTCAAAGACTCAACACTCAAGAAGGCTTCGGAAGGCGCATCTGACACATCGGATTGCTCGCTGTTGTTCGCTGTTTCACTACTTTCCGATGAAGCAACAGCCAAGCAAACAGTCACAGAGAAGAAAGATACGGTGCCCCAGGAGCTAAAGGAGCCGAAAGAGTTGCTTGCCAACACTGTGCTGCGCTTCCTCGAAGACCGCGGCTACATCAACAACGACCACACCTTGTCTGCTTGGGGCAAAGCGCTCAAGGCAGCATTCGACCATGCAAAACAGAGCGGCTACATCGCTAGCGCTGGTGCTAGAGAAGTCGAGGAGGCTATCTTCATGGCATTCGAGCTGCACAAGCTTGACATTCTCACCACCAGCCAGATGTTCCCTGCAGACAAGTACTTGGGCGCCCCGATGCGCGGTTCGGAAACTGACAAAGCCTACACCCTACTCCTCAGCAGAATCGCATGCCTAGGAACCTTCCGCCACAAGGAAATTGGCTTTACCGGTCCTTTGTCACGCCACTTGCTTGGGTACCATCAGATGATTTCTGCGGTACGCGGCAGTCTGCGCGATCTCGTGGAGGTTCATTCGTTGAGCATGTTCATGTCGGGCGCCGTATCTCGAGAGCTGACGCCCATCGTTTACACGAGAGTGGGTGCCAATTTGCCTTTCGTGGAGGAGCCCGACCTCGGTCTGAGTCTTGTGGTCAAGAGTTATCTCGACGAGTTATCCAACGATCCCAGCAAGCGCTCTGACATCGAAAGATGGTTTAACCACGCATACGACATCAAGGGTGATCTCAAGAAAGCATGGAAGATGTGGGGAGCGGTAAGTGGCTTGAAGTCCTCGGTCATGACCAGCGTTGCTAACATCTCCTTCTAGATCAACGCCGGTATCCAGGCAGCCGACAGTGCCATCGTCAACAACGACACAAAGAACACCTTCAAGAATGCTGACGAGTGGCTTGCTCAGAAGTTGCAGCAAGCGAAGGCCAGCGAGTAGGCTTAGCTGCATCATTTGTACAGCTCGCAGGACATCATGCGGTGATACACTCGGGTCAGCCAGTGCCACGCCCAGGAAAATGCAACACGAGCGACCGACAGTTGGACGAGAGAATTCGTGATCGAAAGTAGGTTCACTGGGCAGTCTGTCGATACACCATAGTCTACTTAAAACATGTTCTATCTCTACTCCCTTGCCGGTTGAACGCCTCGCACTGCTTCGTGCATAATTCTCTAGTCTGTTGAATACCGCTTCAGCATGTGACTAAGACACATCTCTCAGAGGTTGCAATTCCATAGGGAAGACATCGCCCCGAAGGGATTGGAAACAATTGCCACTCGCCAAGCAACCCATTTGCTTTCACCACTTAAAGCCAACCCTCAAATCTCACTCACTTCTTCTTCTGCTCCAAGCCGTAACCACCCTTACCCTCCAAATTGGGATAAGTCTTGCCCTCAGCACTCTGGCCCTTCCTCGGCCCTCTCTCCTCCAAATCCTCCCTCAACCAATGCAACACCAACTGCCCAAGCCGGCTGTTGCCTTCGATGCCGCCATCGTTCTTCGGCACCTCAAAGCTTTCCATCGGTCCCCACTTCTTCACCTTGCCCAGCGCCATGTGCACCAAGTGCGTCGGCCACTGCGCCAGATTGTCGAGAATATGCGTCGCGTAAACGATCGTACACTCGCGCGTCTCAGTCTCTTTCTTCAAGAAGGTCAGAAAGTTGTGGCGCGACAGCAAATCAAGATCGACCGTGATCTCATCCAGCAACAGCACTGTCCAAGGGCGCAGCAGGCCCATGCACAGCTGCACGCGGCGGCGCTCGCCGTCGCTGACGGCATGAAGGTGCCAGCTGAGGTCGACGTCCAGGATGCGCACCAGCTCGTCACGGCGCTCCGGGTAGTGGTCGCCGCCGACGGATTTGAGCAGTTCCGGGACTGCAATGTCAGAGCGCACGATCGGGTTAAGAACCCATTCGAGCCCGAGGTAGGTGACGCCTTCGAGGCCCGTGGTGAAGGGATCGCGGCCGCCAATGTCTACGGTGCCGGCCGGCGCCATGCGTTTGCCGCTCAGGAGGCGGAGGAGGGTTGTTTTGCCCGCGCCATTTGCTCTGGGGATTTAGCATGGATGTATGTTTGGGAGGATTGGAGGCGTTACTTACCACCGATCAAGAGGTTTCGCGATCCGGCAGGGAGTTCGAGAGAGACGTGCTCGAGGCCAGAGGTTCCGTCGGGGAAGGCGAAGGTGAGATCCTTGGTGGTGATGTTGGGAGTCGGCATCTTCACTGTTGTGCTATTGTGCTTGGTGGTCGTTTGGGAAAAGGATTGTGGGAGGCAGTATTGTGAGTGTTCTGATCGAAGGGAAAGTTGGACAGTCCTTCTTATACTCTTCCCGTGCGATGCTATCGTATTTGATTTCTAATTGTTACTTGGAAAGTATCGACGTACGATATCCCTTCGATGACTGTGCGGAATGTCGTCAACGAGACCTGCCCGATGCGGATTTGAATTGTGGGCCCTTGATGGATTTCCCGATCACATGCAATTCAGCCATGGACATTCTCACTGTCCTATGAATCTTCACACACATGCCCTCTTCATGTTCTCACGCTCGTTGAGACGTCTCAGCAGCATGTCGCCTCCAAAGCAGCCCGTAATCGCCGTGGTCGGCTCCACCGGCACTGGCAAATCAGACGTACATCTCAACTCAACACCTCTATGCAACTGCACACGCGCACGCTGACCACGGCAGCCAGCTAGCAGTCTCTCTAGCCCAGCGCTACAATGGCGAAGTCATCAACGGCGACGCGATGCAGCTCTACTCCGGCCTACCGATCATTACGAACAAAATCACTGTGGAGGAGCGCAAAGGTATCCCACACCATTTGCTCGGATGCATTGGTCTCGACGAGCCGACATGGGTGGTTGGAACGTTCGTCAAGCGGGCTTTTGGAGTGATAGAGGAGATTCGGAGTCGCGGCAAACTACCGATCTTGGTGGGAGGGACGCACTATTATACCCAAAGCCTGCTCTTTCGCGATCGGTTGGCGGAAGCTGAGGAGGATGGCGAACGAGGCGAGAGCAAAAAAGACAGCGAAGCGCAAGGGCCCACCGAGGATCTTGAGGACAAATACCCGATACTGAAGGAGAGCACGGAGAAGCTGCTGGCAAGGCTACAGGACGTGGATCCAATCATGGCAGAACGCTGGCATCCAAATGATCGACGAAAGATCCAACGGAGTCTCGAAATATATCTGCAGACAGGACGGAAGGCGTCAGATATTTACGCAGAACAGCGCCTGGCCCAATCGGCTACCAGCGCAGACCCATCGGCAGGCGAAGACTCAGGCCTGCGCTTCCCAACCCTCCTCTTCTGGATCCATGCCGAAACCGAAACCCTCCGCGCGCGCCTCGACTCCCGTGTGGACAAGATGCTCCATCGAGGTCTTCTCGACGAAGTCCGCCAGTTGTACGAATATTCCACAGAACACAGCGCGCAGCAGCCTATACACGACTCTCGCGGCATCTGGGTCAGCATTGGCTACAAAGAGTTCAGCGCCTACATCACCGCTCTAGCAAACGGCGAAGCGAACGAGACAGATCTACAAACACTCAATATGGAAGCAGTCGAGAGGACGAAAATCGCCACCCGCCAGTACGCCAAACGCCAAACGCGCTGGATCCGCATAAAGCTCTTGCAAGCTCTGCAAGCCGCGCACGCCACGTCTTCTCTTTATCTCCTAGATGGCACCTCGATCGCAGAATTCGAAGACAAAGTCCTTTCGCCTGCTGCGGATGTCACGCGTGCATTCCTATCTGGCGAACCGATGCCCGAGCCAAAGGACATGTCGAAAGCAGCGGCAGAGATGCTGACTGCTGCCAGCAATCAAGATCCCGAGTCTACGACTTCGCCGCCTAGGAAGTGGCTGAGGCAAAAGTGCGAGCTGTGCGGCGTTACATGCGTGACTGAGAAGCAGTGGGAGGCGCACGCACGCAGTCGAGCGCATCGTAGGCTTGTTAGCAAGAAGAGGAAATTGGAAGAAGAAGAGGCAGAAGGTGGTGGCGACGTAGCAAGTCGAAGTCGGGAAATGAAGACAACAGGCTCGCCTACCGAAACATGAACCCAAGTCGTGTAGATTAACAAACCTCGATGGTGTAAATTTGAAGACACCTTTTTTTTATCATCGCTCATTAGCCATGCAACGCATCAAAAGATAACCCAATCGTACCGCATTGATCGAGTTAAGCTACAATTGCGTAACTACGCTGTGAATTGCGAACATATCCGCTCTTGTTTTGACCACAGGTTGGGAGGCGTAGACAATTCATCGATCTCCAGAAGCCATATGGGAGGATTGTGCCTTCATGATGCTTTACCTGTCCAAGTGAGCAAGTGCTTCGCTCGTTGCCAGATACCCTTATGATAGTATGTTTTGTTGCGGCCTCTCATCGACAAATCCTAGCACCATTAGCCGTGAGAAAGAACCATCAATTCATTCCTTTGAGAGGCGGCGTAAATCATATTAGAGCTCTACATAGCTCGGAAACAAAACGATCAACTCGCGCTTGGGGGTATCATAGTAAATAATCAAGAGTCCGCAAAATCAAGCCTCAGCAGCGTCGGCCTCTTCATCTTCACGCCGTATCCTCTCAATCTCTGCGGCTCGCAGCCTCGCTTTCTCGTCTTCAGCGCTGGCGGCACCCTTAGACTTTGCACTGCCTTTGAACGAGAATTTGGGAACTTTGCCCGAGTCTGTTGTGGCGGGCGTTCCTGGCGTCAGAGGAACCGAAGGTGTCTTGGGCTCTTTTGGACGATCTGCCCAGTCGACTTCCTCCAAGATTGCATATCTGGCGTCGTTCTCCTTCAATTTGGGGAAATCTGCGACGGCTGCGTGTGCGCCCATAATGCTGCTGAACACAACCAAACCGGAGCAATAGAGGATTTTGTGCTTCTCGCCGTCGACCTTGCGCTTTTTGTCGCGGAGAAGAGTGTGTTCTACTGCGCCGAAATGTGAGAAAAGGGCCTGTACAGCATCGCGGTCCAAATGCGCCGTCTTTTCGTCTCGTCGAAAGCGTAATGTGACAGAGCGTTCAGCATCTTCGATCGTTGCATTGCTAACAGGAGCCGGCGTAGGTGGTGCGGTAGATCTCTCTGCCCATCTCCTCTCCTCTTCCAGCGCCTCCAGCCTCATCTTCTCAGTCCTCTCCTCACGTCTGCGCTTGCCGTCGGCCGCCAATCGCGCCAATTCCCTTTGGAATTTATCTTCCTCCTCGTCCAGCTCGGTGCGCTTCCGCTTGTGATCGCGCTCGCCCTTTTCGAGCTTGTCGATCATCGCCTTGCGCTGTTCATCGTAGGCGGACGAGCGCTGCGCCTTTTGCTCGAGCGCACGGCGCGCATTGTCGTATTGCTCCTTGGTAGATTCATCGCTAAGGACGTCGAAGGCGATTTGCAGCAGGTGGAACTTCTCGAGGGCTTCGGGGGTGGCGCCGACCTTGTCCGGGTGGTGTTTGAGGGCGGTTTTGCGCCAGCCAGAGCGGATTTCGGCCTCGGAGGCTGTGCTGGGGATATTCAGCAGGGCATAAAAGTCGTGAGACGAGGTGATATGCTGCTTGAGATCATCGTTGGCCATGGTCGGTGTTGTTGGGCTCGTGATGTATAGTGTAGTAGTGGTTTTGGATGGTACTGCACTTTATACTTCTTTATCGCGACGATAAGATCGACGGGCTAGTAGGCGGATAGCTCCACACCTGCTGGCTTGTGCTTTGGTGCAGTTGTGTCACGGACTGAGGCTGGTACCGTTGCGCGATATCCATGTGCCATCTTCGAACTGCCAATCCCTCTCCCACACTCATCACTATTGCTACCACCAACCTTTGAGCGCATCGCGACATACCTTTACTAATCAACTAGAAGGCACTTCAGGCAGTCTTCTGGAACTGCTCGTTCCCCCGGCTGCTCACCTGGCAGCCCTGATAGCTATCACTTAGCTCAGAAATGCTTCAGCTTTCTCCTCGCGACACCGGTCAGCATGGCAGAAGCGAGGATGGGGCTAGCTGATTGTACGTCGAGTATTGCCTGCTTTTGCACTCCATCGCCGCTAACGTGATTCTAGGGTTCGACGACCTCAGCGTACGCTTCCTACTTAACTTACCCAAATCAGAACTGGAAAGCATACCACGCCTTTGCTTTCAGGTCGAAGAGGCGCAATGGTACTATGAAGATTTCGTCAGGCCCCTTGCAGCCACCATAGGACGTCCATTACCGAGCATGCACTTGCGCCAGTTCTGCTTGCAGCTATTTCAACACTGTCCACTCCTCAGCGGCTTCACCAGCGAACAACATCTCGCCGCGTATGAGGAATTTTTGGCATACAAGGTGCGCGTGCCCGTGCGTGGCGCCATCTTGCTTGATGAGAGCATGGAGCAAGTGTTGCTCGTCAAAGGCTGGAAGAAGGGCGCGTCTTGGTCGTTCCCGCGTGGCAAGATTAACAAGGACGAAAAGGATCTCGATTGCACCATCCGGGAGGTGTGGGAGGAGACTGGGTTTGACATCCGTGCAGCCGGCATCATTCCTGACGAAGAGCGGGATGCCAAGTACATCGATATCACGATGCGCGAGCAACACATGAGGATGTTCGTCTTCCGCAACGTACCTCTGGACACTTTTTTCGAGCCCAAAACCAGGAAAGAGATCAGCAAAATCGCCTGGTACAATTTGCGCGATTTGCCCGGGTTCGCCAAGAGAGGCAGGAACGATGGAGACGGTGGCAACACGAACAAGTTCTATATGGTGGCACCATTCATGAGCCACATAAAGAAGTGGGTTGGACAGCAGAAGAGGATGGATGATGCAGTTGTACAGACGGAGGAGCAATTGGTTGCACATGGCCTCGACGCCCATCAAGCCATTAGTGAGGAACCTGAGCTCTACGTTCAGCCCAGCGAGGCGCTTCTGCCCCAGGTGGATCGTTCTGAAGAGCTCAAAAGGCTGCTGTCTATTGGTGTTCCCAGTGTCGCGCCTGCACATGAACAGCCGCAACAGACGCAGGTTTCACAAGCGAATCATCTATTGGCCATGCTACAAGGTGGTGCTCGTCCACAAACTGGTGGAGCACCGCAGACTCCTATGGATCAAGTCAATGCATTCATGCCGGCACAGCCAGAAACTCCTCAACCGCGTCACCCAAGACAGCTCTCGTCGGGCTACCAGCAGCCTCCACCGCAGTTCCCTCTTTCGCCGCAGCAGGAGCAACAGGGCGGTATGCCTTCCCAAACTCCAGCCTTCGGGCAACCGCAACAAGGAAATCTTGGGCCAAATGGCGCACCGATCCATCCATCCCAGCAAGACTTCCATCATCAGCTACAAAACATGACTGGCATGCCTCCTGGACCGCGTCATACTCATCCCAACGGGTTCTACAACAACTCGACAATGCAGAATCCGCCGTTCCAACAGCAGCAAAATGTGTCAAGAATGCCATCTGGACCACGTTATGCAGACCAAAACGGATTCGGCCATGCGCCGATGCATAACTTGTCACAACAATCTTCGCAGAACACACAGACCCCTCGACACACGTCTGTTCCGGCACAATCGCTAATGCAAGGTCAGCATGGTGCGATTGCGTCTGGACCTTCAGTGCCGAACGCTTCTCAACTTCCACCACCCAGGCTTTCCGTGCAGTCCATGAAACTGTTAGACACCTTCAAAGCTGGACAAAGCCCTGCTCAACCAACTTCCAACCCGAGTGCTGCGCCAAGATCGGGTAGTGCTCATCAAAGTGCGTTGCTTGGTTTATTCAAGTCGTCTCCGGCTCCTGAGGCTGCACAACCATTGCCTCAAGATCCACGTTCCGAACATGCCATTGTGTCTCCGGCTCCTGGAGAGATTGTACAACGGCCTGCTGCATTGCAAGAGCGGCGTCCGACTTTGAATGAAATCACACGATCTTTGCCCGTGAACTTCAAAGCGAAACGGCCCTCTCAACACTCGCCTGCGCTGCCTACGCAATTGTCTACCGCCGCACCTCGTTCCCCACAGCCGCCTCCTCCAGCTGTGGAACCTGTATCGAACGAGGCATCAGAGCCAGAGCAACCCATTCCACGACAGTCAAGCGCGCCCGTTGCCCAGCCGCAATCGCCTGCAAATGTTCCCAAGACCCGACTTCCCAATGCGCCTAGGGAGCATAGGGAATCCAAGGAGCCGAAGGAGTCGAAGCCGAGAGATTCGCAGGCGTCAACTGCTAAGCACATCATGCAACGTGGAGGCTCTCGTCAAGCGTCAGGCCGTGTCCAGCGGGATAAAGCAGCGTCCCCGTCACCAGCGCGGCAGCCCAGATCAAAAGCTAGCGACCCACCTGCACCAATGACTATTCTCACTAGACCTGGTTCCTCGCGCGTCAAGTCGGGATCGCCTGCGGCTGAGGCGTCGAAGCAAACATTCCAGCCGCAGCTGCTTAGGAGGCAAGATGCTAGTGATTCCAATGGCGCTCCAACCAACGGACACTCTGACGTTAATGACATCGCTACTAATGGCGACGGTAACGGCAAACGCGATCAGCTTTTGGCACTCTTCAGCAAATCGCCGGCTGTCGCTCAGACGCCGCCCCAAGAATCACCCGCTGCGACACCCACTCCACCTGTTGTCGCTAGCCCACCGCCACAAGCTCAGGCTCCCACTAACAACAACAATAACCACCTCCTCAACATTCTTAACGCTACTTCGGGAGCGCCGCAAGCTGGCGCAAAACCAAGCACAAGTCCGGCGCCACCCCCAGCACCGGCCATCCAGCCTACACATCGACCAGCCAAACCCAGAACTCCCGCACCACCGCCTCTTATCTCACACCTACCGTCTCACCAACAGCAAAACTCCCTTCTCGACCTGTTCAAGAAGCCTTCCCACATCGCCAGCCCGTCGATAGAATCGCCCATGTCGCCCTTCACACTCGGCTCGCCGCATGCGATGCGTCATGGGAGAGACGTGGAGCAAGTATCGAAGTCCAGGCTTGGTAGTGTGGTCAGTGAGGGGAGCAGGAGGGGCAGCGGAAATGGCGCCAACAATGGCTCGGGCGGAAATGCGACTCCGACGGAGCAAAAGGACTTCTTGCTTGGCTTCCTCAATGGAGTCGTGCAGAAGGAGGGGAGGAAATGATTGGTAACATGAATTTTCATGTTTCACTTCCATGGGCGATCGTTTCTCTTGTTTTGTCTTGTTTTGCGAGCGTGTATTTTGTCCCTTCTTATGAAGTGTATCAATTGTTGTCACTTGTTAATTTTCTTGTAAGATTACATTCAGTTGGGCTTAAGATGGCGCTACGAAGGTATCTATTGACACCTATCGTTCAGATTAGGTAATCGTCTAGCGGCGAGACCACGTCTACTAAGAATCATGACATCTCCTTGAGATACCCTGCTCACTCATTGCATACATGTGTACTTAAAGACGAACAAGGAAAAGGCAGGATGGCGGCAAAGAGTCCAGAAAGGGAAGTACCGCTAGCGTGACAGGTTGCACTTGCAGCGTGCTGACGACCTCGCCCCTTGGGACTTGCCTGTCTTGTGTCAAACCTGTCTTGTCGTGGGTATAGACCTTACTCATCGTACATTCTGTTTTATTAGTTCTGATCCCGTCACACCCTAAAAGACCTCATCTCTGAGTGTAACTCCGGGCTTGAGATACAAACCATGTCATTTCATGATCCATTCAACACCCTCAATCTACCAACCATCTCCGAATCCCATGTCCGATCGGCATCGCCAACGCCTCGCGCCCTAGGCGGCGGCATCGTCGTCTTCTCTGGTGGCAGCGCTGCAAATAGCCTGGTGGAAGTCTTCAACGAAGTCCGCGATGCCAACAGGACCACCTTGAGCTATGTAATTCCAATCAGCGACAATGGCGGATCTTCGAGCGAATTGATTCGCGTTTTCGGTGGACCAGGTAGGCCGCCGCGCCAATCAACACAGATTTTAAATGTAGGCAACTGATGCCTGCGGACTTTAGGCATTGGAGATGTTCGATCACGTCTTGTCCGGCTGATCCCAGACACAGGAGTCGAGACCCAAGCTATCAAAGGACTCTTCAACTATCGTCTGCCCAAGGACTACGCTTTAGCCAGATCGGAATGGCTAGACATTGTTGAAGCTACGCATGAACTCTGGAAGGGTGTGTCTCTTCCTAAACAGGAGCTTATTCGCAGCTTTCTCAATGTGATCAACCTTGAGGTTGTTAAAAGGTTGAGGCCAAGCTCGAGGTTCGACTGGAGTGGTGCAAGCATCGGAAACTTGTTTCTGACTGGGTAAGTGTTGCATCATATGTATATCGATGGCTGGGGCTACATTTGCCTTCTATGCTTACTATCCAAACAGAGCTCGTCTTTTCACAGGAAGCTTTGAGTCAGCAATATATTTGCTGTCAAGTATTTGCGCTGTCCCTGGGAACGTCTCAGTGATCCCAAGTCTAAACTCCAATTTTGCCCATCACATAGCGGCTGGACTCGAGGATGGTTCTGTCATCACAGGACAGAACAATATAAGTCATCCCAGCAAGCCGACCGCTGCAGTCCCCATAAGTCCTACGACTGAGACACCAGCTGCGAACAGCGAAGGCCGACGCCAGAAGACCGAAACTGAGGAGCAAGACATGGTGGAAGACGCCAACTTACCCGGGTCTCTGCCCACCCTCCGCAAGCCCGCCATCGCATTCTCGAAGGAGGACGAAGAAGAACTCCCCACAAGGATCTCACGCTTGTGGTACATCAACCCGTACGGACAGGAGATACGCATTCCGGCGAACCCACGCGCGATCGGTGCTCTTCAGGGTGCCGGATGCATCATCTACAGCATCGGCTCACTCTTCACTTCCCTGATCCCCTCACTTGTACTACGAGACGTAGGAGACGCCATCGCATCACCTTCCATCAGATGCAAGATCCTGATTCTCAATGGGACTTTGGATCGCGAGACTGGGCCTTCATCGAATCCTTTCACAGGCCTGGACTTTGTCACCACGATATGCAATGCGTGTGCTGATAGTCGTGGTCTCCCGAAGCCTGATCCTATGCTGTACTATCAGTATGTCACACATGTCATCTTCATTGAAGGACCCACATGCCCGAAAGTCGATAAAGAATCTTTCCATAAGATCGGCATCGAGACGATGAGATTATACGGTCGCAAAGACGACAACGGTAAAGGCGGGAGGTACGACATGAAAGCCCTCGAACAGGCACTGGAGGCGATCATTGGCAGGAAGGACACAAAAAGCAACAAATCGCGGCGAAATACATTGGTGACTTGATGGATGTTGTCTATCTCTAAAGCTTCGCCACTCCGAATCCGGTCTTTCTTGCGCGGCCGAGCATGCTCCTCGAAATATCTCTAAGTCTCGCCACGCCCATCAGCGCCATCGTCCTTGACAGCTCTCGCTCTAGAATGTGCAAGACGTCTTCAACGCCTTTCTGTCCATTCCAGGCCAATCCCCAAAGCGCCGTCCGTCCTATAAGACAAAGATCTGCTCCCAGCGCCAGCGCCTTGAAGACGTCGCTACCATGAGTAATACCGCCGTCGAATATCACCGGAATCTTTCCTCTTACAGCATCAGAAACTTCTGGCAGCGCTTCCAACGTCGAGGGTACGCCGTCCAGTTGACGCCCGCCATGATTTGACACAATAATCGCATCGACTCCAGCCTCCACCGCGCGTTGTGCATCTTCCTCGGTCAAAATTCCTTTCAGGATGATTTTCATCTTCGTCTGAGATCGCAGCCATGGTATAACCTCATCCCAGCGCAAGCTCATATCGGTTAAGGTACCCCGATGCTCGTCCACGAGTTCCTTGAAATCCGCCGCAGTCTTTGCGTGCAAGAGCAAGCCAGCTTTCGACACGCCGCCCGCCCTTCGAGACTTCGCATTGGCCATTGACATCCCTTCCGGCAACTTCATCGGCTTCTTGCGCTCGTGTAAGCGGTTTCCGAGCACAACTGTGTCGACTGTCAAGACGAGGGCTTCGTAGCCGGCTTTCTCCGCGCGTTGAATGAGATCCGTCGTTAAATCCCGCGAATTGAGGAAGTAGAGTTGGAACCAAGGCTTCGGGTAGTGCTCGTCTCGCTGTGGTAGGGCACTCGCCACGTCTTCGAGCGATGTTGTTGCATTTGAGGATAGGATGATGTTTGTTCCGAGAGCGCTGGCTGCCCGGGCTGTGTCCGGCTCTCCCTCGCCGCCAGCGAGCTTTTGGTACGCGCTTGGAGCGATGGCCATGGGGATGTCGTATCGTTTGCCGAGGATTGTGGTGCTGGTGTCAATGGATTCCACGTCACGTAGGACTTGTGGGCGGAATAGAATTCTGGTGGCGCATATGAGGATTGTGATTTGTGTCAGACAGTCTAGACTGAAACTCACTTCTTGAAGATCGATTCATTCCGGCGAACCGACAACTCTCCATCGGCTCCGGTAATATAGTAGTCCCATGCTTCAGGGTCGAGGCGCTTCTTTGCTATGTCTCTGACTTCGAGCACAGTTATTGGGTCTGTCATCTCGTCTTTGGGATGAGCGTGTGGCATCTTGAATGTCGTTTGTAAGGTGTCCGATTGAATTTGTTTAGAAAAGAGAATAAGCGTTGAAGTAAGATAGAGACGAGACAGGCACATATGTCTCGTATGATGCGGACACTGGATTTAATATCAATGGCACCCTCCTACATCGGCGTTTGAACACGGTCGGCGACCGATCGTCTAGAATACAGTCAAAACAAGATCGTGTCTCCCAATACTCGTCTTTGTTACTAATTGATCTGCAAAAAGAGTGCACCCTGAATCCGACGGATAGTGATCACATTCCGGACTCATGTCAATGTCAGCGCAATGAAGAATATAATAATGAACGGCCAACTACCTAGTTTCGTCGATGACTTGATCGAGTTTCCCTGTTAGGGCTTGCCTATGACCAATCGCCGAAACACTCCGATGTTTGGTGAGAATCCTTCGGACGGCCTCCTTCGGACCACCTCCTGCGGACCAAACAGACTCCGGAACTCACTTCTGACTCAATCATGTTCTCTTCATCAAATCATCATCACATCAGATGCGGCAGACAACGCACGAGTGTCTCCTGATACCAATATACATGGAAGTCATGGCTGGGCCAGAATGGGCTATGCACCGTTGGCTGACGCTGACGGCTGCATGCATTCAGAACCTTGTCACACGCGTGCACTCGCCTGTTGAACAAGACGAATGATATATGCCTATCTGGCATGACAACAGACGTCAAGATCTTACTACAAGCCTTCGCTCTGCCGTCTCTCCATCCGAACTCGAACGACGTGCGGGATTCTCGATTCCACGGTATACCAACCAACGCTTACACCATGGTATCACGACCCTCCCAATACGGTGAAGCGTTCGGATAGCTACTTTAGCACATGCACTCGGTACTCAGGCAAGTCATCTTCCTTGTCAGAGTAACGCCAATCATCTCACTCCTCCACACTGCCGCCCCAACAGGTTTTTCTAAGGATCCAAGATATGTTCGATTCAAGGCTGAACGGATGGGGTCTCGCCATGCCGACGTGGTACAATGCTTATGTTGCACATCGGAGGATGTAGGTCAGCATCTCCTCATTTATGCTCCTTGAGACAATCTTTCCTTACGTCGTTATTGTTCTCCTTGCGCGTAACTCTTCCACGTGTCTATTCATCACGATGGCTCGATATTTACTCACTTTGCCCGTTTTGGCAATCCTCGCACACGCACAGCAACAATGCTACTTTGGCCCGGGAGCAGAGAATCGCGGACCATCTGAGTTGGTGCCATGCATGGGAACTGGACAAAGTGCCTGCTGCCTGCTTGGGGACGTGTGTTTGAGCGGCAACACGTGCTGGAACTTCGACACGGGGAACTTGTATCAGTACGGGTGTACCGATATCACCTACGAAGATGAGACGTGCCCGTACAAGTGCGGGTTGAACAGCAGTGCGTATCCTACGCGTATTTCTCGATCACCTCCTGCTAACATCATTAGCCTTATCACCATGGACGGCTCTTGAGTATTGTGTAGATCAACCTGGACAGGTTAATGACACCTGGGTGTGTCATTCGCCCGAATCGTGTGGGTGTTCCTGGAAATCCAGTCCAGAAATGCTTATACTTCAGCCTCGTGGGTGCAAAGACATGGGCTCCGACGCCAAGGTCGCTTTATACGCTCCCTCTCAGTTGGCTCCCTACCTCTCACTTCCTACCAGCATCGGAGGAAGTACTGGATACATCTCCACGACCAAGATCAATGGAACCAGTACTTGGATATCCACCGTCATACCTGGATGTAAGTTGCAACTCGAAGAAACTCCTCTGTTGTCCACAGCTGACCGCATTTCACAGACACACCGACCACAGTGACCCAACTCACAGACTATGGTCCACAACCGACTACTCCAATTTATATCGATGAGGGAGCAAAACCTTCCGCATCGACCGTTGCTGCAGCGGAATCAATCAAAGCAACAGGGTCCTCCAATTCTACGAACAACGCGACATCTACCCCTAATGCACAAGCCCAAACCGGCCTCTCAACAGCGGCCAAAGCTGGCATAGGCGCTGGTATAGGCGCAGCAGTCTTGATAGTCCTGCTATTAGGCATCCTGATTCTCCTCTCCCGACTCCGCAAACGCCGCTCAAACTCGCAAGTCCAACTCCAGCGTCCAGGTCCCCACCCATACCCACACTCTCATCCCTACTCCGCAGGTGCTAGCAGCAACGGCGCAACTCCAAAACCAACCTCACCCTACTTTTTCCCCCAAACAGCAGCCCAGACAGAAGAAGAAAAAGACGCCTGGCAAGCTGCCTATCCGGGTTCTCCTCCGCCGCCTATGATGTCTCCTCACCATGATCCGGCGATGGCGATGCACTTCTACCCAAACATGCAGTTTTCTCCCCAAGTCGTTCCTAGCTTGTACTCGTCTCCGGACCAGAGGTCACAGCAGGGAAACAACCACTTGCCTTCGGGCTCACCACTTCTGACGGAGTTGTCGGCGGACAGGCATGTGCACGAGCTGCCGCAAGGTGAAGGGGTGGTGTCGAGCAAGGGCGGTAGCAGTGATGCCGTTTCTGTGGACAGGAAGTGAGAGGACGGAGTGAGCTTAGGATACGGCCATTATAAGCGAAAGTCACGATTGTCACATGATCTGTTTACACGTGCCTCACATGCTGGCCTCTTCTTCACATGTAGGTCTTTT
>Ga0265798_10004774_pt1 | contig 18533 bp, 19 predicted proteins | sample P3T30metagenome_FD_192430 | JGI IMG/M metagenome (GOLD analysis project Ga0265798, IMG submission 192430) | Plant litter microbial communities from East Loma Ridge, Irvine, California - P3 T30 | ecosystem: Environmental > Terrestrial > Plant litter > Unclassified | place: USA: California... | reverse complement strand
CCGCTGGAACCGGGGCAGCGGCGCGAACTGTAGGCTGTCCAAGTCCTGGCTGGGCGACGATGAATTGGTCGCAGGAGAGCAAACAAAGCAACACTCGGGCTACTTGCGTGCTAGGCCGGCTTGAAGTGGTCGTGGAATGCGGTATGCGGCATGCAGTATGCAGTATGCAGTAGTTGCAGCGGGACGAGATCTGGGATGCCCTCGCTGGCCACTCAGTAGCGACGGCGCGTGATCGACGTCGGAAGTGCCTGACTAGCCCGGGCTAGCGCGCCTGGCCCGCCCCTGACTCGCTTGCTGTCGAGCCACCTTCCACCATTCCACCATGTCACCAGAGCCACCAGAGGGCCACCAGCCTAGACCGAACACCATCGTCGACCATCTCCACTCTCATGCCCGGCAACGCTCCTGCCGCCATCGAGCTGGCGTGTGCTCCGCCGAGCCCGCCGTCTCAGCCAGCTCTGCCCTGTACTCGGCCAGGCACCCCCAGGTCGCGTCTCCAAAGGGCAGGTTTTTTTCGGGCTGCAGCCAAATGCTGTGCCCATGGTCTCCCATACTGCTCCCCTTGCTGTGCTTGCAAAGCCGTCGTACTGTACACTCGGCCCCGGCCAGGGCTAGTACCGGCTGTCCTGTCACCTGTAGCCCTCCTGCAGGGCCCTTTGCTTATGGCGACAATCCGAGATATCGCACCTCGATAGCCTTCACACCACATCCGTCTCTAGTCGGCCATCTTCCATGTTTGCTTCTACCTTGCCGCCCGCACGACACATATAGGCAGCCGAGGCCAATCCGTCAGACTTGCTCTTGCTACCCTACGTAGCAAGGATCCCTATCGTCCGCTGTCGCCTGTGTCCCAGCCAGTGACCATGGAGTCTATTCGCAACTCGATTGACTCGTTCAATGACTATGTTGGCCAGTCAACTTTTGGCTCCGTCTTTCGCCTTGGGGGCTCTGGACATGTACGTCGGACCAGACTGGTCGTCCCTTGGACCCTCGCTTATCCGCTCTGCAGAAAGATGAAATCAAGCACACAAAGTTCACCACCGAAGTGAGGGCCGGCCTTACCTCCTTCTTCACCATGGCCTACATCATCGCAGTGAATGCCACCATCCTCGCCGACACGGGTGGTAACTGCGTCTGCAAACATCCTACCGACCCGTTGTGTTTGACCGACACCGAATATCTCATCTGCAAGCAGGGTAAGAAGCTTGCCTATACATATGCACACATGCGCCCGGCCAGCCCAAGGCTAACGCAACATCAGACCTCAACCGCAACTTGATCACCGCAACAGCAGCCATGGCAGGCATCAGCTCCTTCCTCTTCGGTTTCCTGACCAATATGCCAGTTTGTCTTGCGCCCGGTATGGGCCTAAATGCCTACTTTGCCTATCAAATCGTCGGCTTCCACGGCAGCGGCCTGATCTCATACAACCTCGCACTCACAGCCGTCTTCGCCGAGGGATTCGTCTTCATCTTCTTGTCCTTGATCGGCATGCGACAGTGGCTTGTCAAGATTATCCCTGTATCACTCAAGATCGCCGCCGCCTGTGGTATTGGCTTGTTTCTGGCAGAGGTCGGCCTGAGTAACAATGCGGGTATTGGAGCGATTTCTGGTGCCAAGAGTACCCCTCTTGATATTGCGGGCTGTCTTGATCAGTACAAGGATGAGTTTGGCGCTTGTACAAGCCACAAGATGACCTCTCCTACAGTAGGCTCTCCACCATACACCCTCAAGCTCATGCTGACTCAAGCTAGATGTGGTTAGGCATCATGGGCAGTGGTATCCTAACAGCCTACCTGATGACATACAAGGTCAAAAGCGCCATGATCTTGGGCATCTTGCTTGTGTCCATCATCTCATGGCCGTAAGAGACCACTCGCTTGTCCCTTTGTATACATTGGTCGTCTAACATATTCACAGACGCGGAACAGCTGTTACTTTCTTCCCCAATACCGAAGTGGGAGACGATCGCTTCAACTTCTTCAAGAAAGTAGTCGACTTCCACCCTATCAACCATACCCTGAACGCCCTGGATTGGAATGTCAGCCGCGCACCGGGCCACTTCGCCCTCGCTCTGTTCACATTTCTCTATGTCGACATCATCGACTGTACCGCCACTCTTTACTCCATGGCTCGTTTCTCCGGCGTCGTAGATCCAGAGACGGGGGATTTCCCTCGATCAACATTGGCCTACTGCACAGATGCTGCTTGCATTTCCATTGGCGCACTTCTCGGCTGTTCACCCGTAACAGCTTTCATTGAGAGCGGTGCTGGGATTGCTGAAGGAGGCAAGACCGGTTTAACTGCCATGACATGCGGAGTCTGCTTTCTCATATCCATGTTCTTTGCTCCCATTTTCGCGTCCATTCCATCGTGGGCCACCGGATGCACTTTGGTTCTCGTAAGTAGTGGTCCTATTCCATCCCATTCGAGTCTAGCCGCTAACGGGCATAACAGGTTGGATGCCTTATGATGCGCCAAATCTCGTCGATCAACTGGCGGTATATTGGTGACGCAATCCCTGCTTTCGTCACCGTCATGTTCATTCCGTTTGGCTACAGCGCCGCGTATGGCCTCATCGCCGGCCTTATGGTCTACACAGCGCTAAACGGCATGATCTACCTCACTAAACTCATTTCTGGCGGCTACATTGTCCCGGAAGACGAAGACAACCGTGAATACTGGACCAGTAAGTTCCCACTACCATGCCCTCTGCCGCCCTTTCATCTCCGTTCCATCTCCACTTCTCCATTATATCCCCGCTAACCACCCCTGACTTATAGTCACACCGCGCGGCCGCCTCCCCTGGTTTGTCACAGCAAGCCAAACACTAGCGCACCGTGTGCGCGGCACAGAGCGACCTAAAGACGACGACACCCTGTCCGTCCGCAGCGGCGATTCGCACTGGAAGTACCACGACCGACTTGCGTCCCAGGGCTCCAACCGCGAGCTGGAAAGTATAGTCGTACATACTGCGCTACCGACGGACCCGCGTGGCCAGAAGGTGTTCAGCCAGCTAGGCAAATGAAAATTACAAGTAAAACGATTACATGGTACAATATATGAGGACTAGCCTGGATCGAGCAGTACATTATTCTTCCGTGTACTTTAAAATTTAACAATATTCGCTCATCTCGTAAGACTATACTACAAATAAGGTTTGGGTCGTCTCCAGCCAGCATCCATGAGCTGATCATCCTGTCGCAAAGTGTTTTGTTTGTTTATTTTTGCTATACATCGAGATTCTGGAAGGCTAATGCTTTTCATCGTTGTTGGATGATCCATTAGTATGATTGTCGACCCATGTTCTTTCTCATTACCCATGTTTCCATGCGTTGTATCAAACTAATAAACAAACATCACATCATTTTGCCTCAGTGCTATGCGCCAACAGGCGCTGGGCATATGCATTAGCTTCCCCCTTACTCCACCCTACCCCACCCCCCAGCTGACGACGTTACTGCGGTACCGTGGTTCTTCTAGCACCATGCTTTCGAATATTGGTTCGGGCCCAGTACGGGAGCTATTGTGAGCTGCCTCTTCGCTTGTGAATATGGGCGCACGCATACCTCAGCCTCACAGCGTACCGCGAGAATCCTCTGCTCCAGAACCCCGTGGCTCGGTTTGAGTTGCTGGGAGCTTACGTAGTGTACCAGTATGCAAATGAGAAAAGTGCCGTGGTCAGTAAGCACACGTCCCAGCTCTTCTTGGTTATTTTACGGTTTTGCTTGCTGGCATAGCTGCGTTTGGCTGAGGTTTTCAGTTTTGGGGAGTAGCTTGTTGCTTTTGTCTGGGCTGGGCTGGACTGGGTTGGCAAGAGATAAATATCCCACGTGTCGCAATCGTTCCTCGCCCTCCCTCCCTGCCACTTTGGCGAGAATCTTTTTACTTTTTTTTCGCTCCTCTTTTATCTTTTCATACCTTTTTTTTTCTTTAACTCAGCTTCCCCGTCTAACACTTGCTTAGCCTAGGTCGCAATGGAGGAAGAAGGGGGGAGGGGGTGACTTTCTTGGGTTGGGACACTGGCGCCAGGGCCAAACGGTTAGCGATCCCGCGTTCCGTGCCGTGTCATCTTTTGGTGTCGTCGTATGTACGGCTCGGAGGGAATAACACTTAGTGCTTAAGGGGTGGCGATTTGGGCCTAAACGAAGATCATTGCTTATCTCAGGCTGCTTAATGCCCTCGGCATATAAGGGGTGGTCCAAGTACCGATCTTTTGCCTAAAGTCAAGCAAAACGCCACACCTGTCCCTGTTTTCTTCGACTAAACCTGCTTCTTTCCGCCTCCCCCCACCCCCGGCCTGGCTTCTTCTGGGTATCCACTATATACGTATTCCAATGTGTGACTCAACCTTGCGATATCGCAAAAGCAAATTAGCGTGCCTGTAACCAAGAAGAGAAGAAGAAGAAAAAAGGAAACAACTATAACAACATGCCCCTCCTCCTCCTCCTCCCGATTTCCAAGCATAGCATAACGGTCAGCTAATTAGTTTAAACATGCTTATTCCTCGCTTCCGGCATAATGTCCCTCCAATCCTCCCCCATGGCACTAATCTTGCTTTCTCTTCCCACCACCCACCCTCCTCATTCCTTCCCTGAGTTTATCGACTATTAGCCATGGCTCAATATACTCTGCACCCACTACCTAGTCTTATCTCTCTCTCTCCCTCTCTCTCTCTTTCTCGCTATCTAAACACGCCTTCTCTTCTTTCCTTTCTTTTTCTTTCTCGCGAACCCTTCCCAATTCAGCATCTTGCACACACACACACACACAACTATTGAAAACTTTGGTACAGCTGCGCCGGTATAACGGTTAGTGGACCCGCGGCATCCGTTTCGCGAAGCCCGAACCATATGATATGTTGTCGGTGACATTTTGTGTTGGGTCTTACGCCACATGAGGCTAGGGAGGGCGATAGATGGGTAGATAGACAGGTTTCGCGCTCATTGCTGACGTTGACGATGACGACGACTTTTGGTGTTAACATTCATGTTACCTGCTGGAACTATACATTTCTAATTCTGTGACGCAAATGAGTGTGTACACACATGTCATGGATTCGGATAGAGGAGCGAGTCGTGTGCTTTTAATGGAAAACATTGTAGGAGAGAGAGAGAGAGAGAAAGGGAGAGGTAGGAACTTTGTCACTATAGCTATCTGATTCCGATTACACCCACGCTTGTTATGGTAGATATATAAAAGTGACATCGATGCTGAAGAGCAGATTTTCACAACCCAGTATTGTTGTAACAGCAATACAAGAAAGAAGTGAAGGTGCTATCCCCATCACCTTATACTCAGTTGAATACAGTGTTTACGTAGTGTTACACAGCACTTGTATGTCTGTGAGGTGAATAGCTTGCTTACAACTCTTAGCTAAAGAGCGCAGACCCGCTGGTTTCACTCTTGCCGGGGTTTGGTGATTACAGGTGGGTGTCAGTGCTATACCTTGGAAACCTAACGCATAAATGACATTATATCAAGTCGTACACTCAAATACAGGTGCATATCACGCCACGGTTCAATATTAAAGTTGTAGGCATACTTCAGGTTGTGCTTGGGGTTTCGTCTACCACATCTAACCGTCCCGGTGCCACAACTTGGCGCATTAGGGCATGCCAATCACTGCTACGGTAAAACCTCAATAAAATCACCCCTCCTCTCAGCCCTCCATCTCTGTTGCGCGAGAAACCCCAGCAACTGCAGTATGGCTCTGACCACCCACAGGCTGGCCGCACTCAGGGCAACGCGCGAGCTGCATTGGCATGCCGCATTCTCCAATTGCAAACTGAGCGAAGTTAGTAATGTATCACACTCAAGAATCCGTATTGACTTACTGGGTGCCCATTGATGCATTTGTACCAATGTCCAGAATGAGTGGCGATACCACCGGGTCCACCGACGACCATAGCCTTCTTGATAGCCTCTATTTCCTCATTCGACACCGCTTCATAGAAATCACTCTTCAACATCTTGGCTGTCATGACGATAGCCTGGAGCAGAGTGTCCCGATTGCGGAAGTCATTCTCGCAAAGCTGCTCCGCCTTTTTCAGCAGTTCTTTGGCAGTGCCAAGATGGCCAGTTACCTTTGCGCGATCCTTATCTTTTGCAAGTCCAGAGCTGCTGAACAGATGGGCGATTCGAGCGTAGTAGAGTGAGGCTTCAACCGCAAGCTTGGGAAGGCTCTGGAGCAGGCACTCTTTGATCAACTTTTTGCAGTCGCAGAGGAACGCTTCGCTCTTCATTTCAGGTGAACCGCCAGGGAATTTAAGCTGTAGCGTCGCAGTAAGATGCTTGAGGCTGACAGCACGCGCAATCGCAAAGTTGTCCTCCAGGACGAAGCATCGTACCTTGATCTCGAGTAGATTGCCACCGAGAGTGATGCGCAGATCGCGATCGCGCTTTGCGGATTTAGAAGACGCATCGATGACCAAGTTTGACAGAGCAATGTCTAGTGGGGTAATCTTTGCCGCCGCATTGACGGTTGCTTCGTGCAGCTTGTATGTCGGCTGATGTTGAGTTTGCATTCTCAGTCGAAAAGATTTTATCAAGTTCATCAGATTGATGGAACCCTGGGAACGATTCCTGAGGCCATCGTTGATGAACTGCACGGTCATGTCTGGATTTACCACGTTGCGAATTTTGATAACCTCAGATGGAACAACAGACTTTCGTGAGTCTTCAAGTTCCCCCCTCAAATCTTCCAGTTTGCTTTCCAGTTGCTGAAGCTCTTGTTGACCATTGACGATGAAACGTTTGGACATTTCATCAACGACAGCTCGGTTGATGAGTCGATTGTAACGTTGAGTAACATATTGCTTGATAGGCTCTCGACAGTTTGGGCACTGAGGCACCGATGCGGCAAGCTCAACATTGTCAATTAGACCAATGAAGTGTCCGGTATTGTTATCAAATTCGTATACGTCTTTGAGACCAATGTGTCCGTCCAGAGTCTCGACAGTGAAAAAGTGACCACACACTAGAATGACTATGGGTGATTCATCCAGATTGATGTCGGCGTACCGTGACATCATGATCATGTCGGGTAGGTCCTCGGATCTCATACCACACTGCTGACAGTATTCGGTGGGACATGCTTCGCCGCAGATGCTTGGGCACTGGTGGCCGCATGGAAGAAGCTTGGTACAGCGTTCATCACACGGGAGGCGGTTGCATGGGGCTGAACAAGGCATCTTACAATCACCTTGATGCTCGCAGGACCAAACGCATGATTCGATACACGGAGTGCAGGGCTCATGGCACTTTTGTGGACACTTTGTGTGTTTGCAACGTACCTAAAACTGATCAGAAGAGGTTTTGCAGATTGTCAGCTGAAACTTACTTCGCATGGATTTTGACATAAACCACAATCCGTGCCGTCGTGGCATTGGCGTTTGCAACTGTGATTGCAAGCTGTATGCTTTCTGCCACACGTCTTCTTGCAAATAGCGTGTTTGACTGCCGGTTGGTCATACATGTCTTTGATATTACACTGCCCACAGTGTCCAGGACAAGTATGCCCACAGTGAAGCAGTATCTTGCAAGGCTCAGGGCATTTATATGCTTTCCCAGAAACATCGACCGAGCAATTCACAACAACGTCGTGTCCGCAGCCTGGTACAACTTTCGAGACCCTCATGTCGCAGCGTATACTTGCGACGTTCTGTGTGAGGTGACAGGCCACCTCATGCTTGGAATGGCCGCACGGCAGTTGCACATTATCCAGAAGAACCATGCATTTTCCACATGCTTCACCACAGGTGTCCTTCTGGCATGGATGGTCGCAAGGTTGGAGTCTGCGTTGACATGGTTGCTCGCACCGGAAGACAGCATGCATGGATTCTGAGTGGCATCGTGACCCACAAGCGTGACCACAGTCCAGGCGATCAGCACATGCCTCCATGCAACCACCTTCTGGGCTAAGCCTGTGAAAATCTTCGGGCTGTTGTACTTCAATGGCGGTTTCAGGATGCCGGGGACAGCATAAAGCCAGGCGCTCGCCCACTGAATCTGAAGCGCGTAGCATGCCAATAACCTTTTGCCACATCTCAACGCTCGAATACGTGTTTGTGTTACCGATGAGATACATGCCATGCTGCGCGCGACTGAGCAGGACATTGATGCGATTCTTTGTCTTGAGAAAGCCAACGTTCCGCCTCTCGTTGCTGCGCACAAGTGAGACGATAATGATCTTCGCCTCTTCTCCTTGGAAATTGTCGACAGTCGCGATCCTCAACATTTCAGCAAGCTGCTTCTTCTCTAGTGGTTTGCCTATATGTCCCTGTTGGTTGGATCTCGCTTTCTCGTTTGAAACATCGTCGTCGACTGCAAAGCCATCCTTCTCAAGTGCTTCGTGATCACGATCACTGAGACAGATCTCGAAATCGCTTCTCATGTTTGCACGTAACTTCTGAAGTTGGCCAGTATACGGGGTCAGTACTGCAATATCATCTGGTCTGTAGACACCTTGACGGACAACGTGGCGGACTAGTGCGTGCACCATATTCACCTCCCACAGATTAGATTTGGATTTGGTGTTGTGAGCATCCGCGTCGATACCGTTTTCGTGGTGACTGTGGTCAAGCCAGAAGACATTTTGACGCATACCGACGACATCTGGCAGCTCGGTAGTAGTTGCATGGTCCTTTAACTTTGCGTAGATTGTCTCACGAATAAGTGACGATATCTGTGGGCGCATCCGACGTTGAACGTTGAGCTGAGCCACGGGCATCAAAGGTCTGCCAGGCTCTCCGATAGAGAGTCGTTCGAATTGACTCCTGTCTAGTTGGTGAAGCTTTCCTCGTTCGCTTTCGAGTGAAAGATCTCGAAAGTTGCTTACAGATGGTCGCAGCTGTTCATGGTCCCCTATTTGGATCAGATGTTCGACGTCTCCCAGAGTTGCCGAAAGCATATGAGGCTCCATCACTTCCCCTGCCTCTTCGCAGATGATCACCTTACATTTTATTTGCTGGAGAACAGAGATTCGCTTTGCTAGACCAGAAGTGGTGACTCCAATCACATCAGTTTCTTCCAGTACCCTTCGATTGAGCTCCTCGTGTATGTTGGTAAGCTCGCGTTGGGTCTTGGTGGCACCATTTACGACTTCAAATAGCTCACCAATCTTGTTGTCTTGGGTTTCATTAATCCAATGAGAAAATAACGCGCTCCTCTCTTGAGTTGTAAGCGAATAGATGTTTCCGGCCGCCTTCCGTATCAGTCGCTGTAATGCGTGAGCGTTCAGTGAGACATGAGATATTCCTGTCCCTGTCCTCCAAACGTCAAATGGATGCCGGCCAGCTGTTTGGAAGCCTTGATCATCTACTTGTCGAAACTGTTTATAAATCTCAGGGTATTCCTCTTGGATATGGCCTCTGATGCTGTGCCACTCCGGCCGTTTTTGTAAACCATGCATCGCAGCGAAGACAGACTTTGCTTCCTTTTCCTTGTTTTCCAGCTCTCTGTACTTCATAGCTGCCAGGTATTTCTCAGACTTCGTCTTCGTCTCCAGGTTGCTCACAGTACGAAGGTTATGACTTGCGAGCTTCTTAGATTTACTCATGCCACCGACGCGGACGAGTTTTTTCACACCGATATCAATCAAGTGCTCCAAGAACTGGTCAAGAGCATGGTTGGTGTAGCATACTATGAGTATTGGCCCAAGCTTTTCTTTTTCTTTGATGTCCAGCAGGACCTTCATAATCTGCAGCCCAAGGTAACTCTTGCCTGTTCCTGGGGGTCCCTGAATGAATGCATACTCGCGAGTCAACGCAGCGACCAGTGCCCGACACTGACCGCGATCGAGTTGCGTCCGGGCCTCGAGCTTATCAATCAGAGTTACGTCATCGCAAGAAGATGTTGGTTCTAATGAAAACGACTCATCCTGTACCTTGTCTTTCAAGAGGCTTCGTAGTGGGAACCGGAAGCCGGGAGCTTGCGCATACAGAGCAGGGGGTATATCATGAACTTTCTGTAGTCGTGAAAGACCCATTTGCTTCTCTGGAATGATCCACTGTCGAAAAGGCAGGCGGTTTAGACGTTGCATCGCTTTCAAGTTTTCTAGGATTGGTTCGAAAGTTGCGGGCATCATCTTGGGGTACTCGAGCAGAATGCCGCGCGTAGCTCGGATATTGGCATGCATGAGCAATTTTACTGTCGATCTATCTTGTGTAAGCACGCTCAGTCCAATGTAAGCCATGCTGCTGTCTTTGGACAACCCATATGCTTCACATGGCTCAGTTCTCTTGTCTGACACACTGAAGAATATTTGTTGGACTTTGGAGCGCTGGAGCCATATAAAGGAAAGAAGCGTGCCTTCTTCAAGCCGTCTCGAATCCTCCCACCATGCTGCTCTCTTTCCTGCAGTCTGGTTGTGAACGGATCCCGGCTGGGGGAATTCGATTTGAACTTGCAAACCTTTCCGGCTGTGAAAGGTCACATGACTAATTCGAGCGTGGAGATATTTGTTAACACGTATGTCTCCGAGATATAGCCTGGGGTCAGATAAAGCTGTAGGATCTTTTTCCACTGTATGCATGACTTCTGCTAAAGCCCCCTTTACTGTATATTGTCAGTATATATATGCTTCATCACAAGTTTAGCAAATAGGCCTTAGCTTACTTCCACTGAATATATCATGACGCAATAGCCTGAAATAGGTGTCTACATGGCGCTGGACCGGATCGTCAAGGAAGTGGGGCTGATCAGGGTCGGTATATGGCAGGAACTCCTTGTGGTCGCTCATGATTTCATCCCGAGTAGGGAATATGCTCATATCAGCGATATCCGTCTTGTCGTTATCGAAACGATTAGATGGAACCACGATATCTCGTGGATAGAACGAGATTTTATCGTCGCCGTCGTCAGCATTGCTGTTGTCGCCCATCTTATCGTCGGAAACGAGACCTTGTGTCCGCGCTACTAGCGCTCGAACATCGTTGAGTCGATTGGATATCCTGGTTGCGAAATCTGAACAAGCTTCGTTCTTGAACACGTCACTTGTTGCCTGTATACTGTCGACCAGCGCTGGGATATCTTCGTTTAAGCGCATCCTGCGTTCGCGTCTCAATAGCTCAAAGAGAGCGAGTGATGCCGAAAGAGGGATTGCCCCAATATCTCCTGTCGAGTTCAAAGAAGCTCCCGACCTTCGGGCTGCCATTAGAGCATCGCAGAGGCGCTGGAGAAACTGCACAGCTCTCTTCCCGCCGGACCCACCAAACAAATTATAGAGAGATCCGACATGGGTATCGACAGCGAGGCAACGCAGGAGTGAAGGATGTGTGAGAGTGAGAAGGAAGTTGTGCGCATTGTTGATAAAGGTGTCGAAATCTGCGCCGACCACTTTGGTGTTGAGCAGAGTGAGAATGTGGCGATGACCGGTCCCTTCATCGTCGTTGAGGTCTTGTGGGAGCTGCTGGCGCCAATCTCGGTCTCCTTCCTCGAGTATACGAAGTGCACCTTCCCAAAGATGGCGCATAGTAGTCCGGTCGGTCTCTGTCTCTCCCAGCCGCCGCTTCCAGGAGCCGTATGATTTCCTCGCCGTTTGTTGCTCCTCAGTTTCCTTGATTCTGGCGGGAGCTACGGCTTTGCGTGAATGTTGTTTATTGCTATCATGCTCATCTGCTGCATGATTGCTGCGACCACGGCCACGACCACGGCCTCCGCCTCGACCGCCTCGACCGCCTCGTCCACCGTAGTGACCACGTCTGTCGCCTCTTCCAGTCATTCTGGAGGGCTGCGGTCACCCGGAAAAGAACAGTAGTTGTGTTGCTCGTCGGCTGATGGCAAAGGCGCTGACTGTTACACAGTTGATACGGAGAAAGGACCTCTGAGCGATGTTTTTCGCCGTGGGCTTGAAGGATACACGACGCAACTCCTTGATGGAGAGGTGCAAGTAGGTGCAACTAGCGTCTGTGCTGGCGCTAACTGAAAATTGTGTTTGAGTGATGAAAGTGAAGGTGAAGGTGAAGGTGAAGTGGGACCTTCCTATCAGAGCAAGCAAGGGCAGCGAGACACTGTAATGGAAGAGGGGCAAATAGCATGTAGCTGAATGCAGCGTGACCGTCAGTGACCATTGCACCTACCGCGGCCTGCCACATACGAGGGAACATACCAGGGCGTCCAATAGGGATTTGTTGGAATCTCTAAGCCTGATTTGTATATAAGATACAGCGTTTTCTTCTTCCAAAGCTTACTTATATGCAGCCTTATGCAAGAGCTATCTATGTCGTTTTATCGGACAAACACCAAAATCCAAGCTTCAAACGCATCTAACTTAATGTAAAAAAATTATATAATAAAATAGAAAAGACACAAAGCTAAAGAAAAATGCTAGCTTTTGAATAATGTATATAAAGCAGGACTATTTTGGGTGTGGTACTGTGTTATTTTGCATTACAGCTTGCTGCAGCACCCCTGTATATTCCGTCATATGTGAAAAGGCGTACTGCTCCAAGTGACATGGAAGGAACTGGAACCTTGAAAACAGTCCCAGACGCCTGCGTCAGATCGGTCTCAGCGCTTTGGCATATGATTTAGAGACTTCCCAAGACTTTGGGTACCACATGCATGGCCTTACCTAGGGGGTTGCGACAGACAAGATAGAGGTTTGTTTATTGTGGCTGTTTCGTGCTTCTTGTTGTAGTGATGTAACTGAAGAAAGAGCGAGCCACATGAGATACAAGGCTCGGCAATCATGTACAATACTGCTATGAACTCAGATGAAATACACAGACGTAATATAGTACGCCCAGAAATGAACAACCGCAATGCATTGCCCATGCGCTTGTGATAACATCAATTATGCAACGCCTTTGATGCATGCGTGTATTACTTCAGACCGGCATCCGAAAACAGGACCTGCAGCATTTCGTCCAGGAGCGTAAAAGCAAGATGGGTACTATGTCTTGTCAGTTCTCCTCACAGAATGCAATACAACGTAGACTTACTTCAACCGCGTATTGTTAACGGTCCCTTCCACTTTCTTTGCCGCCAACTGCGCATTCTGCCTCCCCACCACGCTACTTGCAAGCTCTGGTACCAATGTCTCCAGTACCTCACTCGCAGCCTTCCTACTCTTCTCTTTGTCTTGACTCGTTCGCTCCACACCTGCTTTCATCCTTCCGTTGGGCCACATACTATCCTTGAGCGAATCGATGTAGTTGACGAGATTATGTTCTGACAGCAGATTGTCGAACGACTCCCGCACCTTGCGTTCAATGGTACCACCGAGAAGTTGATGAAGGACTACAACGACGGCGCGTCCACGGAGCCAGTTGTTCTCACGGTTCAGCTCAAAGGTCTCGAGGAAGAGGTCGCAAATCGGTTTTACAAATGGCTCCATCTCCTTGTTCTCGAATGCGAGCAACTCAGCCTCAGCCTCAGCGTCGTTATTGGCTTCACCAGCCACCAATACTCCAGACGAGGCCAAATCCCCAGGCTGCGCTGTTGTGCCGTTAGTATTAGCGAGCTGCGTGCTAGCAGCGGAAATGAGATTCTGGCCAGCCACTGAGAGTTGGTCCAGAACGGGAATGTTGCCGAGAAACTCTTCCATGCCATCGGCGACTGAGTTGTAGATGCGGGTCACAAAATCGTTGGAGTTTGGATCTTGACTTCTCATGGCATCGGCAGGACTAATTGCAGCTTGGGAAAGAAAGGCTCGCAGCTCGCGACTACGACATACCGCTGGGATAAGTAGCAGTTCCCTGAGGTACTTTTCGAGGCCGAGTCGTCTCTTGTGAAGGAAATCCTTCTGAAGCTTGAGCATCATCTGCCTGCGTGGAAACTCCAGGTTTCGTACTTGCGGAAACTTTGCGCGAAGTCTTTTGTTCAATTCATGAAATTCGCTGTATCTTCTCGACACAACCCAGGTTGCGGCAGGCATTTGGTCGCCGGCGCGTCGCCGTACCTCGATAACGTACATGGCATATTCCTTGCCATCTGCTTCTGTGCCGACCATAATCGACTGGATAAACACAGTCGCACGTCCGTACAAGCTGTTGTCGCTCTCCTGGACGATATACTGTTGACGTTGCAGCTCTTTCCTTTGAATCTCTCGTTGCAGACTGGCCTTTGATTTTCGCAATATCCTTAGTTCGGCAGCATTGTTTGTCAACTCAGCCTTTGAAGTCAGTGAATCTACGATAGATTCTTGCGCGACCAGACGTTCAATGTCCGCAGTGAGCGCATCAATAGCCTCTGCAAGACCCAAGTCTCCAGGCGCCGCTTCGTGTATCTCTTCATCCTCTGTTTTGGCCTTTGGTACTGGGTCTTCAATCTCATCTTCCAAGAATCTCTCCTCGTCGCCAAATATATCATCATCGAATACACCACGTGTTCGTGGCTCCCCTACGAGGCCCAGAGACGCTATGCTTGGTTTGAGACTATCTTTGCTGTGTTGTATTTGAGGGTGTTGAGACATCGCCCGTGGTAGGTCAACGGAACCCCGCATCGAGCTGTTATCCAGGGGTGATTTTAGACTCGGCTCATAGAAGATAGAACCTTCAGGTTCATCCATGATGTCAGTCAGGGCCGCTTGCATTGCATCTACGACATGGGTATCATTGCCATTGGCACGTTCATGGCCATGATCCGAGAATAGGCTTGCAGTTGACTGAGCAAGCGAATCTGAGTCGTAGTCGTCGTCAAACAAAGGCGGGCGAGCAGATGCGGGAACGTTGACATCCAGAGACCGTCGCGCGGGTGGCTCAAAGTTCTGAACGGCCCCTTGACTCTTCAAATCTGAGGATGAGGCAACAGCTCGACGCAAATCTCCATGCGGTACCTGTAGTGCACTTTTCTGCCTCGATTGCGTTCGGACCAAGGCAGGGGCTGCCATAGATGGCTTGTCGAGTGTTTGCGCCACGGTCTTGGTCCTCACTGAACTGGTCTCAGCGTTCGCCGCCTCGTCCATAGCTAGCCACTTGTAATACAAGTTTGACTTTTTGAACCTGCGAAAATACGGCTCCTGGAGTTGCTCATATGCTGCTGTCTGGGCTCGCAAAAGGGACTGTCGCGCATTGTAGTATTGTTGTGGTGTCGCTTTTCGTCCAGCCTTGAGAAATTCAGAGACGGCTTGTCGAGCTTCAGGAAGAATCTTTAGCTCTGGCTTCGACAGATACCCCTCGTTGATCTGTGCCAGATCTGCACGATCTGACTCTGTCCACGTGGGCAGAGCTCCAATGTAGTCCGGGCCCTCTTCAGTCTCGACCTCCAGCGGGTTTCGAAAGCCATCCACCACGATCCAGAACTGCACCAGCCGCATGAGATCAGCCTGGTCCATGAACTCCATAAAGCACGAAAGACCAGATGCATCATATAGCACTTCACGTAAAGATGCATTTGCAAATCTGGACGACGTGCGCTTGTGCTTTGGCTTTTCTTGTGCCGCAACCTTTGCACGAACCGATCCGCCAGCGCTAAGATTGGCGACCTTTGTATCGAGTATCTGCCGTGCCGTCTCCAGACGTCGAAGATAAACAGGATCCTGCCCTTCTATCATCCCATCTTTCCGCAGCTGGCTTGAGACCTCGCTACGGAAGCGTCTAGCGTCTGCGAGAGTGTTGGTCTGTCTAATCGCTCGTATGAATCGCTCGAATCTTCGCTCGTTATCGCCGGGCGCAAGTTTGGGGAACTGGGCATTCTTTGGATTCTTCGGAGAGGGTGGGGCGTGTTCGTCGAGGGCGGCTCGAAGCTTGCGAACCGTCTTCCTTTCTTGGAGCAATGATCGGCCCTGGCTGTGTTAGCATTGCTCTCCAACGAACGACTAAAGTCTTACATAACCCTCCATGAGCTGGTTCCAAGTATCTGGATCAGCGAGCATCTGCATCACAGGCGACAGTACTGCACAAGCTACAATCTCCTGGATGAGCACGTTGACAGCAGGGCTTGTCGACATGTTAGCAGGCATAATCTTTGGTAGCAATCGTGTGACGATGCTCCGTAGGTATTGCTGCTGTATAGGTTTGGTATTCGAGTATGCCAGAGAAGCTGCAGGATGTAGGCGGCCCTCTTTGTATTTTGCTGCAATCGCCAGGTCAAGCTCTTCCGAGTCGGTAATGTTGCGTGACAACTTGCGCCCACGCACCACACGCTCTGCCTCATACGAGGCCCGCAAGTGTTCGGTTATGAGGGGTATCATGCGCGATACGACTGTCTCGACCATATCTACAGCCAATATGCGCTCGCGTATCTCGCCCATGGCCATCCGTATCGCCTTGTCCACCTCGTTTACAAACGTCGGGCTCTTGCTGATGCTGCCGTACCAGCTCTTTACAAAGTCTCGCAGTATCAGGCCAATCAGCACGTCGATGCTGTCTGATATCATAAAAGACGGAGGGTATATTGGCTCCATCATGTACATATTCCTCATGTCCAACGCCTCCCTCTCAGCCTTCCACCTCTCCGGCGCAACAAAGGCAACATGGCGCGGACCATAGGAGATGTCTCCGCCGGTTCGCAGGCTTTTGTTCCAGGTGGTTGTCAAGGTAAGCCATGCTAGCAGCGCGAGGGTTGTGAGTACTCCGGCGATAAAGGCATAGGGCAGGTAGAGTAGCTTGGGCTGCCAATGGGTCAGATACCCCCAGGCGATGAAGATGGCGACGGCAGCAAGTATCAAATCTCTGCGCTTCACGGAGGCCATAATCGTGCGGGTGGCGCCCGTTTCGGCATCTTGAGAGGGCTGGTTGAGGATGCGGGAGGTTTGGTGTTCGGAGGAGAGCCCACTTTGGAGAGCTTAGACCAGGTCACCACTGACGTCGACCCCTCGTGCCGTCGTATCTCGTATTCACAAGGAATCTCTATGTACACACCTACACATAGATATAACAAAACGGCCCAGCAGGTGTACTCTTACATCAAATCCAAGCTCTGTGAATCCTCCAACATACTGTTACCACTAGATGGTTCGTTCTGAAAGGTGATTGTGTGCCGGCAACCTGATTCTTCCACAACATGTGTTACAACAAGTCTTTCTTTCTACTGAGACTTGTTGATGACAAAAGCTTCAAGGTGGAGAGATCTGGACTAGATTCAAGACATGGAATGGTGCCAAGAGCTTACGAGTCCCTTATTGTTATTATTAATTGTACATCTCAGCTGGGCAAACTACCATTCACCTATGCCAAAAAAAGGGGATTGTTAGGCCACCCTTTTTGCTTACTTGAAGCGGTGTTCATTATTTCGCTTAGCACAAACGCCATGTAATTTGCTCGTCCTCCAGTAGGATTCAGCTCAGATTCAGGCTGCGATTAACAAAGGGGTAAAGAAAATAGACTTTATACAAACATTGGAAAACCAAGTAACATCATACAACTTTCTTCCCACGTGTGAAGCAAAGGGCTGCAATGAGAGAAATGTAGTAGTGAAAGATAGGGTATTGTTAGATATTCCAACGAGGGATATCTTTTTTTTGATAATGTACAAACATCGCGTCCATTCCAGTATCGTTCCATCACACGTTCATTACACACCATCCATGCCAAAACCCGCCAATTATACGCACAATCGCTAGCGAAATGCAATCATTTACAAAACAAGCATAGCAAGGGCAGCAGCACCGAGGATACCAGCAGCCTGAGTGGCCTGGGGAGCGCCACCAGTGAACTGAGAGGCTGAGGCTGAGGGGGTGGCGCTGCCGCTGGCAGAGTGGGAAGCAGTAGACATGTGGGATGACACGGCTGCAGAGGCGGAGGAAGCGGCGGAGGCCACGACGGAAGAGGCCATGGAGAGGACTGAAGAGGCGGCGGAGGCCTCAGAGGAGGCGACTGAAGCAGCTGCAGAGGAGGCAGCAGAGGCAGCGGAAGATGCAGCAGAGGCGACAGCGGAGGTTACGGAGGCAGCAGCCGAGCTAGCAGCCGAGGCAGCACCACTGGCGTTGGGAATGGTGATGGGCACACCGGCAGCCTGGCAAGTAGACTCGACAGCGGCAATAGCGGCGGCCTGGTCTGAAGAGTTGCAAGCTTTCTGGACGCAGGGCTGGACCTGAGAAAGGAGCTGGGTGCCCTTTTGGCAATGGCACTTGAAGTCGGTGAGGGCAGAGCAGCCGTCGCTAGTCAGGGGACCGACGAAGCAGTTAAGCTGTGCATTGTTAGTAAGGATTCAGAATTGACACCGCATGGAACTGGGGAGACGTACAGCGCATGTCGGGATGTTTTCAAGCTGAGCCGAGGCAACAGAGGCCAAGGCAATGATGGAGGCGATGGTGAAGCTCTTCATTATGGCGGTTGTTTTGATGTTGATGAATTGGTATAGCGACAGGTACAGGATGTGTATAACGACAGTAGGGATGATGAACAATCAAAGAAAGGAGATGGCACCAGCTCTTTATATCAAGTCGTTCCAAGGCGCCCAATGGCCAAGCAAGGATCAAGCTCGCCCGGCTCTGGTTCAATAAACAGGGCCTTTGTTGTGTGGGTCTCGCTGTCTCGCCCCCCAGCCCAGATCATCGGGTAAGCCGCCTGGAGGTATTGCTTAATGTGGCCGCACTTGATGAGGCTACCCCAGACTAAAGCACTAGCCGCGGCTGTTCATGACTGGAT
>Ga0265798_10004773_pt1 | contig 18538 bp, 10 predicted proteins | sample P3T30metagenome_FD_192430 | JGI IMG/M metagenome (GOLD analysis project Ga0265798, IMG submission 192430) | Plant litter microbial communities from East Loma Ridge, Irvine, California - P3 T30 | ecosystem: Environmental > Terrestrial > Plant litter > Unclassified | place: USA: California... | reverse complement strand
TTCATTCTTTCCTTCCTCAATTTTCCAGGGCGAACCTTCTGCCCAGTATTTGGTTTCTTTGATATAATCGTCCTGGTTTACTTTTAAAACTTCCCCTGTTTTATCGTTTTTAAGCGTATAAAAAGTCTTGTATTCAGAAGGGTTTTTATTGATTTTTTCCTTTTCAGATTTTAAGTCAGTCCCGATTTTATAATCGCGGAAATCAATAACCGGTTCTTTTATAATTCCATACGCACCAATCCCGATCATTACTAAAGAAAACACAGCTAAGAGAATATATTTAAACCGGTCTGCAGGTTTTTCCTGAGCATCAGCGCTGTAAGCATCTTTCTTTTTAAACTCTTTTCTGTACAGGATCAAGACCACAATAAGCCCGACTAAAAGCACAATGTCTTTAATAAAACTCTGCCAGGGCGTAAATTTAATGGCGTCCCCGAAGCATCCGCAGTCCGTTACCACATTAAAATAAGCGGAATAAAATGTAAGGAACCCAAAGAAAATACAAAGCGCAATCAATGCCGAAAGCGTAAATTTAAGCCTGAGTTTCAGCAAAAGCATAAACCCGAGAAAAAGTTCGAGAACCACTACAATCACCGAAAACAGCAGCGCAAACTTTTCCAGAAACGGCATGTTGAAGACAGAAGGCGAGAAGTATTCTTCCATTTTAAAGGAAAAACCGACCAGGTCCACCGCCTTTACAAAACCTGAAAGGATGAAAATAACGGCAATAACGAAACGTAATAAACTTTTGATCATATTATGTAGTTTTAGGTTCAGCCCTGCTTTCTGCTTCAGAGAATTTAATCAGGCAGAAAACGGCGTAATTCAGCATATCAAAATAATTGGCGTCTAAACCTTCGGAAGCAATAGTAACACCCTGATTGTCTTCAATCTGTTTTGTCCTCAGTACTTTCTGATAGATCAGATCAGTTATGGATGAAATCCTCATGTCCCTCCAGGCTTCACCGTAATCATGGTTTTTCCTTTCCATTAAATGTTGAGCGTCCGTGGCATATTTGTCGTAAAGGGCTAAAATTTCTTCCCTGTTTTCATTGAAATCGTTGGAAAATCCTTTTTCAAGCTGGATCAGTGCAATGATGGAGTAGTTGACTACCGCTACAAATTCGCCCTCCTCGCTTTCGTCCACCATTTTTTTTCCGGTCATCTGTATCGTACGGATCCTGTTGACTTTAATATAAATCTGATCCGTAATTGAACTCGGCCTTAAGACCCTCCATGCTGCTCCGTAATCCTGTAGTTTCTTGCTGAAAAGTTCACGGCATCCGGCAATGATTTTCCCGAACTGTACTGATGTTTCTGACATAAATTCTCTTAATCTTTCAAATATACGAAATTTTGTGTTTGGGAGCAGATGGTTTGAAAGTGCGTAATATCCGATCATCAGGGAAATTATAGGCTTTAAACATTATTTAAGCATTTTACAGATTTCTGATTTACGAAATTTAATGATTTAAAAAATAATGATTCTAATAAAAGGTATCTCTAAAACAAATAGTTTTATTTTTGTAGAGTAATTTTAACTCTTTGTTAATGGCCAAGTCAGTCAACAATTCTCAGAATCTTTTCCGTTTAGATTCTCAGGCTTTTCAAAATCATTCACTGAACTGTAACGGAAAGCTTGTCGGTTTATCTTCCCCTAAAATCATGGGAATCCTGAACCTTACCCCGGATTCTTTTTCCGATGGCGGACGGTTCAATAATGAAAAATCGGCACTGGAGCATGCTGAAAAGCTGCTGAAGGATGGTGCGGGAATTATCGATATCGGCCCGCAGTCCACACGCCCGAAGGCAGAATTTTTAAAGGCTGAAGAAGAGATAAGAAGAATCGGGAATGTTATTTCTTCCATCAAAAAAGAGTTTCCGGAAGCCCTGGTTTCTCTTGATACCTTTTATTCAGAAACGGTGGCATTCGGTTATAACGAAGGCATTGACCTGGTTAATGATATTTCCGGAGGCCAATATGACGGCGGAATGTTTGAGGCGGTGGCCAAAACAAAGCTTCCCTATATTTTAATGCATGTCAACCCTTCCTATGAAACCATGCATAACAAAATAAAATTTGATGATATTACAGTTTCCGTTAACCGGTATTTCTCTGAAAAAACGGCGGAGTTCCTGGAAATGGGAATCACGGATATTATCCTTGACCCCGGTTTCGGATTCGGGAAAACAGTGGGAGACCAGATGAAAATGATTGATGAGGTACAGTATCTCGGTTTCGGGAAATTTCCTTTGTTAATCGGTATTTCCAGGAAATCTTTTATCTATAAGCCGTTGGGGAAATCTGCTCTGGACATCAATGAAGAAACCCAGAAGCTGCACATGAACGTTTTACAGCAGGGCGCAAAAATACTCAGGGTACATGATGTTGCCGAAGCGAAAAAAACAGTTGACGAATTTAACAGTTATGAGTTATAAGTTTTGAATTATGAGATTTACTCATCACTTATAACTCATCACTCATAACTATAATCGGTTCGCCATTTTATCTGCAAATTCCTTGGAAAATTCTTTCCGGTCCTGTTCCAGCTTCTCCTGGTCTGCCGGTAAACGGTAGCTGAACAGGATTTTATCTTCATTGTCCAGGAAAATAATTTCTTTTTCATTTCCGTCAATCATCTGGGCAAAAATTTCCCACATGGAAGTGTCTTTTAATTTTAACAGCTCGAAGAACCCTTCCGCTTTTATTTCTATACTCTGCATGATATTATAATTATATATATTACTGATTGATGATGTTTACTAAAATTCTAAAAGTTTTAATTTAAACTGAAGGGCAAAATTCTGCATAAAATTCGGTGTTGTATAATACCCGACCCTGTAAAACAATCCTAAATTAAAATAAGAAGAAAGGAAATTGCTCCATTCCAACCCGACTTCCTGATACAGATGATCCAGCGGGCGGAATTTAAACTGGTGGTATTCCGGATGTTCCATATTCCCGATGGTTCCTCTCAGCACGAAATCAAAGCTTGAAACATTCTGTCCGAAACTTTTGAAATACAAAGGAAGTTTGTGCGTGAAATAATAGGCAATAAACCGGTCATTGTAATATTTACCGCCTTCCAGCGTGGCAAAACCCAGGAATGAAGTCAGGTTAAAGTTGAAATCCCTTTGCGGCGAGGCCAGTCCGTTCATCGTAAAATTTTTCCAGATCGGGGCATCCCCAAGAACCATTCCGCCATACAGACGGAAACCGGTAGTTCCCAATCTGGTTTTGAAATTGTGAACAAAAAGTGCGTCAAAACGGGTATAGTTAAAATCTCCGCCCAGGATTTTATAGCTCTGCTCATAATTAAAATACAGTTCCGGATATTTCTGGTCGATCAGGGATTTCCCCTGCGGTGTCATGATATTGGTAGAGTTCGGGGAGAATTTCAGGGTAAATAAGGTGTTGAAATTATCAAAACCCGGCCCTCTGTTTCTGAAGGAATAATCAAAAAGGGCTTCTTCATAATTCCTGCGCGCCGCGAAAACAAGGGTCAGGCCGTTGGAGACATCATTCAGGTAAGAAAAAGAAGCACTCCGGAAACGGTAATAGTTGTCATTCTGGATGTTATTTCCGTAGTTCGCCATTTTCATCTTAAAATTCCAGAGCCTTCTGTAAAACTCTCCGGAAGCGGTTACATCATCCGTGTAATCCACCCTGAAAAACGAATTTTTATCCAGCGTGGTTCTGATATCCAGTCCGATTCCGTATTTCCAGCGGTCGTCTTTAAAACCGTAGGCAAAATAATAGTCGGGTGAAAAATATGGGTTGAAGGTTTCATTAAGCTTGGCTTTTAAACCTACCCTGAACCCTTCATATAAATTGTAATTTACGATTTCATCCACCGCAAAATCCAGTGCGCCCATTCGGATCTGTCCGTTCAGCAATCCGGTAAGCACTCTTGCCTTGGTATCGATATTATAGATTTTTCCGAGGCTGTCTATGGTAGTGTAGGTGTTTTTCTCCCTTGCCGTCAGGGGATCGGTACGGTAACGGTCCAGGGTTTTCCCGCTGATATTTTTTACCGAGAACGTATAGCCTTTAAAATCGTTTCTGTCATTTTCAATGGGAGCGCGGTAATCAAAATACCTCGAACTCAGGAAGGCATAGGTCCCGAAGCTTTTCCGGTCTTTCTTTTCATGCTTTTCCCCGGACTGTTCCTTACCGTCTTTTTCCATCGCCATATTGCTCATTTTGAGCTTTACCGTTTCATGGGCCAGGAACCATTTGTTGTTAAAGTAAATCCAGGTGCTGGTGATAATTCCGTCGTTTTTATTTTTACTGAAATTTTCTATTTTTTTGATGCCGTAAGTTTCCGTGTCAATATAAACCGCACCGTTGTATTTTCTCTTTTTATCCGGCTTTTTATAGTTGACCTCTCGGAAGCGGATCACAAAATTTTTCCTGCCGTCCATTTCTAATGTATCCGTTAAAAAGAAGCGGTACAGGCCTCTGTTTTCCTGTTTCAGCTGTGCAGGGATTTTGTCCCGGTTGCTCTGCTGAAGGGCAATCATTTCATAGACAGGCTGCTTAAGCCCGGAAATCCTGTTGTCCAGGATATTGATTTTTTCACCGTATGTTTTTGAATACAGGAACTCCTGTGCCCTTTCCCAGAGGAAGAGTTTGCTTTTGGAAAAGATGTTTCTCGCCGAAATATTGTTTAAGGAGTCTTTTTCCCTTTTTTTCTTGACAAAACTGCTGTTCTGAAAGAATTCATTGAACTGGGTGATGCTGTCTTCATCAATGTCCATGGAAATTTTCTCGTACGATTTGTAGGAATAGGATTCCAGGCTTTTCGGTGAATTTTCCCTGAACATCCGTTCCACTTTTTTCAGGATTTCCAGTGCGCGCGGATCACTTTTGTCTTCAATGATTACGGTTTCAATGGAAGTTTCTTTTGATTGCGAATAACCAAAAATATACATCCAGAAACATAAAAACAGTAACACCCTTTTCATAAAGACCTGTCAAAATTAATGATATTTATTCTTACGGAAAAGTTTTTGGCCTACAGATAAATCAGTCTCTTACAATAAATCCCGGAAGTTCCGGGATCAGGTTAGCGGTCATTCAGGGCAGAAAGGAAATCAATAATTTCAGAAATTTCCTGTCCGGTAAGGTTAAGAGGAGTATCCGAAAGTGTCTGGTTATCTACTTTCAGTCCCAGTCCGTTTCCGCCGCCTTTGTTATAAAAGTCAATAACTTCCTGCAGGGTCCTGTAGCCTCCGTTGTGCATATATGGGGCAGTCTTGCTGATATTGCGCAGCGTCGGTGTTTTGAAAGAATGCTGAAGGAACGCTACCGTCTCATGAAACTTCCCGCGGCCGGGATCCCGGTCCAGCTTTCTGCTGGATGCATTTTCAGCCACGCCGAGAACTTCCTGTTCTGTTTTGTTGTAATCAGGAGGAACCGTACCGTTGAAAAGCGGTAAGAAATGGCAGATGGCGCACTGGGCTTTGCCCATGAAAAGATTGAAGCCTTTTTTCTGGCTGTCGGTCATGGCCTGTTGGTTTCCTCTCATATAGCTGTCAAAATCTGAACTGAAAGTAGCCAGTGAACGGATATAACTTGCCAGAACATTCTGCAGCTGCCATATTTCCGCCCGTTTCCCCTTGTAAATGGTTCTGAACGCCTGACTGTATTCCGGATTTTTGTTGATTTTCCCGATAATCAGGTTCAGGTCGCCGTGCATTTCTTCCTTATTGGTAATTACTTCAGAACTCTGTCCTTCCAGGTCATCTTTTCTCATGTCCCAGAACTGTCCGTGCTGGAATGCGGCATATATTAGGGACGGCGTATTCCTTTTCAGTGCCGAATTTTCCAGGGACATAGATTTCTCCAGTCCGTCGGTAAAGGCTTTATCAGCCACATGGCAGGCAGCACAGCTTCTCGTGTTGTTATTGGACAGGATATTGTCATTAAAAAGCTGTTTTCCCAGGATTACTTTCTCTTCCGTCATTTCAAATTCTTTGCCGGGCACAAAAGCATCCGGGTCAAAAGCATTTTTAGAGTAGAAGGTGGGGGCATTTTTATGAAGCGCGGTCGTAATTTCCACGGCGGGAATGCCTTCCTGTTTCTGATATTCCAGCAGCAGTGAAGAAATCCTGTTCAGATGTTCAGGAATGAAAGTAATATAATCGAAAGTATTTTTGTCTGTGTTCTTTTTCAGGTAATCTACAGAATGCTTAATCTCATTTGTAATCTGGCGCAATGCGCCGTCTTTGGATTTTTGGGTAGCCATCTGTTGCAGGGTAAGCTGCAGAGAATTTAAGGAATAAGGCATCTCCAGCAGGAAAGTCCCGGAAAGAGGCGTGTCGAAACCGGCGATCCCCAGACTGGAAATCCTGAACGTTTCCTGGCGCAGTGCATCAAAAACCTGGTCTCTGGAAATACTGATGGCCTGGAAGTTGGCTCTGATGGTATTGCTTTTATTGATCAGGTTTTTCAGCAGCCTGATGACTTCCGCTTTGTTTGCAGGATCGTAGGGATACAGGTATTCCTCCACAACCTGCAGGCCTTCGGGCTCTAATTCTGTATGTTCCTGCATTTCGATTTCCGGCAGGGCAGGGCCATTGATGAACCGGGCGGTGTGAGGCAGGAAATATTCCACAGCCCATTCCATTTTTTTATAGCTGTTTCTCAGGTTCCGGAACTGCTGCTGTAAAGTTTTTTCGTCTGCACCACCAGAGACCTGTGAGATCAGCTGTTGGGTATGCTGCAGAAATTCTGCATTGTTTTTAAAGATTTCTTTCTTTACAGGTGCCAGCCCGTTATCTATCGGAGGCTGTGCTTTGTTGTTTTCGCATTGGATAAAGAAGCAGAAAGCAAATACAAAACTGAGAAAGATAACCAGAGGATATTTTAAAATCGTTTTCATTCTTTACAAAAAAGCACCAGCAGAACAGTCTGCTGATACTTTATTAATTTTATGCTTATGATACTTATTTCTGAACGTTCCTGATGATCACAATCTGTCCGCCTTCCTCATTGGTATTTACGCCCGCACCGTCTGCATTGGCGAAACTGCTTTTCTGCCACGTATGAGAATGGATGTTTACGGCAAAGGTATCAGGCAGCCCGATAATATTAGAGATGTCTACCATCGCGCCGTATTCCCACGATCCGAATTTTGCAAGCTGTCCCGACTGGTTGTAAGCCGTCTGCCATGCAGCATTGTTTCTGTTGTGTTTCATATTCAGCCATGGCTTGTACTGCTTGCTGCTGATGTTCAGCTGCCAGATGTATGAATCATGCTGCGCCGCAGGATAATAAGAATCTCCGTCTTCCTGGATGTATACGTAGTTTTCCGTTACACAGAGGTTGTCAGGATTAATCAGGTTATTCCCCGGGCTGGAGTCTCCTTCAGCCACCAGTTCCAGTTTTCCGGCAAGCATATTATTCTGGTCCAGCACCAGTTTATAAACCCTTCCCCACATGGTAAGGCCTGCTTTCGGGTTTATTCCGTCTGAAGACTCGCCGGTTGCCGTAAAATAAATTTCTCTTCCTTTTCCTGCTCCTTTTCTGTAATCCACATCTTCCACTCGGGAGAAACGGATCGCATTGTTGTCCATATTTTTCTGGTTGATCTGGGCTCCGGTAAGGTTTTTGGCATTCGGGATCTCTACAAACTGCACGTCGTACTGGGAACCTTTTGTCATATCGGTTTCCGTGGTGTTATTGTTGGTTCTTTTCAGCGCATACAGCTTACCGTTATCCAGGTCGCCCTGTGCATCGGATACATACATGATCAGCTGGCCGGCAGACTGATGAGAGGTGGAATAGGACTGGTCTTCCCCGATCAGGATATAGGTTTTCCCGTTGGAAACATCTTTCGGAAGCGGAACTGCATTTTCCATAGATGCTTTTCCCAGGGCCGGTTTTATTCTGGTCTGGTCTGAAGCCTGTGCAGCAGAAGTCAGCGGGTTTAATGCGTGTACCATACTTTCCTGTCCGGATTCTCCTGCCGTAAGGAAGGCTGAAAAACCGTGTTCGGCAGTGGTCGCCAAAGTGGCAGAGCATAATCTTGTCATTCCTCCGATTCCGTTCAGGATGTATTCTCCTTTTACCGGTTTGAAGGTTTTGTCCAGATATACCCTTGAAACGGATTTCGTGATCTCGTGGTTGGTAATCATCAGGTAGCCCTCAGAGTTCGGGTCTTTCATGATTCCCATTCCGTCCGGCTGGCCGGCAAATACGAAGTTCGGGCTTCCGGCAAGGATATCGGAACTTGAAATTAAAGTATTGATGTTCAGATTCTCAAATCCTGGCATCCCGTAAACGAAAGCCGGTTCTTTAGAGAAATTTTCTATTTTAATATTTGGGTTTACCGGGTTTTCTTCCGGATCAGCTGTTTCATCGTTACAGTTCTGGAAAATAGTAGCTGCCAGAAACAAAGCACCAATAGTCTTGTAAATTTTCATAATTACTTTTTCTAATGGTGCAAAACTACAGGTCTATTGTTAACTGAACTTTAAAAGCATGGGTGTGCAAATTAACTTTTCCTTATTAAACGGGTAGCAGTGTTACGGGAAGCTCAATAATTAGAACGGATCAAAATAACCTGTGCCAGATTGACTGTAATTGCCTAACCAAAAACCGGGAACCGATAAATTGAATGATAAAAATGTGGATCTAAATCCTGTATTTTAAACACTTTACACCGGAATTCTCTGTCTTTCTATACCTATTAACAGCATATATAAGCCACTTTAAGCAAAAATCAAAGATTTTCAAAATGTAAGTGTACTTTAAATGAGAGAGTAATACATCTTAAATTATTTAAATTCTTCAAATAATTAAATAAACTCAGAATACACAAAAATATTTATCTCATTAGGTTTAATTTTATCCTGATTCCCACATTGTCCTTAAACTGGGAAGTCTGGTAGTATCCGAGCCTATAGGAGAACCCGACTCCGAAATTGCTGCCGAGAAACCTGTTCCAGATCAATCCGGCCTCCTGATAATAATGGTCCAGCACCCGGAATTCAAACTGGTGGTCAGTCCTGTTTTTCATATTCCCGATGGCTCCCTGGTATTCCAGTTCGATACTTGAATATCTGCTTCCGAATGTCTTAAACCTGAACGGCAGGTACTGGGAAACCTTAAAAGCAGCGAATCTGTCTGCAAAGAAAGTTCCTGCCGGCATCGTGGCAAACCCGAGATTGGATGGCGTGCTGATATTGGAATACCAGTGATCCGTATTTCTGTCGGCCTGGCCTGCGATCTCAAAGTTTTTCCATATCGGGGCAGTACCGGAAGACAGGCCTCCGAAAAGCTTGATATTGGTAGATCCCAGTTTGGTTCTGAACTGGTGGATGATTAATGCATCCAAGCGGTGGTAATTCAGTTCGCCACCTAGGATTTCCGCACCTTTTTCAAAATTCATGAAAACCTGAGGATAGCCTTTTTCGTAGGTGTATTTTCCGCTGGGCGTCATGATGTTCTTATCATTCGGGGCAAATTTCAGGGATAGGGTAGCACTGGCGTTATCAAAGGCATTGCCCAGATTGCGGTACCGGTAATCAAAAAGGGCCTGCTGTTTCTCTTTGTTGACGGTAACTTTCATGCTCAGCGAATTTGAAAGATCATACAGGTAGGAAGCGCCCCATTTCCGGTTCCTGTAAAATGCACCGTTGTGGATGTCCAGTCCGATATCCGAAACTTTCATCGGCAGGTCCCACATCATATTGCTGAACCTTCCGGCCGCAAAGACATCATCCACATAATCAATCCGGAAAACAGATGTTCTCCTGTCAGCCAGTCTTATGTCCAAGCCTAAGCCGTATTTCCAGCGGCTGTCTTTAAACCCGTAGCCGAAATAGCCGTCCGGAGAAAAAGTTTTGCTGAACTTTTCATTGAGTTTTATTCCCGCTCCCAAACGGATTCCCTGGTACTGGTCATAGCTTAAGAATTTGGTGAGATCGAAATCAATCATCTTATAGCGCAGGTTTCCTCTGAGCAGCTGGGTTAAAAAGTTCAGCTTTTTTTCAAAATCATGCTTCACCACAAAGCTGTCAATTTTTGTATAGGTAGCACTTTCCCTTTCCGTAAGGCTGTCTGTCCTGTACTGCTGAAGCAGGCTTCCGTCCGAGCTTTTCACTTCCAGTGAATAGCCTTTGAAATCTGATGCTTTCTGGTCTTCGTTCAGCTTAAAATCGAAAAAACGGTTTTTTACGTAGAGGTAATTCCCGAATTCCTTTTTGTTGTATTTTGCTTTTTCACCTTCTTTCAGGCTGTCTTTTTTGGAAGTATTAAAAGTCTGCTCGCCCATTTTTACTTTGATATCTTCATAATCCAGAAACCATTTTTTATCAATCGGTTTCCATACGGAAACAATATTCCCTTCATTCTGTTTCTTACTGGTGCTCTCAAACTTTTTCAGGGCGAAGCTTTCAGCATCCACATAGATTTTCCCGTTGAATTTTCTCGGGTTCTGCTTTTTCTTATCGGTAATTTCCTTAAACTTGATGACATACGTTTTCCTGCCGTCAACCTGAAGCGTATCAGACATATAAAAATTATACATTTTCCTGTTTTCCGGTCTTAACTGCCTCGGCGCCCTATCCAGGTTGGAAATATTAATTGCCATGGCTTCATAGATGGGATTTTTAAATCCGGACATCCTGTTGTCTATGATATTGGTTTTTTCACCGAATTTTTTGGAATACTTGTATTCCGTGGCTTTTTCCCAAAGGAACATCTGGCTCCCGGCAGATGCACTGGTAAAATCTTCGCTGAGCAGGGAATCTTTTTTCTCGCTTTCCTTCTGTTTGAATGTTCTTTTTTCATCTTTGGAAAGCGAATCTTTCCGGGAAGCTATAAAATCTTTGAAGATACCGACCGAGTCTTTATCCACATCAATGGAAAATTTGCTGTACGATTTAAAATTATAGGTGTCTAATGATTTCGGAGAATTTTCCCTGGCTCTTTTATCCAGTTCATCCAGGATCCTTAAAGCACGGGGATCACTTTTATCTGTAATGACAATCCTTTCTATATTATCTCTTTTTTCAGACAAGGGCAGTAGAGATACTTCTACGGTTTTCTTCACGTCTGCCGTGGCATCTTCAAAATTGTTTGCTAAAATTTCAATCTTTTTGCATTTTGTTTTGAATGACAGTCGGCCTTCCTGATCGGTTTTCCCTAACAAATTATCATCACAGTAAACGGCTGCATTGTAAACCGGCTGCCTGTTGGTTCTGCTGAGAACCTTCAACTGGGTCTGACTGTAAATTACGATGCCGATGAATAAAAATAACGGAGATAAAAATTTTGTCATTAGTTTATTTATAGATAAGACAAAACTATTGATAAGAAAGTTACAAACCCAGACGCGGAAATATAATCTTTTGTTAAAAATGAATTCAGCTGAATTTATATTTTTCAATTCCTAAATAAATGAGGGAGGGATTTTAATTAAGAGTTTTAAAGCTTTCTGAAAAATAATAATATTTCTACTGTTTAACTTCGTCAGTTCGATTTCTATGACATATGCAACTTATTTTCATAGACAGAATATTTTTTATTAGCGCATAAACTCTATGTATGATTTATTTCTAATTGCATTTAACACAGACATCTTATTCTTTCCCTCCAAAACTTTTCCTTGAAAATATAAAGCAAGATCATTTTTCAATCTTACGGAACTCAAAGTAAATTTAAAGAAGTATTTTTAGAATCGAAGCGCAGAAAAATGTATCGACAGTTGATGAACACGGACGTCACGTGAGTCATAAACTTCTTTATACGGTTTTTCAAATCGACTCTAAATGATGGGGAAAAATTAATGCTATCAAATACAAACAATCCCTTTCAAAAACTGAAAGGGATTGTTGTTTAATATAAATAGGATAATAAAATCCTTATAGAAACCGTATACGGTAATATGTATTAGAAATTAACTAAATATTCAACGCTTTCTGATAGGCATTTTCCAGTCCGCTGAGGTTTTTTCCTCCTGCTGTGGCAAAGCCCGGGTTTCCTCCGCCGCCGCCCTGGATTTCTTTAGCTAAATCTTTAATCAATGCTCCAGCCTGGTAAATTCCTGCCAGATCATCGGAAACACCAACGGTAATCATCGGTTTTCCATCTGCATCAGACAGGATCACCGTTATAGAAGTCGGGATTTCTTTCTTTAATTGGAAGACGATGTCTTTTATTGAACCTGCATCTAAAGAAGTTCTTTTTACTAAAAGTAATTTATTGCCTTTTTGCTCGTAAGCTCCTTTCCAGTCGCCGATTTCCCCTTTTGCCTTTTCCTTTTTCAAAGATTCAACTTCAGATTTCAGTGATGTATTTTCTTCCATTAATTTCTCAATAGACCTTACGATATCTTTGGATTTCAAGAGCTGGGAAAGTTCAGCTACCTGTTTTTCCAGGTTTTTGAAATACTCTTCGGATTTGTCGCCGGAGATCGCTTCAATCCTTCTGATTCCTGCAGCTGCAGAGCTTTCGGAAACAATTTTAAAGTGTCCGATTTCAATGGTATTTTTTACATGGGTTCCCCCGCAGAGTTCTTTTGAGCTTCCGAACTGGATCATTCTTACGCTGTTCCCGTATTTTTCACCGAATAACGCCATCGCGCCTTTATCCATCGCTTCCTGAATCGGAATATTCCTGAATTCCTGCAGGGCAATGCTTTCTTTGATTTTATGGTTCACTTTTTCTTCTACCAGAGCCAGTTCTTCTTCTGACATCTTGCTGAAATGAGAAAAGTCAAAACGAAGGTAATCCGGGCCCACAAATGAACCTTTCTGCTCAACATGCGTTCCTAGGACATCTCTTAAAGCTTCATGCAGTAAATGCGTTACGGAGTGGTTGGCCTGGGAATTTTTCCTGTCATCTGCATTCACTTTCGCATAGAAAAGCGCTCCGGCATCTTTCGGAAGACCGCTGATGAGAGAAACGATCAGTCCGTTTTCTTTTTTTGTTTCCAGCACTTCAAAAGTTTCGGAAGCGTTTTCAAGGGTGCCTTTATCACCAACCTGTCCGCCGCCTTCCGGGTAGAACGGGGATTCGCTTAAAACCACCTGATAAAATTCGCCGTCCTTGTTTTCTACTTTCCGGTATCTTGTAATATAGGCTTCAGACTCCGTTTTGTCATAGCCTACAAAGTTCTCTTCTCTTTCTTCAAGCGTTACCCAGTCATATACTTTCTGGGCAGAATCTTCTTTGGAACGAAGCCTCTGCTTTTCTTTTTCTGCTTTAAAACCATCTTCATCAATGGTAAGTCCTTTTTCTTCAGCAATAATCCTTGTCAAATCATCCGGGAATCCATAAGTATCATATAATTCGAACACTTCAAGGGTAGGAAGTGTTTTTTGTCCGTCCGCAATGGTCTGCTGGATCAGTTTTTCCACCCTGATCAGTCCGGTTTCAATGGTTTTAAGGAATGATTCCTCTTCACTTTTAATCACCTCGGTAACAAGGGTTCCCTGTTTTTCCAGTTCCGGAAAGAAAGGTCCCATCTGTTCCTGAAGCACGGCAACCAGCTGGTAAAGGAAAGGTTCTTTCATATCCAGGAAACGGTAAGCATAAGAAATGCCCCTTCTTAAAATCCTTCTGATCACATAACCGGCACCTCCGCTTGCAGGGAGCTGTCCGTCTGCAATGGCAAAAGCAACTGCGCGGATATGATCTACCACCACACGGATGGCAATATCTTTTTCGTCTTCAAGGATCCCTGTGTATTTTTTTCCGGAAAGTTCTTCCACCTTCGCAATCAGCGGCGTGAAAACATCCGTGTCATAGTTTGAAGATTTTCCCTGGAGTGCCATGCATAAACGCTCGAAGCCCATTCCCGTATCCACATGCTGAGCAGGAAGCTTTTCCAGCGTTCTGTCTGCTTTCCTGTTGAATTCCATAAATACCAGATTCCAGACTTCTACCACCTGAGGATGGTCATTGTTAACCAGTTCCAGTCCTGAAACTCTGGCTTTTTCTTCAGGTGTCCTTAAATCTACGTGAATTTCAGAGCACGGCCCGCACGGTCCGCTTTCCCCCATTTCCCAGAAGTTGTCTTTTTTGTTTCCGTTGATAATGCGGTCTTCGGAAATGTGTGATTTCCAGAAATCATAAGCGTCCTGGTCTCTTTCCAGATTCTCGGAAGCGTCACCTTCAAAGACGGTCACGTACAGGTTTTCTTTCGGAATTCCGTAGACTTCCGTTAATAATTCCCAGGCAAAAGCAATAGCATTTTTTTTAAAATAATCACCGAAAGACCAGTTTCCCAACATTTCAAACATGGTGTGGTGATAGGTGTCCCTGCCCACATCATCCAGGTCATTGTGCTTTCCCGACACCCTTAAACACTTTTGTGTATCGGCAATCCTCGGGGCAGTAGGCGTTTTATAGCCTAAGAAAAAATCTTTAAACTGCGTCATCCCGGAATTGGAAAACATAAGCGTAGGGTCGTCTTTCAACACGATGGGTGCAGAAGGGACGATCAGGTGGTCTTTACTTTTAAAATAATCTAAAAATTTCTGACGGATCTCTTGTGATGTCATAAGTATAGTATTGCTTTGCTTTTTAATCAATTTGATAAGATGCAAATTTAAGATTTTTTACTGAAACCCGTAACAAATAAGGAAAACCATAATGTGTAATATATGAAGCTGTTTACTATTTATCTTACTTGTTACTTTTTACAGATAAATCAGCTCGGGAATAGGTACAAATAGAATTGTAATAAGTAGATTTTTAGAAATTACGTATTAAAATTTTTTCTGAATTTTTGCACGACTATCGAAAGAGGAATTCGTGTAGGGACTTAATATTAAAATGTTATAATCATTGTCATAAACTTAAAAGGAGATGCTGGATGGATCATAACTAGACTCCAAGATGGTTTGCTTTTTGATCCCTGATGAGTATTATTTTATCCAACAAAAATAAAATCAGATATAATGAAAGTATTCATCAATAAAAGGATTCCTGAAACGGGAATTAAAATGCTGGAGGAAGCAGGCCTGGAAGTCTTTATCCCGGAACATGAAAACCTGTCTCACGAAGAATGGCTGGGCTACTGCAAAAGCCACGATATGATTTTAAGTGTCGGGACCGATTTTAAATATGATAAGGATTTTTTCACTGAATGCCCCAATATAAAAGCAATTGCCCTTTATTCTGTCGGTTTTGACCATGTGGATATCAGAGAAGCAATTCAGAAAAATATTCCGGTAGGCAATACACCTGATGTTTTAAGCAAGGCAACTTCGGATGTGGCATTTCTGCTGATGCAGTCGGTAGCACGGCGGGCGAGCTATAATTTTGAAAAGGTGAAAGCCGGAAACTGGGGGGATTTTGATCCGCTGCATGCGCTGGGACAGGAACTGTACGGTAAAACACTTGGGATTTTCGGACTGGGAAGAATCGGGATTGAAATGGCGAAAAAATCAAAGGCCGCTTTTGAAATGGATATCATTTACCATAACCGCCACCGTAACGAAGAGGCAGAAAAAGAACTGGATGCCCGGTATGTCTCTTTTGAAGAACTGGTTGCAGAATCTGATGTACTGAGCATTCATGCGAATTTCAAACAGGAGCAGACCGAGCTTTTCAACCGTTCGGTTTTTGAAAAAATGAAAGAGAATGCTATTTTTATCAATACGGCCAGAGGCGGCTTCCATCATCAGAAAGATCTGTATGACGTACTTACGGAAAAGAAAATCTGGGGTGCCGGACTGGATGTTACCAATCCTGAACCGATCTTCAAGGATGATCCGATCCTCGGACTTTCAAATGTCTGTGTCCTTCCGCACGTAGGTTCGGCCACGATGGAAGCCAGGAACGGAATGGCCAAAGTGGCTGCCGAAAACCTGATAGCGGTTTCCAGAGGTGAAAAAATGCCGGCATGTGCCAACCCTGAAATATATTCTTAGAATCAGCAGTAATTGGAATTGTTTTTGTTTAAATCAAACCAACACCAAAATATAATTATTATGCCCGAAAATAGCGAACAAGAACAGGAAAGAAGATTAGAGCAGAGAGATTATCAGCCTAATGAAGATATCTTCAACCAGGAGGAACATATTCCGGTTGACGGAGACGGCAGACCGGTTTTCAATGAAGAGAGCCTTATTGAGGATGACGATGCATTAGACAAAGGCCTGGATATCCCCGGTGTGGACCGCGATGCAGGAACCATTGATATCGGCGAAGATGAGGAAAACAGTTACTGGGGCCTCAGTGACAATGATGACAATCATGAGGAACAGAACGATGACCTGATCCGGTAATTAATAAATAACATATACATTGACTAACCTTACTTTTACAGTAAGGTTTTTTTAGTTTTTAAATTTAAATGGGACGGTATAACAGTATAGTATGAATTCTACTGATTTGAAATTCAAAATATCTTTTTCTGAGAATTACATAGTTCAGAGGGGATAAAAAAACAGCGGCTGGCTTCAGCGGTAATGAAAATGACTGCGAAGAGCGAAATGATGCCCTGGTGCGTTAATTCAGCTTAACAATGAAAGAAATACCTTAATCAACCTTACTGTAATGTAAGGTTTTTTTATTGCTTTTTACAATTAAATTGTTGTGTTAGAATAATATAGAATTAATTCTATAAATTTAACATAAATATTATTTATATTTGAGAATTATACAATTAAAATTACTAAATTTATCAACAGATAGTGACTAATTTTATGGAGAAATTTTTACAATTTATAGGTATATTTATCGGGTTTTACGGCCTTTCCCAGACTCCTTTAGATATTAAAGTGAAAGATACGGCAGGAAACGAAAGTATTAACGTTACCTGTAACAACGGTTTAGATGCAAACGGATGTATTACCCTGCATGCTGAATATCCCGTGTTGAAACAGACCCTCAATTATGAGGTAACACAGGAAACCTACAACCCGCCTGTGGCGATGAACCAGGGGACTTCGCTGAATGCGAATTACGATGACCTTTTTGCTGTAAAGCTTGATCTGCCTTTTAAATTCTGTTTCTACAACCAGTATTTTGAGGCGCTTGTCGTAGGGTCAAACGGAATGGTTACTTTTGACCTTAGCCAGCTAGGGAATATCAATTACCCGAATATCCAGTGGCCGAACCCAAGTGCCAATCTTCCGAAAAACTCTATCTTCGGAGTATATCATGATCTAGTTTTTTCTTCAGCAGATTCTTCGGAAATTTATTATTCAACCGTCGGAACGGCACCTTACCGGAAATTTGTGATCAGTTTTTATGACGGAAGGGTAGCGGGGTGTACAGACCGCTCTTCCTCGCAGATTGTACTGCATGAAACCACAAATGTTATCGACGTTTTTGTGGATAAAAAACTCACACCGTGCCCGACCAGAAAGTTTGAAAATGCACTGATCGGAGTAATCAACAGCAACGGAACACAGGGCGTTTCTCCTGCCAATAGAAATACAGGCGTATGGCAGGCTTTACAGGAGGGATGGAGATTCAACCCGGTTGGAAATGTAATCCAGCCGCAGGTGACATGGACGAATTCTGCAGGACAGACTGTCGCTGCCGGGATCCAGACTACGGTATGCCCAACCCAGAATGAGGTGTATACGGCCAATGTGAAATTCAATATCTGCGGAAACAGTGATCTGACATTCACGGATGATTTTCCGGTGACTTTTGATCCTACCTATCCGGCAGCAAAAAATTATACACAGAATTTCTGTGGCAATGCAGCGGTAAACCTTACGCTGAACAGTTTTCAAGCTAATCTGACTACCCAGAATCCAGCTAATTTTACTTTCAGTTTTCATACCAGCCTACAGGATGCACAGAACAATGTCAATCCCCTACCGAATAATTTCACGCTGACAGCGAATGCCGTGCTGTATGCGAGAATCCAGAACCCCAGCGTTCCGGCATGTTACCGGGTGGCAGTACTGATTTTAAATCTTCTGAGTAAAAGTCTGCTTAAAAATACCGTAGAATTATGTGATACCAATAATGACGGCGTAGAACAGAATTATAATCTGAATCTCCTGAATACAGAGCTTTTTGCGCCGGGAACGGCCGGGATTTCCTATTATGCCAGCCAGTCCAATGCGCAGAATAATGTCAATGCCATTACTGCTGCCAATATTACCACGGGAACACAGCTTTGGGTAAGGCTTCAGGAGGCGAACTGTACCTATATTTTAGGACCTGTACAGTTCCAGTTCAGGCCGGGGGTGAATATGAATTCACCGATCACTTTTACGTATTCCATTTGTGACATCAATGCGGATAACCAGGAGCCGTTTGATTACCCTTTAACGATAGGTCCGCTGGTTTCCTCGCAGCCGGGAGCTGTTTTTGCGGCTTACAATACCTATGATGAAGCATTTTCCGGCTTAGGTTCCGGTTTAAATACTATTAAAGAAGGAATTTATACCATTTATGTCAGGGTTCAGATTCCGAACGGCTGTTTTGCTGTAGCAACCGTGAATATGAATGTGACGTTCAATAAAATTCTGGCCAATGAAAAAAACGAGTACATCTGTTTTAACGGGACAGACGATATCAGCATTAATTTAAATACGCTTTCTGCCGGAATGC
>Ga0265798_10004772_pt1 | contig 18540 bp, 17 predicted proteins | sample P3T30metagenome_FD_192430 | JGI IMG/M metagenome (GOLD analysis project Ga0265798, IMG submission 192430) | Plant litter microbial communities from East Loma Ridge, Irvine, California - P3 T30 | ecosystem: Environmental > Terrestrial > Plant litter > Unclassified | place: USA: California... | reverse complement strand
GTCACCCGTGTGCTGCTGCAGCGCCAACCCGAAATGGGTGCTGGCAAATAGCGATATGAAACGTGAGTGAGAAACGGGCCGAAAGGCCCGTTTTTCGTGGCGTTGCGGTTTGTCGTCCGGTCGCAACGAAGGCATTTCAAGCGTGGTCTATTCTGCGTCAACCACGTGGCTTCACCGTGCAGTCAGCCACTTCATAGCGGAGACTGCCATGACTGCTGCCTTCATCTTCAACCCCAACCTGACCTATGACGTTATCTCCAGCCGCAAGCGCTATCCGGTGTGGCGCATTCGCGAACGCAAGGTCTACGCCTACCTCGAACATGACCCGCGACGGGACTGGAGTGGAGAAATAGGCACGCTTAGCCTCGGGACCCCGCAAAGGCTGGTCGACCATGACGGGCAGACCATCGCCTACATCGTCGGGACCGAAGTGCGTGACACCAAGGGACACCGATTCTCGCTGAGCGAGGTCAAGGAATAAGCCGCCAAGCACCATGCAGCTTCAAGGGATAAAAAGCTGAGAGATGCAGGGAAGATGGCTCCCTTCAAGGTCGCAACCGGACCTGACGTGAGGGAGCCTGCACCAGACTATTTGCGGCGGGGGCGTGACACGACAGACTCGATATTCTTGCGACCGATCAGCAGGGTCCGCGCAGGCTCCTGAACTTCAGGGGCATCGCCCAGCCACTTGAACATCACCAGACAATCCACCAGCCCCAGGCGTGCATGCCGATAAGCCTTGGGCAGGCGACCCACTGTCTCAAAACCGAGCTTGTGCCACAGCGCGACCGCCACTTCATTGGTGGCAACCACTGAATTGAACTGCATGGCCAGAAAGCCGCTGTCGCGCGCCAACTGCTGCGAGTGCTCACACATCGACCGCGCCACCCCACGACCCCGCGCTGCGTCCGTCACGATATAGCCACAGTTGCAGACATGACTGCCCGGACCTGCCGCATTCGCCTTCAGGTAATAACTGCCCAACACCTTGCCATCCTCTTCCGCAATCAGCGTGTGCTGTGGCAGCTTGAGCCACAAGTCACGAGCCTGCTCGAATGTCAGCGCCGGGTCGTAGGCGTAGGTTTCCCGGGCCTGAACGACTGAGTGAAAGGTCGGCCAGAAGTGGTCGAAATCGTCTGAGGTCATGGGGCGGATGTGGATCATTGGAGGCCTTTGGTGAAAGTGTTTCGGGGCTGAGCGCGATGGAGAGCACCTTATTCGTTGGGTGGGGAGGGTGCAAGCGCACGGTTAGCGAAAATTACTGTAAATTCTGTTCTGTTTTATTTTTGTGGTTTTGAAAAACCTACTGGACGAATCGAATTTGATTTGTCTATTCTGAACATCTTTTGCGGTTGTTGCTTGAAACTAAAATTGCATGAAGTTTTATGCTGCCAAGTGATCTGAGCTATCCATATTATGTACACCGCTGGAGAGTAGGGTTTTACTGTGCTAGATTTTGATAAAATATTGCAGGGAAAGCAAAATGAAAGGGAACGTTCTAGGGGATATTCGCGCCGAGCATGACGCCATGCTAGAGGAGTCTTTTTGGCAGACTGCAGATTATAAGGCCTTATTGGAGTCGCACGATAGGTCAATCATAGTGGGGCGCCGGGGAACAGGAAAAAGCGCGCTGGTCCATATGCTTTCGAAACACTGGCACAGTAAACCTAAAACTCATGCCCTTATTATTACTCCGGTAGAAGAGCAGATAATAGGGTTGAGAGATATTGTAACTTTGTTTGGTGATAACTATCTTCATATCAAAGCAGGAAGTAAGTTGGCTTGGCGTTATGCTATATATATGGAGATCTTGCACGAAATAAATAGCCACTACAAGCTGCAAGGACATCTGACCAGCCAAATTGCGCTAAATCACTTGAGTATGTGGGGCACGAAGCGCCAAAATATTAGCGGAAAAATAAGAAAAAAGCTCCTGACAATATTGGAAGTAACAAAGCAGCAAACTCCAGCAAGTAGAATATCGGACTTGTCGGACGCGTTTGAACTTGATGAGTTGGAAGATGCAATTGTAGAGTCGCTTGAGAAAAATAAATATCAGTTTGTCATTTTTGCAGATAGGCTTGATGAAGGTTATACACCAGATGATTTGGGTGTTGCTATAGTTGATGGTTTTATTCAATCTATCATTGATATAAAGCAGATATTAAAAAGCAGGGTAATTGCGTTTGCGTTCGTGAGGGATAATATTCACCGCGCTATATCAAAAATGGATCCAGATTTTACAAGGAATATCGAGGGGCAAGTGCTGCGCTTGCACTGGGATGAGTATAATCTGTTTAACCTTGTTTGTAACAGAATGCGCTCTGCATTTAATTCAAAAATCGAAAATAATACCAGGCTCTGGAATGCTTATACTGCAAGCACTTTGCAGTCTAACACTGGGTTTCGAGAGGCACTAAAGCTTACGCTCTATCGGCCTAGAGATATATTGGTGCTTTTAAACGATGCTTTCCTTAGGGCATTTGTTCAAGAACGCGATAAAATAATAATGGAAGATATAAATGCAACAGCAAACACTATATCTCAAAATCGCTTAAATGATTTGCTCAAAGAGTACGAGACAGTATTTCCTGCGTTGGATCTTTTTGTTTCTCTTTTTTCGAACAAAAAACCGGACTATCAGGTTTCAGAAACTGCCGAGATTATAAGCAAGGCAATGGCGTCGCCTTTGCTTACGACTAAGGTTAAGCAGCAAGATATACTTCTTCTCGAGAGCTCAATACAAGTTATTCAACGATTGTATAGCATAGGATTCCTAGGGCTGTATAATGCACAGTCATCTTCGTACGTCTTTTGTCATGATGGTAAGGAGCCTGAGCGGGATTTTTCGGAGAGCTCTAAGATACTGATACATCCTTGTTACTGGCTTGCCCTAAGTGTACAGGAATTTGATATTGGTAGCCGCGCTGCTGAAGATATCCATGATGAGTATGATATAGAGGTAAGCTCTGTATCTGAGGAGCAACGTAAGCAGCGGATAGGCTCTCTTTTGAAAGACCTCAGCGAGATTCCTGAAGGAAAGGAAGGCGCTGTTGACTTCGAAGCGTGGGCTTTGAAAGCGGTTAGAATATTGTTCGCCACAAACTTAGCTAATATCGAATTGCATCCTAATAAAAATGGTCTTCAGCAGCGTGATATTGTAGCTACCAATCTTGCAGATTCAGGAGTTTGGTCAAGGATACTTACAGATTATCAAACTCGACAAGTTATTTTTGAAATTAAAAACTATCGTGATCTCACTGCTGCTGACTACAGGCAGGTTAATGGATATCTTTATAAAGAATACGGCAGGCTTGCGTTTATAATCAATCGAGACTTCAATGATAATCTTGAAAAGCACAGGGGGCTTCAGTGGGTTAAGGAGATCTATGATAATCACAATAAAATCATAATAAAGATATCTCATAAATTTCTTGAGCGACACCTTTCCAAAATGAGGAGTTTGCAAAAGCACGACGAAGCTAATAAACAGCTAAGTAAGTTAATGGATCTTTATATTAGGACTTATTTGACTAATAAGTCTAAATAAATGTTTGTTTGGTAGATGGGTAAATAAGGAAAGCCTCGGTTAGCTTGGTTCCGTCCGAGGATGCTGTTGTTTAATCGATAGGCTCGTCCTCGACCAGTTTGCATTGGGACGGTTTTGAGTAGTGCATTTGTTGGTTTATTGGTTTATTGGTGCTCTGATCATCTGGCAAAGATTTGCATTGATGCTGATTAGCTTGCTATTTATTTTTTTGCTTCTGTGCGAGTCTAGTTTTAATGTTGTTTGGTTATTAATATTTTTAACTTTTCGGTTTTGAATATAATTCATAATCGTTTTTTAAGCTAGGCCGCTTTAAATGGTTTTTACCAGCGTCCGAAAATCTAGAGATTTGATATGACAACCGTTCGTGAGCCACGCAAGCTATATCGGATAATGGATTTCACAAAGGTTGTGCGAATCTTTGAAAGTAAAACCTTATATTTCGCTAACCCCCGCGTTTGGGATGATCCATATGAACAAATGTTGAAGCACCCTATGGATCATGCGATTTTTGCTCAATGTTGGGGGCGTGTCAGTATATCGGACGCAATGTGGCGAATTTACTCTGCAAATGGCATGGGCGTTAGGATTTCCACAACACCTGCTAAATTGCGTGAAACTATCAGTGGTTCAACTAAGCGGCTAGGTTTGAAGTACAGGCTTAAGCCTGTCGAATACATAACAAAGCTGAACTTGGGTAAGGAGGCTAGAAATATAGAGGCGGATCTCAAAAAGAATTATACAGTCTCTAGAGCAGTTGATATGCTTTATATGAAAAGAGACTCTTTTAGGCATGAGACAGAATGGCGCGCAACTCTTTATTCTGCGTCGGAAGATCGCGAGATATCTAAATCAGGATTATCTATACCAGTCGATCCGCATTTCTTAATTAATGATATTTTGTTGGATCCTCGTGCTCCTGAAGAACTCATAGAGGCTTTTAAGTTTTATTTCGAAAGGAAGCTTAAGTTTCAAGGAGGCGTTTCACGCTCTGCATTGTATAAGATACCAAAAATAATTAATGTGGATGGTGAGGAGATAACAGCCGCAATGCTGTGAAAATTTGTATAGCCGGTTTTGATTTGCTAGTTGCTATCACTAGAAGTAAAATTCGTTGCGCTGGGCGTTGCGTTTAGGATTGATGTGTACTAGGTTTTATAGATTTGATATCCATGCGAGCATTTTTAGCTCGCAGGTGCGGAAGTTTTAGTTCTAGATAGGGTTACGTTGGGGGTAGGTATGCAGTTCTGCCAGTTTGATATTAAATCCTCTAAGTATTTCTAGTACTGGCTTTGATATAACTAAGTCGTAATTTTGTGTTAGCCCAAAATCATCGATTCCCGCAGAGCCGTAAATTTTTAACCATTGAAACTCTGGTAATTTTACCTGAAAGTGGTTTTCAATAAAATTTTCTGATTTTGATATTTTTACGGGCAGCAAACCGAAACCTGATAGGGGTATCTTTGAAATCGCATCGGCAAGCCTCTTAGTAATTATGAAACATGGAAAGCTTTCCAGTAAATCGTCGCCCAGCCATCCTTCAAATTTATACTCTAATAGTGTTATCTTCGGTGGGTGGCAAGACGTATCAATTATTGAGTTGTCACCTAGTCCTCCTGCCACCTCAGGCTCAATATAATAGTACATGGTTTAATCCTTAGTTTCTTGTGGGCGGAGTAAATCGATTGCCGATCATGTTATCAATATCGGTGGCTTTTTCCAATAGCTGATCCTTTGTCGCAAATGGCGTTTCACGATAAAATCTATTCCACTCCTTTCGTATAAAGCTTAGATGCAGTTCCGAATTCAATTCTTTAGGAATACCCCTAAGGTTTTCCAATGAATGCATTTCTTCATTTTTTACCACGTTTGGATAGCGTTTTTGAACCTGTTGCTCTACCGCGTGGTGAACAATCACTTGGCCTTTTTGTTCAGGATAGGCCTTAAAAAACGTCGCTTTGTAATCGTCCGACTCTGCATGACCAAAGGTAGCTTTGGAGGGTTTAGGGATGATTTTGAGATTCCCTAAAACTGCCCCGAACCCTTCTGCCTTGAGTTCATATCTCGTATCGAACCACTGTTGTCCTTTGCCTGCCAAGCTACCGCCAGCCACGGCGCCACCAAACGCCATTAGCTTCTGACCATCTGAGTCTGAGCCGTAGCGTCGGCCACCGATGATTGATCCGCTCATCCCACCAGCAAACCCAACGACCAGACCGCTCAGCGCGGCTGCGAAAGAGGTCAATACTGTCGCGCTGCCAAATCCGATCCCCAACATCACTCCATGTAGCCAACCGGGAACCTCGGGTGCGATTTCGTCTGTTCTCTTGGTGCCTCCACCTATGTGCACATTGCTGGATCCCGCGCTGATTTTTCCGTCACAAACCGTGCGGTCCGCCACGCGTGCGGCGGGGTGGCCATTGATGTAAACAGTGCTACTGCCTTCAGCGATGATTTGCGGAATGGGACCGTGCTTGTCGCAGCCCGAGGCATCCAAGTGAGCCCGAGCGGCAGGACGGCCATTGATGTGGACATTGGCTGAGCCTTTTATGATTTGGCCTGCCGTGTTAGTACAAAAGGAAAGGCTTCCGATGAGTTCGCCGACGCTTGCCGTGAGCGATAAGACGGCACCAGCGACAGCTACTGCTGCCAAGCCTCCAGAAGCAATGACTGATGCGCCTGCAGCGGCAGCGATTACTACGGCTGCTGCACCGACAGCTAAACCCAAAAGCAATCCGCTCAGCGCCTCGGAGTGCTCAATCGGATCTCCAAGTCTCGCCGCTGCACTCATGCCTGGGCAGCCGTTTCTACTATCCCCAGCGTATTTCTTAGTTCAAGTGTCTCGATAACAGAAAAAAACGTAGCTCGTTCGTCGGGCGTCATGCCGCCAACATTGCTGCTGGTCCCAGTAATCTGCATCACTAACGTTTGGCCCATTTCGTCGTGGTGAAGGAATATCAGCTGCAACTGATGAACCGGCTGGCCCTGCTGCCGCCATTTGAATTCGACTTGGCGTGCCTCAAGCCCATCGACTGATGTTGGAAACAACGGTTCTATCCATTCCAAATGGGAAAGCTTTTTCCCCAGTTCGCCAAGGACCTGTTGGGCCACTGATTCCAAGTCAATGTCCGTAGTGAGAACTGTCCGACCTATTATCAAAGAAAATGGACTTGGCTCTTTATCAGCCAATGTGAATGCATGAAAGGTCTTGTCTCTAAAGCTAGGGGGACGCAAAAAACTTAGTTCGTTGGTATGAAAGCGTTCTGGCGGTGGAATTGCATCCAGTGCTTCTTGTGCGAGACGCTCTTCTTCAAGACGCTTCTCTTCTCTTATTCGCGCCTCGGAAATACGATCATAAAAACTGGTTCTTCCGTCATTGCGGTTTCGCATGCGGCTACTCCTTGTCAGTCGCTTTTTCATTTAGATTTATAATCGTGGTGCCTTCTACATCTACAACGACGCCTGAGAGTAGAATGGTCCCGTCTTGTTTTAGAATTAATTTGCTAGAGCCAGCCTCAAGGGTGATAGAGGAAGCTGATCTTATCTTTATGTCGCCTTTATCCACCGTGACAAAGTACGATCCTTCTTCAACCACAATGCTCGATTCAAGCGTGATCGTTTCGCAATGTTTTCCTTTAACTGTTACTGTGCGATTGCCGCCTACGTCGTGCGATTCGTCGGCCTCGATCTCGGTGTCCATGTTGCGTTCGGCATGAAGGCTGACTTGCTCGACCCCTGTTTTGTCTTCAAAACGGAAGAAGTTAGCGTTGGAGCCTTTGCCATTGATTGAGCGCGTCAGAAAGCCACTCTGGGTTTTGTTAGCGGGAAGCGACCACGGCGGGGGATTTTGACTGTTGTAGACGCTGCCCATTACCAACGGGCGATCTGGGTTACCGTCAAGGAATACGATGATTACCTCGTCGTTAATGCGAGGGATTTGGATACTTCCGAAGCCCCCACTTGCTGCGGTCTGAGCGACGCGTACCCAGCAAGAGCTGTTGTCGTTATGACGGCCGTTTCTATCCCAGTGAAATTGGACTTTTACGCGACCCAAGTCGTCAGTGAATATCTCTTCACCCGTAGGGCCTACAACAATGGCGGTTTGGGGGCCTGCGATCGTCGGGCGCTCTACTGTGAGTTCTGGCCTGAATACGATCTTTCTTCGCACGCAGGAAAAGTGATTGTTGTAACTAGCCTGCCGCTCGTTAAGGTAATTGTTGTATCCCTCACTCGCGACGCTAATCAGCAAGAATTGACGCTCATCTACGGTTCCTTTGTCATGCGCGTAATGCTGCGTCAGCTCAAACGTATAGCCAGGCCTCATCGCACGGCAATTACTTTGGCCATCAAAGCGCTTACCTTTAAGTTCTAGGGCTTCAATGCGCAAACGTACCAATGTTTCGCCTTCGTCGTAATTTTTATGCGTGTACTGGCCTGAGCAGTCGTAGATTTCAAAAGCTTCGACATCGCCCTGTTGATTCAGGCTATTCATTGTGACTGGAAGACGATTGTTCGGTTGACGGTAATCAAAGGTCTGGACGGCTATTCGTCCTGACTGCAGTTGACGGTTTCCAGACCATTCGGTGATGGAGTCGGAGGTTTCGGTGACTGAGGCCGAGTGGAATCGAATCTGTGGTTGCTCGGGCAACGGCTCCAGCATTGTTGAGTCGTCGCAGATGATCATGCTGTGGCCTTCGGCATTGTGTTCGAAGTAGTAAAATATTCCCTCCGCTTCAAGCAGTCGCTGCACAAACGCTAAGTCGGATTCTCGATACTGAGTTATGTATGTGTAGCGCTTGAGGGGGCTGCTCAGACGAAATTCATATTGAGAAAATGCTGAAAATTGAGAGAAAACCTCAGTAACAACCTCTGCTATCGTAGCGTCCTGAAATATTCTGGTATCGACCCGATGCTCCAACATTGAAAACCACGGACTTATCGTCGCTGTGTAACTGGCGATTCCACCATCGCTGCCAACGCTCGCGAAGCGTGTGACATAGCCAGCGGTATAGCGTGTTGAGCTGTCCGCCAATTCAATCTCGATAACCAAATGCTGCCCCAGCATTGATTTAAGTTTTAGACCGGCGTCTTCACATAAAAGTAAAAGCTCAAAGCTGTACGCGCTGGACAGGCGCTCTTCGCCTTTGAATGACTCTAGTAAAAGCTCGTGTTTGGTTTCTTTCAGTGGCCTGAGTTTGAACAAGCGCCGATTCTGGGGAGAGGATATCCAGGCAAGGTCTATCAATTTTCAGATCTCAGGAAAGGTTGTTTATACCGAGCGAAGCATATTCGGCTGTTACCTGGTTTTTGTTCAAAGCAGGGTCCTAAAGTTTCCATCATTGAGGTAGTCTAAAAATTGTTTTTGGTCTATTGTTTTCGTGGATCATTTCTTATAATCCTGTAGGACGCAGGCTACAGACTTTGGTTAATTGCTTCTTTTAACTATTGGATGATCTCTAGTTGGTTTTTAGTCGGATGTTGATGAGCCCCATCTTGAATACAGTTAACCAAGAGGCGCCAGCGATTTGCTCGACACTTCGCTTGCTTGTTCGCATGGAAGTGCCGTCACGGCTATTCTTCAGGTGTTGATATAACGCAACCATAATTAAGGAGCATGCATGCACCGACTGGACTGGCTCGTCGACCACATGGAACACAGCGATACGATGGCGCTGTGGCTGCATCGGCAGTTCAACTATGAATTCGCGCAGCAATCGCTGGCAGACTGGGAGGAAGAGTTTGCCGAGGGGCAGTACAACAATGAGTGGAAATGTCTCATCGCGATCGAGGACGGGCAGTTGTTGGGTGGCGCAGCGTTTGCCGATAACGATCTATCTGACCGACCCGAGCTCGGACCTTGGCTAGCGTGCGTGTTCGTCAGGTCGGAAGCTCGGGGCAGGGGACTTGCAGCCGAGTTGATCGAAAGCATTTGCAGCCATGCCAAACGAAGTGGCGTAAACCGGTTGTACCTGCACACGCACGATCAGCAAACGTATTACGCCAAGCGTGGCTGGCATTTGCAGGAACGCTTTGATGCCTGGGGTATGGCGCAGTGGCTGATGTTTCGCGATCTGTAAAAGCCGAAGCATCCGAAGCATCTGAAGTCGCCTAATCGAGTAATCTCACCAGCTGCGGCTCCAGCGAAGGCCCCTGCACATCGAGCAACGCAAGCGTCACCGGCAGTTTGAAACGACGCCGTCCCGCACTGCCGGGGTTGATGTACAACCGCTCCCCGCGCCATTCAATAAGCGGTTTATGCGAATGCCCGGTGACTACGATCCGCGTGTGCTCATCAAGCAGGGCGGGCACATCGGCAATGTCGTGTACCAGCAATACCTGCCAGCCGCTTAGTTCGAAAATCAGGTGATCGGCAATCTCGCTCGCCCAGGGCGAATCCACGTCGTTGTTGCCACGCACAATGTGCAGCGGGGCGATGGCCTTGAGCTGCTCGACGATCTCTGCGCTGCCAATGTCTCCGGCGTGGATGATCTGCTCGCAGCCTTGGAGCGCGGTGACCGCTTCCGGGCGGAGCAAACCGTGAGTGTCGGAAATGATGCCGATTTTCATGAGGGCCTCTTGGCGGGAGCTGAACCATTGGGACAGCTTTAATCGGCAAGCGTGCCTGTGAGTTGGCACCGTCACGACTTAATGCCGTCATCACAAATGAGCGCTTGCGTGACAATTTTCATAAGCGTACCGTAAGGTTCACTTATGAAGAGGGTCGCATCATGTTAGCCACTTCGAAAACGCGTCTGCTTCACGAGCCGATCAAGCCTGTCATCGGCACCCGGATTCTCAATACCAACGAGGAGCTGCTGAGCGGCGAGCTTGCGGACGAGATCCGCGGTTTGCTGGAGCAGCGGGGCGTGCTGGTTTTTCCGCGAATCGGTTTCAGCGATGCCGAGCAGATCGCGTTCACCCGCACGTTGGGCGCGTTTTCGGCGGAAGCCAGCGACGGTCAGAATGTCACCAAAATTACGCTGGATGCCAAGGTGAACCCGTCGGGTGCCGAGTTTCTGAAGGGTTCGCTGTATTGGCACATCGACGGCACCAGCAGTGATGTGCCCATCCTGGCCTCGCTTCTGGCCTGCAAGGTGACGGCGACCTGGGGTGGCAATACCGGGTTTTGCAATACCTATGCGGCGTATGAGGCGCTGTCTTCGGCGGACAAGCTGCGCTATGCCGGCATGCGTGTCGTGCACGCGCCCTGGTCGTCGCTGTTTTACTACAATCCCGAGCCGAGTCTGGCGACGCTCAAGGTCATGCAGGCCATTGGCGAGAAAGAACTGCCGCTGGTGTGGACGCATCGCTCAGGTCGCAAATCGCTGATTCTGGGTTGCACGGCGCAGCAGGTGGCAGGCGTCAGCCGGGCCGAGAGTGCACGTATTCTGGTCGAACTGCGGGAGTGGGCGACGGGTGATTCGTTCAGTTACAGCCACGAATGGCAGGTGGGTGATCTGGTGATCTGGGACAACACAGGCACCCTGCATCGTGCCGAGGCGTATGACCCGGAATGCGGGCGTTTGATGCATCGCACCAAGCTGCAAGGCGAGGAACCGTTTGAATGAGCCCGACTGTGATGTTGTTCGAAAATAGACTCATGTGTACATTTACGCATTGACTCACACCATGCGTTCACATGTTCGCGACATTCGGGCGCTTATGCTCGGCCAGTCATTGGTGTAACGAGCCGTTATCAGTCGGCTGGAGGAAAGACCTATGTGCGGATCCATGCGCGGTACCAAGGAACCCATCGCAGGTGTGTTCGTATTGCTGTTGCTGGCTGCGGGAGGTTGGGCGGCGCAAGAGCCGTTTCCCCACTTTGGCAGCGATATCACGCCTGATTCGCAGGTGAATGAAAAGGTCCGTACACAGCCGATCCAGTCACGTCAGCTGCCACCGGACGACCTGCGTCGTTTCAGTAACGCCGGATCCACGCCTGACTATGTCCATGCCGTTGCCAGCGCCCGCTGTTCGCCGAACTCTGTCGCTAAGGCCTGAATAGATGGGCATGACCTGCCCGATACAGTGATGATTCGCTGAACGTATCGTTTGCCAGCACGCGTCCTACAAGTATCAACGCGGTGCGCCGGAACCCTTTGGCCTGCACCTTTTCTTCGATGTCCGCCAGCGTGCCCTGTACCCAGTCCTGATCCGGCCAGCTTGCGCGATGCACCACGGCAATCGGGCAGTCCGGGCCGTAATGCGGTATGAGCTCTTCGATGATCCGGTGCAGATTGTTGACCCCCAGATGAATCGCCATGGTGGCCCGATGCTGAGCAAGGCTGGCCAACTCTTCGCCGGGCGGCATTGAGGTCTTGTCGGCGTAACGGGTCAGGATCACGCTTTGCGAGATGTCCGGCAGGGTGAGTTCTGTGCCGAGCAACGCCGCGCAGGCGGCCGTTGCGGTGACGCCGGGGATGATTTCAAAGGGAATGCCCAGCTCGCGCAAATGACGAATCTGCTCGCCGATGGCGCCATACAGGCTCGGATCACCCGAATGCACGCGTGCCACGTCCTGGCCTTGCGCATGGGCGGTCTTGATCAGGTCGATGATCTGTTCCAGGTGCAGCTCGGCGCTGTTGACCACCTGCATAGCCTGATTGCCCTCCAGCACCGCGACGGGCACCAGCGAGCCTGCGTAGATGATGACCGGGCAGCTGCGAATCAGGCGCTGGCCCTTGACGGTGATCAGCTCCGGGTCGCCGGGGCCTGCGCCGATGAAAAAAACGGTCAAGGGAATCTCCTGAAATGAGTCATTGCCGGAATTATCCGCCGGTTGCGGGGCTGGTTGCCAAGGCAAATGTGGCGTGGGTGCTTTTCTGGCGTTCGAGCACCAGTCCTGCAGTGCCATCACCCAATTGCGCCGCAAGGGCGAGCGCCGAACCTTCGGCGACGCCGTGACAGCCGGTGTGTTGCAGCACATTCGCCGAGCGATGGGTGAGGTGAAGATCCCAGTACACCAGTTGCGCCGCGTTGAAGAACACCAGCGGCACGGCCAGTTGTCGCGCCAGTGCCAGCAGGCCGGGCTCTTCGCTTTTCAGGTCGATGGAGGCCAGCGCGGTGATGTCGCTCATGTCGAGTCCATGCGCATCGAGGTGGCGCTCCAGCAGTTCATGCAACTGCAGGGCAGAGCAACCGCGCCGACACCCCATGCCCGCGACAATGACTGAAGCGGGCAGGGCGTTCGTCTGCTCAGGCCGGGTACGGTTCGGCATGCTGCAGATCGGCGTTGTTGCGGCGGAACAGCCAGGCGCTGATCAGGCCCAACGCTACCCAGAACACGGCATTGGTCAGTAGCGAAGCGATGATGAACTGCGATTCGAGTGCTTCAGGCGCGAGACTCTCATGAACCAGCGGCTGCGGCGCGCCGATCACATGAGGCGCAACCAGAATGGCAACGCCCAGCACTTTGAGCAGCAGGTTCTGACCGAAGGTCAGCAGCGCGAGGCCAGCAGCGGTAGAGGCTGCGGCGCCAATCCACCAGAACTGACGCTGACTGAGTTCGGCGGCTGCGGTGCCCGGCAGTTCCGGTGGCAGGCCCAGGGTCGGAGCCAGCACGAAGACGGCGAAACCGGCCAGTCCCCATCCGGCACCCTGAAGCGGACTGCCCGGTGCGCGCAAGGTGTAAAGCCCGGCAAGCATCAGTGCGAAACCCACTGCGACCACCAGATTGCCGCCGGTGGTGGACAGCACGCGCTGCCAGCCGTTTTCCGGTTCCCAGGCGGCTTCATCATGTTCATGACTGTGCTCGGCCACAACGCCGCCAGCCTGTTCATGAACGTGTTCGGCAGGTGCGTTTTCGTAAGTCTCGGCCTGTTGGATCAACGGGACGACCCAAAAGCTTTGCAACAAGGTCAGCAGCAGCGCTGCGAGCAGGCCGGTGAAGCCTGCGGTGTAGGCGATTCGCTTGAACATTGTGTTGTCCTCAATGACAAGGAAAGGCGGCGCTGTGGCGGGTGTCGTGTGCTGCATTGTGCACGGCGGCGATGTGCGAGAACCCGGCAAAGTACACTAGGCACGCGCCCAGTAGCGCTGCGCTGATGGCGGCGGTGAGACGTTGCGTACGGGTAGAGCTGGATGTGGCCGAATGGCTGCTGCTGATGGTCGTCATGGCGTTCCCTCTGGAGACGTGGGCAAAAGCGGGCCATGCGCACAGATACCCGCTGACGAACGTCAGAGGTTTCAACGGCGCCCGCCCACCGCGGGTGTGTCATTTGCAAACGTAGCGGGCCGGTCTCCGGGCTCGCGAGGGGGCGTGACAGCACTGTCCGTCCTTCGAAGTCACCTTCCCATGCCTGAGCACAGTGGATCTGACTTCCTCTCGCTTACCGTTGCGGGGGCAGCACCGGACTTGCTCAGCGATCTGAGCGCACCGGTTTCCCGTTTCACCCCGTGAGGGGCACCCGTAACAAGGCGCACAGGAGACCACGCGTAGCGGGGGATCGTCAATCTCAGCGATTGACCTGCCAGCGGTCACTGCGTAGCCTTGCCGGTTCGAGGTTCTTCGCTTGCAGCCCAGTGCGCAAGCGCAGCTAAGACGGGAATGCGGTCAATGCCGCAGCTGCCCCCGCAACTGTAAACGGTCATGTTCATCGCACAGCCACTGCCCCGGCGGGAAGGCGCGATGAGCGCGCGTTGGCAAGGCCCGAAAGCCTGCAATGCGCTGCCGTAAGCCAGGAGACCTGCCTCGAACCGGGCCAAGGCCTGCGAATTCTCACTACAACCGGGCGGGGTGATCCGGTGGCGATCTGATCCGCGTGCGTCGCACGTGGCTCTCGTCCTGTTTGCCCGCCGCATTGCCACAAGGGCATCTGATGAAAACACTGGCCAAGCTTCCCGTCACCATCGTCACCGGCTTCCTGGGCTCGGGCAAGACCACCCTGTTGCGGCACATGCTCGATAACGCCGAAGGGCGTCGCATTGCCGTGATCGTCAACGAATTCGGCGAGCTGGGTATCGACGGCGAAATCCTCAAGCAGTGCACCATCGGTTGTACCGAAGAGGAAGCCAACGGTCGTGTCTACGAGCTGGCCAACGGCTGCCTTTGCTGTACCGTTCAGGAAGAATTCTTCCCGGTGATGCGCGAGCTGGTTGCCCGTCGCGGCGATCTGGATCACATCCTGATCGAAACCAGCGGTCTGGCACTGCCAAAGCCCTTGGTTCAAGCCTTCCAGTGGCCGGAAATCCGCAACGCCTGCACGGTCGACGCGGTCATTACTGTCGTCGACAGCCCGGCAGTACTGGCGGGTACTTTTGCGGCCTTCCCGGATCAGGTCGATGCCCAGCGCAAGCTGGACCCGAACCTGGACCACGAGTCGCCGCTGCACGAGCTGTTTGCCGATCAACTGGCCAGCGCCGATCTGGTGATCCTCAACAAGGCCGACATGATCGACGCTGACGGCCTGGCCAGGGTTCGCGCCGAAGTCGCCGAAGAGTTGCCGCCTGCCGTCAAGGTGATCGAGGCCAGCAGTGGCCGCCTGCCGATCAGCGTGTTGCTGGGTGTCGGTGCCGAATCCGAAGTCCACATCGACGGTCGCAAGACGCACCATGACCATCACGACGGTGAAGACGATGATCACGATCACGACGCCTTCGATTCGATCTCCATCAAGCTGCCACAGGCCGATGAAGCTGTATTGCTCAAGGCGCTGACCCAACTGGTCGTGCAGCACGGCATCCTGCGGGTCAAAGGCTTCGCGGCGATTCCCGGCAAGCCGATGCGCCTGCTGATCCAGGGCGTGGGCACTCGTTTCGACAAGCATTTCGACCGTGCCTGGCGCACCGACGAAGAGCGCCTGACCAATCTGGTGCTGATCGGCCAGGAACTGGACGCCGCCGCGCTGGAAGCTCAACTCAACGCCGCGATCGTGGGCTGACCCATGCACCTGCTGAGAACCCAGCCCGGCGGTTTCGTCCTCGACGACAGCATCGCTGACCTGGGGCAGACCCCGGCCGATCTGGTGATTCTCTGCAGCGGCGATTCGAGCCTCGCGCTGCTCGCCGAAGCGGCCCGGCAGTTGCCGGAGGACTACCCCAGCCTGCGTCTGGCCAATCCGATGCAGGTGCAGAATCACGCGTCGGTCGACCTGTACGTCGACGACGTGCTGCGCCACGCCAAGGTCATCCTGCTGTCGTTGCATGGCGGCATCGGCTACTGGCGCTACGGCGTCGAGCGGTTGATGGAGCTGGCCGCGCAGGGCGTCACGGTGATTATGGTGCCGGGGTGTGACCGGCATGATCCGGAACTGATCGACCTGAGCACCGTTGCAGCAACCGACTGCAACCGCCTGTGGCAGTTCCTGCGTCAGGGCGGCCTGCAGAATGCGCTGGATCTTTATAGCTGCATCGCCAGCACGTGGCTGGCGCGCGATTATTCATGGGCCGAACCCCAGCCGCTGCCACGCACCGCTATTTACCATCCGAAGCGGGCAACTGCCGGATTGGCGGACTGGCAGGCTGACTGGCGCAACGATCAGCCTGTTGCAGCGCTGCTGTTCTATCGTTCGCACCTGCAGGCCGCCAACACCGGGTTCATCGACGAGTTCTGCGAGCGATTGCACGCACAGGGTCTCAACCCTTTGCCGATCGCCGTCGCCAGCCTAAAGGAGGCTGGCTGCTTCACGCAGGTAGAAGACTGGCTGGATGAGGCCGGAGCCGAGCTGATCCTCAACACCACCGGCTTTGCCCAGTCGAGCCCGGAAGCGCCGCATCTGCGACCGTTTCGGCGCGATGTCCCGGTGATCCAGGCCATCTGTGCGCAAGACAACGAGCCTGCCTGGAGTGCCAGCGCACAAGGCTTGGGTGCCCGCGATCTGGCAATGCACATCGCCTTGCCGGAACTGGACGGGCGCATCATCAGTCGCCCTATCAGTTTCAAGGACCTGGCATGGCGCAGCGAGCGCAGTCAGTCTGATGTGGTCTGTTACCGGGCGCATCCCGAGCGCATGGACTTCGTTGCCCAACTGGCACGACGCTGGATTCTGCTGGCGCGCCTGCCCAACGCCGATAAGCGTGTGGCGCTGATTCTGGCCAACTATCCCACTCGCGACGGCCGAATCGGCAACGGCGTCGGGCTGGACACGCCCGCCGCCGCGCTGAATATCCTGCGCGCCATGCAGGCCGAGGGCTATCCGCTGGCCGAGCTGCCTGACAGCGGCACCGAACTCATTCATCAATTGCTCGGCGGCGTGACCAACGATCTGGACAGCATCGATCAGCGTCCATGTCAGCAGAGCATGGCGCTGGATGAGTACCTTGAAGCCTTCAATGCATTGCCGCAGGCCAACCGTGACGCGGTGAACGCCCGCTGGGGCGCGCCGGATGCCGATCCCATGTTTCGCAGTGGCCGGATGATGATCGCAGGCCTGCGCTTTGGTCTGACCTTCGTCGGCATCCAGCCGGCCCGTGGCTATCAGGTCGATCCGAGTGCGGTCTATCACGACCCGGATCTGGTGCCGCCGCATGGCTACCTCGCGTTCTACTTCTGGCTGCGCAAGGCCTACGGTGCGCACGCGGTGGTGCATGTCGGTAAACACGGCAACCTGGAGTGGCTGCCCGGCAAGGGCGTCGGCCTGTCCGAGAATTGCTGGCCGGATGCTGTGCTGGGCCCGATGCCGAACATCTATCCGTTCATCGTCAACGATCCGGGCGAGGGTGCACAGGCCAAGCGTCGTACGCAGGCCGTGATCATTGACCATTTGATGCCGCCGCTGACCCGCGCCGAAACCTATGGCCCGTTGCGCAATCTGGAGCTGCTGGCGGACGAGTATTACGAAGCGCAGCTGCTTGACCCTCGCCGCGCCCGCGAGCTGCAGCGTGACATCCTGAATCTGGTTCGCGAAACGCAGATCGACCGTGAGCTGGCGCTGGACGAGACGACCGACAGCGATGCCGACGCTGCAATCTGGCTGCCGCGTCTGGACACCTATCTCTGTGATTTGAAGGAATCGCAGATCCGCGATGGCCTGCATATATTTGGTCAGTCACCTGAAGGACGTTTACGCACCGACACGCTGCTGGCCCTGTTGCGTATTCCCCGTGGCGACGGCCGTGGTGCGCAATCAAGTTTGTTGCGCGCCTTGAGCAAGGCCTTCGAACTGGGCTTCGACCCACTGGACTGCGAACTTGCCGAACCCTGGCAAGGGCCGCGTCCGACCGAGTTGCTGGGCTTGAGCACTGACCCGTGGCGCACGGCTGGCGACGCGCGTGAGCGCCTTGAGCTTTACGCAGCTGCCCTTATCGAGCGCATCTGCGACGGTCAGGACGTGACGGATTTGCCGGAGCATGCCGACCTGGCGCTGATCCTCGACAGCCTGCGAGAAGTGGTCGCCCCACGCCTCGATGCCTGCGGCCCGGGAGAAATGCAGGGCATGCTGGATGCACTGAGTGGCCGCTTCGTGCCTGCCGGGCCCAGCGGTGCACCCAGTCGCGGGCGGCTGGATGTATTGCCGACCGGGCGCAATTTCTTCAGCGTCGACGTACGTAACCTGCCGACCACCACGGCGTGGCGCATCGGTTTTCAGTCGGCCAACCTGCTGCTGGAACGCCATCTTCAGGATCACGGCGATCACTTGCGGCAGTTGGGTCTTTCGGTCTGGGGTACGGCGACCATGCGCACTGGCGGCGACGACATTGCGCAAGCCATGGCGCTGATGGGCGTGCGTCCGGTCTGGGCAACGGGTAGCCAGCGTGTCGATGACTTCGAGATTCTGCCGATTAGCCTGTTGGATCGTCCGCGCGTGGACGTGACGCTGAGGGTTTCGGGGTTCTTCCGCGATGCCTTCGCCAACCTGATTCGTCTGTTCGACGCGGCCGTGCAGGCTGTTGCGGCGCTGGACGAGCCGGATGATCTGAACCCGATTGCCGCCCGGGTACGTGAAGAACGAGCGAGTTTCATCGCTGAAGGTCTGAGCGAGGACGAAGCGGCACGTCAGGCTGGGTGGCGGATCTTCGGTGCCAAGCCCGGCGCTTATGGCGCGGGCGTTCAGGGC
>Ga0265798_10004771_pt1 | contig 18541 bp, 27 predicted proteins | sample P3T30metagenome_FD_192430 | JGI IMG/M metagenome (GOLD analysis project Ga0265798, IMG submission 192430) | Plant litter microbial communities from East Loma Ridge, Irvine, California - P3 T30 | ecosystem: Environmental > Terrestrial > Plant litter > Unclassified | place: USA: California... | reverse complement strand
TAAAGAGGCAGCAATTCCCGCCTTCACCGACTTCCTCGAAGAACGCCTCGCCGCCGCCGTCGAACGCTCGAACGGCGACCGCGCGCTCCTGCTCGACGCGGTCCTCGCGGCTGGCGGCGTCAACCCCGGCCTCGTCGAATCAATGGAAGCCGGCGGTCCCTACGGCATGGGCTGGCCAGCGCCGCGCGTGGCGATGGGCCCGGTCCGCGTCATCAAGGCGGATATCGTCGGCAACGGCCACGTCCGCACGATCGTCGCGGGTGACGACGGCCGTAGTATCAAAGTGATGGCCTTCCGCTCAGCCGAGAGCGCGCTAGGTCAGGCGCTGCTGGGCGCCGCCCCCCACCGCAAGCTGTGGCTGGCCGGCCGCGCGAAGATCGACGACTGGTCATCGCGCCCGTCAGCCGAATTGCACGTCGAAGACGCTGCCTGGGCCGATTGAGGGGTTGACGCATCGGCGGCTTCCTTTTAGGCGCCTCCAACCACGCAGGCCCCTTCGTCTAGCGGTTAGGACGCGGCCCTTTCACGGCTGAAGCACGGGTTCGATTCCCGTAGGGGTCACCAACGGCAGAATTTAGCCGTTTTTTGGTAGTCGCGATTTGGTATTTGCCCCCGTGATTTGAATGTTTTTGCCCCCGATCATGATTGACCGCCAGCCGATCACATTCGCGGAAGCGTCGATCGCGCGAAGTGACTTCCATGAAGGCGGCGCATTGAATTTATATCATCCAACTCCACATTGAACCGTACGCGCAAACGAACGTTGACGACCTGATTGCATGGATTGTGGAATCAGAATTGGACGTATATGGACCGGTACACCATCGAGGTGAAATTGCGATTGAACGGGTTCACCCATTCTTAATCGCTTTTATGGCATGATGGACGAATTAGGGATTTGGAGAAGACGATGCCAAAGAATCCGCGCATGCGGAATGGAATCTTGAGCCGGCCATCTTGCTTGATGGCAACGGTACAGATTTGCGAGGGCATCATCTGACCATCAAGGTTTCCGGACGGGTAGGAGGTAAAACCGCCGGATATGTCGTGAAGGCCGCCACTCTCGCGACAATTGTAGGGGCAACCACACCGGGCATCTGAAAAGATGCCCGGGTAGAGAGAAGAGAGAATTATTATGCAGACGCATGGAACCGGAGTGGAAACTCGCGATACCGTCCGCATGTACCCTAACAACAGCTTGAAAGAGCCGGTTAGCGAGTATCGTAACAACGTCGCCGAGGTCGTGAAGAGCACCTTCGCTAAGTAAACAATCGGTGTAACAATCAAGGCCCCTCACCGCCAGGTGGGGGGCCTTGGTCTGTTTAAGGACATATTTTTTGGTCGCCAATATTCTACGCGAACTCGAAGACGAGTCGCACTTTGTCGCATTTGTAGGCGACCATTTTAGAAACACTCAGCAGTTTGGCGACCTACTTTCGTGTGAGGTAACAGTCGACGACGAGCGCCTGAAGTGGGCCCATAAAGAGTACCAGCAAGGTGTCAGGGAGTTTTCGATTCGCCTCGCATCGGGGGACCCCGACCATTACAAACGCAGTGGCGCGTTGCTCCGAGCCCTTTATCGAATTAAGCCAATAGTTGCAGTGGAGTTTGATCCTCTTATCGAAGAGTTTGATACGCTTTCCACGCCTATCGGCACCTCGCACTCCGACAGTCAGTATGCCCTTTCGCTTGGACGCACGTTCAGTACGTACCATAACGAATTGCTCGCATTCGCGATTGCCTACAATATTTGCCGTATGTACGAGGCTAATCCGGTAGATGTAACCGATGCCTACATCCACACAATGTGCGTTTACCTGTCATCGAGCGACAATTTGTCTGCCGACTCTCTTTACATGATATTCAAGAGCCTAATGGCATCATAAATTGCCGTTTCAGGCTCGTTTAGCTGGCTATTATTGCGGAGGTGCAGTCCCTTTGACTGACACCTTCACAATATCGCCTCCCAAGCAGGATATTTTTGCGAACCAGCACGCTGCCCCAATTTATTCTCGGCCTCCCTCTTGCGCGTCCTTCACGTAGCTAAGCTGTCAGTTGCCGGTTGGCTATCTGGCCTCCGCTAGAGGTGTGGCCCTACTTCAGGGCCGGCTAAGCCGCCTCGTCGAATGCTTCGACAAACTCCATAATATAGAGCTTCACGAGCCGGTCTCCGCGATAGCCCGGCTTTGCAAACACCCTAATCCGGGCCTTGCGACTGGCTGCCTGAGTGTACGGGTTTTCATCTTGGCTGAAAATCGGATCCTGAACGTCTGAATCCAAAAAGCCGCTCCGTTCGGGATGCTCGATACTGAGCTTGCGATTGTGAAACGTGAAGCCGTCAACGCGAAGTATCATCTCCTGCATTGGCCGAATGTCGAGCTTATCACCGGCTTTGATTTTATCAGCTGTAGGGGTGCTGATATCGACGTTTCGCCCCCCCGCAATGATACGCATCTGCGTTACCGAGCTCCCAACCGGAGCAACTGCCTGCGCGGCGGCTGGCTGTGAGCGCTCGATCAAGGTCTCGAGCATTGCGCGCCACTCACGGTTCTCTTGCATATGGCGTTCTAGATCTCGCTCCCGCGACAAATCCGCCCGATCGCGAGCTTCGTGCGCTTGCCGATTTAGCTCAAGCATGGCGTCGAGATACTGCTGCGCATCTTCCTTTTCGCCACCATGGTAGGCGATAACCGCTTTGAGCCAGTTCCATATTAGATCCGGGCCGGCAGTTTGGAGAACTTGCCAACCCAGCGGCAGGAGGCCCGCTGCATCTTGCAAAATTGCGGGTACCTCGACTGAACCAGCAATTGGCTCGCGCGCCTTCATGACGAAGCTCGCTCGCTCTCCTCGCTTTGGTAAACGCTGCGCCGAGAGGGTCACCACCACATCGGAGACAAGCTTGTCGACGCCGATTAGGGAGGTGCCGAGTTGACGCATGTCGATCGAATGATCCCCGGCGTCTCCCCCGAGATAGATAACTTTGAATTCCGAATCGGCCACGAAACATTCCCCCGTGGGGAAGGTATTCAGGGCGAACTCTTAACGTCAAACGTTCGGGCATTCATCGAACGCCAGTTTGATCGAGTTTGAAGGTAATTGGCGTAATCTTACCGCCGGTCATCCGATCAGCAGCCCCCCGCGCAACCATCAGCGCCCTCGCCCGCTTGCTGTAATGACGCACCATCTCCGGAGACATGCCGAGAATTTCCCCGATCTCGCTATCGTTGATGCCGCACTCGACCAGATAGCAGCACGCGTTCTTGCGCAGGCCGTGGAACGAGAAGCTGGCGTCTTCGAGGATCATCTCGCGCGCGATCAGATCCGCGATCACCTCCTGCACAGCCGGCTCCGACATCAGCTTGCGCAGCCGCTCCTGGATGGCGGCCGTCGTCTTGAACGGCGCGCCCGAGCGCTCGTAGAGCAGGGTCACCGACCGGCGCGGCAACTTGGCAAGTTCCTCCAGCCAGAACGGATGCATGGGCACGGCGACGTCCTTCGTCATGCCGCCCTTGCGCTTCTTCACCTGCGTGAACTCCATGATGCCGGCGGTGATCCAGCCGTACTGCATCCGCACGCAGTCGCTGACGCGCTGCCCAGAGCAAAGCCCGGTGACGATCGCGAGGCGCGTCATGGGCGTGGCTTCGGCGAGGCACACCGCCAACAGGTCGGCTGGCCACGGCTCGTGCTCACCGATCGCGAGGATTGGGATCTTGTCGCACGGGTTGTCGTCACGCAGCCCCAGCTTGATCGCGTGGCGCATCAGCGATCCGAAGGCGCTGAGCCATACGTTCGCCTTGCCGGGAGTGTCGGCATACTCGTCGCGCATCTTGAACAAGCTGACCGGCCGGACGCCTGCTACGGTACGGTGACCGTGCACGGTGGCGATCAACTGAAGGTAGCGTCCTTGATTCTCGCGCGTCTTGAGCCCCTTCGCCTTCCACTCCGGGCTGGCGCGATAGTCGGCGACCAGCCAACCGAGGGTGCCGCGTGCAGGCCCGACAATCACCGTCTCGGGCTTGGACAGGCGAGCGTACTCCGCGGCGAAGTCGGGACTGTCGACGGCCGGCAGGCGGATGTACACGTCCTTCCCAGCAATCTTTCGCCGAAAATACAGCAGCCCTGCGCGTTCGGTGACGTTCTTCACCGCAAGTCGTCCCACGAGCTATCTCCATCGCCGTTGGCAACAGGCTGGGCGATAGCGAACTGCTTGGCAATGATCCTGTCCAGCTGGACGCGTGCCCAGAGAACGTTCGCACCCTCCTTCACGCCGATCGCGCCGAAGCGCGTGGCGAAAGTCGACTTCGATATGCCCATGTAGATCGCAGCGACATCGGCCGTCATGCGGGCCGGCCAGTCGGGCAGCTTTTCCAGGCGCGCGAGGTTCATGCTGCCCTCTCGTGCGGGAAATAGCCCATCTTACGAAGCTCGATGTTCGCGAAGGTGATCGCACGCCGGTTGCAGTACGGCGTGCGCTGCTGCCACCAGAGCATCGCCTCCAGCGCGGCCGCATAGCTTTCCCAATGGAGATACGGCAGGACGCGGGCAGTCGTCGTGTCGTGCATGTCGACCAGCGCCCATAGCTCGGCCATCGACCGGCCAAAGAACCGTTCGCCGTATTCGCTGACGATCGCTTGGCGCGCGTTGTCGCGGCGCTTCGTCGCGCCGGACAAGACGGCAGTCAGGTCGGCGACCTTCTCCTCGTCGGTCGCGCCCTTGATCGGTGGGAGCTCGATGCGCGCGTAATGTGCCCAGTCGATGGCGATGGCGGTCGAGATTCGCAGGCGGGTGGCGGCGTCTTCGGCGGATAGCTTGCCGGCCGCGACTAGCGCGGGATCGCCTTCCGCCCGATTTTTGCGGACGTCGTCGGCGACGATCGCCATCTCGGCATCAGCGTAGAGGAAGCGAGGGCGTTCACTCGTCATAGGGGATCGAATCCAATGAGGATGCGCAGGGTCATGAATGCAGGCCATTCCATTCGGCCTGCCTCGCGGTCTTCGTCGCGGTAGCGCTGGATGAGTGTGGCGTGATGCGAGGAAGCTATGCGCCCGGCCTCTCTCGCCTCTGGCGTGCCGCGCGTGCCGTTGCGGGTGATGCGCGCTACCATTCCTAGCGGGGTGAGCACCCGGCCGCGCTTGGTGGCACGGTTGTTCCAGTCCGCGTTATGGGCCGGGTTACAGAACAGCTGATTGGCCACCTTCGGCTCGAAGGGCTTCCTGCACTCGGGGCACTCGCGCAACGGCCAACCGCCCGCCTGCTGACCCGGCAAGCGGTTGTGGCCCATCTGAGAGCAGCCTTGTAACAAGGGTGCTTCAGGCGCGGAATTCATGCAGCAGCCCTACCTGCGATTTCGTCCGCGTCGTCCAGTAGAGCGTCGACGAGATCGTCATCGGCCAGCGTCGCCAGTAGCTGCCGCGCGAGCGCCGTCACGGTCACCTGTCTACGAATGGCATGCGGCCGAAGGGCGCGCAGGACGTCGTTGTCGATTGCGACCGTGTTCCACGGCGGAAGCTCTACTTCGCGACGCTGTGTCCTGCCCTGTCGGTTGGCACTGGCTTCTAGGGCGGTGACGGTATTCGACTCGATGCCGATCCGGGCCGCAATAGTCGAGGTCGACAAGCCTTCCGCTCTCATAGCGAGCACGGCAGCCGTTCGGGACGGGTAGCCGAGGCAAAATTTGGGAGCGCCCATTATGCCCACCCCTCGATAAAGCGGCTTGCAGCGGCGAGCAGGTCGCCGATGGCCTCGCGGCGTTCGGGTTCGAGGTCGTCGGCCTCCAATTCGATCGAGCAGACCGACTGGAGCGCGTCCGTCAGGTTCTCGGCGATCTCGCGGTTACGCAGGTTGAACGCGAGATCCATCTCGCCACGACTGACCTCGACGAGATCCGTGACGGCCGCGCTGGCGGAAGCCGCGGCGGCGATGATCAGACCGGACGCTTCGGTCACACCAGTGAGAAGCTCGCCCATCAGCGTGCCTCCCGATCGAACTTGCTAACGGCGAAGCCGAGCCAGAACGGTCCGACCATGAAGGCAATCCCGCGGGTGTCACCAGTGATAAGCTCAGCCCCGATCGCGAAGAATGTCGGCGCGAACCCGAGCACGATGCCGCCAGCATGGTTGTGGGTCGCGCGGAAGAACGTGCGCACCGACCACTTGACCTGTGCGTCCATGCTCACGACGACATGCCTCGGCGATTTGCCACCGGCGTTGCGGGCAGCCTCGCGGACGATTGCGGCCAGCCATACTTGGCCATCCTCGTGCATCTCGTCCCATTCGCAGGCGGCGTAGGTGTGGATGACCGGAGGGCTGTCAACGACCTGTCGCGCAGTCTCCATCTCTGCGATCGTTGGGTGGACGAAAGGCGACATCAGCCCTGCCCTCCCGTCTTCGTGCTATCGGGTAAGATATGCTTGCGGTCGATCAGCTGCGCATACCGAAGCAAGAATGCCTCGCGTGCCTCAACCGGCGACCACAACCGGAAGTTGACGATGCGCTCGTCGCCGAAGCCCTCTGACGTCGTCCAACGGTCCGGGTGCTGCGGCATCAGTTCGGCCTGCTCGGCATGGAGCATCAGCAAATCCGCCTGCTTCACTTCCGGCACGTTCCAGTCACCAGTGGCGAACCGATCCATGACCGCGGCCTCGACGTTCCGCTCGATAGCCTTGTATTCGGGTAGGATCGATTTGAGTGGGCGCGTGACATCGCCGATGAAGGCCTCGGCTGCGTCGTGCATTAGCGCGCGCAGCTGGAACTCAGGTGCGACCAGGCGGCTGGTATGCCAGCTATGCTCGGCAACCGAATAGAACTGGCGACACTGGCCGGCGAAGCGGCACGTCATCGACAGGCCGTGCGCGATGTCCTCGATCGTGAAGGGGCTATTCGCCGGGTCGAGCAGGTCGAAGTACGTGCCGCTCTGGAGGAGGATCGTCGGCCCTACGGCCGTCTTGATACGGGTGTCGGACATTATGCCTCTCCCTGGTAAGCGGTAGCGGCAGCGCGCCAGACGGAAGCGCGTGCGGGCGGCATGTCGACAAGGCGATCATCTGGGCACGCGGTAGCGATTGCGTGCGTGCCGGCCTGCGCGAACGGCTTGAGCGCCGCGTGCGCTTTCTCCAGCTGGTCGACCGTTGCGAGCAGCGTGAGGCGTTCGGTCGCCTGATATGGCAGCGTGGCAAGCAACGTCCGAGCGTCGGCAATCAGCTGGGGGATGTCCTGCGCCATCAGCTTTCCCCCGCACGCGAGAGCGTGAGGATCGGGCGGATCTCATCCTGCTCGGTGAAGTCGAGGATCCAGCCGCGCTGATAGCCGTGCTCGCGCGCCCATTCGGCGAACACGGTGTTCAGTCGGCGCGCCAGATCGGCAACGTGCGTCTCATCCCAATGGTGCGGGCCACCCTCGCCGTCCTCGCCGTAGTTCGCCTCGTTCGCGTCATCGAACGCGAGCGTCACCGGCGTTGCTTCCTTGTCGAAGATATCGAGCTTGTTATCGGTCGGCGCGCCCAGACCGATCCAGAACGTGTCGCCCTTCGCGAAGGCCCGGCCCCGGTCGATCGCCTCTTCGCGGGTAAGGCAACCGCCAAACCAATATTCGCTGTCGAGCTCGCTGGCGTAGTACCAGCGCCCATGCCGCGCAGGCTTGATGATGGTGAAGCCATCCGCCGGGGCGTGACAAAGCCCGATGCTGGCGCGGGCAGTGTTGATGTCGATTACGCGCGCTCCGGGTAAGTGCTTGCCGATTGAGGCCTCGCTTTCCGTAGTCAGGACTAAACTGCCGTCCCTTACCTCAAGCTCCCGGCTGCACCGCGACGGCGGATACCAGTCGTCGACTATTGCCGAGCACCCGTACTGCTTCTGGAATGCCTGGGCATTGACCGTCTTACCAGTTGCCTGATGGCCTCGGATCACGGTGATCGTCATCGCAGGTTCCCCGCGAATGCGGCGACCAAGACGCCGAAGACGATCCAGCCGAAAATTACGACAGCGGTGCCGGCGGTGAGGAATTGAAACCGGCGATCGTCGGCCGTCTGATCGGGGTGTTCCCGAAGCGGCATATCCTCGCGCGCGGCCGCGTCGATCACGCGCCAGCGCTGCACTCGGTCGGACAGATCTGCCGTCGTGGGCTTATCTGCCAGTAGCACGGTGCCGGAGTCACCAAACAGGCGAGCGCCTACGAGGTCCCGAAGCGTGCGGGGGATCGGGCGCGACGCGATCGCTGGCTGATAGCCAAGAGAGGATAGGAATTGATCGAAGGAGCAAGGCCGCTCGATCCGGCGGGTTGTGGTGTCGGTGCGCATTCGCAACTCCCATCGGGCGGGGTGCCCTGATGGATGCTGTATCTGCCATTACGGCATATCCGGTCAACGATTATTATGCCGTATCGGCATTTACAGCTTTTGCGTATTGATCACGTTCCGCGTTTGTTCCATTTTCACCCAGCGTCAGGAGGCAAAAATTGGGCGACTCGTTGAACAAGAAAATGGTGAGTTGGTATCGGGCGACGTGCTTTGGGCGACCGATCGGACCGTGGCGAAAGAGCGTCCGCACCGCACGCGAGGATCTGATTGCGGAAGGGCTAGGGTCACACGACGAGTACGGATGCTTTTTCGTTACGGTCCCTGGCGGGATGGATCGGCAATCCGAATGGATGCCGTATGACGAGGCGGTAGCTCTAACGACGTCGGTAAAGCGCGGTCACACGGCCCATCACAGTGAAAGCCTGCCCATCGCCAATCTGGATAGGTCGATGAGACTTGTTCGTCGACCTCGGAACTAATCGGGCCGGATCATTTTCGAATTGCTTGAATGTTGTCTCACCGGCCTCATTGAGAATAACGAATAGATGACCGGGATAGAGGGCCTTGTCATCAGGATCAACGACAACCATGCCGCCCTCTTCAATCTCCAAGTCCATGGAATCGCCCTGCACAACCAGAACAACGCCGTTTTGCGGCGCTGTTGATGCTGCAAGAGGCAAGTGACCGGAAGGCTGCTGGATAGCTTCCTTCCAACTACCTGCTGCTACTTGGCCGATTATGGGGAGCATGCGAACCGCCTCCCCGCCCAGTTCGACCGCAGGGGCTCCCCCGAGTAGCCAAGCCCGCGTCTTTACCATCTCACTATGCTTGAACGGGCGCTTGCCCGTCAGACGCTTCGAAACAGCGCTAGGATCGATCCCTAGCAGGTTAGCCAGATCGCTCTGGTCATATCCCTTAGCTCGCATAAGCTCGCGAATTTCGGCAATTTCCATACCCCATGCATCAAGAGCATGTCTGCCATTATGGCAAATGCCATTACGGCATAATAATCCTTGCGCCCTATCTGCCGTTTCGGCATATCCACCGACATGGATCGATTTGCAAACCTCGTTATCGATACGCTCGGCGGCACCACCGCAGTTGCCAACAAAGCGCACACAGGCGTGTCGACTGTTCACAACTGGCGGAAGAATGGTCTGTCGGCTTCCCGACTGGATCATCTGCGTCGCATAGCTCAAGACGAAGGGTCCTCTGACAAGGTCTCTGAGATCGCTGCTCAATGCGGCGTCGATTTGCCAATTATGAGCGCTAGCGGCTGCACGTCACCGGAAAATACCGGTCGCGTTTTCCGCCGTGAGGGCTTGTGATGCCGAAGGGTGCGGCAGCCGGTCGGATGCTCAAGGAAGCATTTCACGATCTGATCGACGAGATCCGTCCGCTGAAGGTAGCGGCTGCGGAGTGTCGCGTCGGTGTCACAACGCTTCATCGCTATGCTTCGCTCGATAGCGAAGACGGCGAATGCCACGCGGCGATCGACGTCGTCGCTGCAATGGAACGGGTCGCAGGCGTGCCTGTCGTGACCCGAAAACTGTGTGAATTGTCGAACGGCATGTTCATGCCGCTACCGAACATCAGCGCTTTGCCGGGCGATCTCCTCAATCTGCTTGCCGCACAGGCAAAGGAGTCGGGGGAACTGACCGCGGCGATCTGCGCGGCCGTTGCCGATGGCAAGGTCGATCCCGGCGAAGGCGCCGCGATCACACGCGAAATCGACCACCTTATCGCCGTCGCTGCCGCGATGCGCGCAACCGTTCAATCTCTTGTGAGGGGCGACCAATGAAGACGAAGCAGCTTCTCCGCCTGGGTGTATGCGTGCCGAATGAAGGCGCACGCCGTCTGGCGCAATGGATAACGAGTCAGCCAGTTGGCACGCTCAGCAAGCTGATGCGTCGGACCGGCTTGGGTCAAGTCGCCATGGATCGTCTCATGTCGGAGGACATCACGCCCGCTGATGAGATAGGCTATCAGATCTATGCCTTCACCGGCTGCGCGGTTTCGGCCGGCGACTGGGACAGTAAGCCGAAGGGCGGCTGGTTCGACATCGTCAACCTGCGCGAGCCCCTGCGGAGGGCCGCGTGATCCCCATGGCGACTATGCAGCTACTTGCCGATCATGACGAAGCGCCGGGAATTGTTGCCAGCCCCGCGCGGATTGACGCGTGGATGGAGGTCGCCAAGAAAGGCGACGTATTCCTGTATGCGACGCGGTCCTGCCTGCCGGTGAATTCCGCAGGCGCGAAGCATATGCGCGCGCTCGCCGATCGTGGTTTGGTTGTTCTGACGCAGCCACGTTCGACGCTCGACCCAACCGTCTTCAACTACCGCGCGCACCGTACCGACCAACTGACCGCTTTGACGCGCCCTCGCCGCCCGGTGCTGGTAGCGCCGTCTGCCAATCTGGTCGACGGCGAGGCCGCGATCGTGGATGCGCTATTCCCCGTCATCGAGCGCTTCGCGCAGCACGGCCGCCCTTGCCCGACCGACAAGCAGTTGGCGAGCAAGGCGATGCTGACTGAGGCTGCGGTCAAGGATGGGCTCGAAGCGATGGTTGCGGCGCACCTGATCAAGGTGTTGGGCTGCGCAGCACCCACGTACCGTCGCATCGTCATCGTCTCGACCGGCGCGATCACGGGACTCGCCCGCGCGTGACGTTCGACCAGCTCATGGCGCGCGATCGGCGCATCGACGAGCTGGATCGTCTTGGTCGCGCGCGCACCCGTGCGCAGGATCACGAATTCGGCGCGCTGATGTCTGCGCGAGATCAATACTGGCGGCGTCTGCCCCGTGCGCTTGAAGCTGCACGCGCAAAGGCTGCTCAACTTGAAACCTATGCGCGCCAGCACAGGCTGGCGTTCGACAACGACCCACGAGGCTTTGTCTGATGGCGCCCCCAAAAATCAACTTGTCGCGCATGTATGACAGCCCCGGCCTCTTCGATCGTGCACGCAAGGTGCCACCCGCTGATGTGGTGCGAGCGCACGGCGGTAAGTTGCGACGCGCTGGACCTAAGCGGTCTCGCGGCGCCTGTCCGATTTGCGAAAGTACCGAAGCCTTCCTCGCGGACGAACAGGGACCCATTTGGCATTGCTTCTCGTGCGGTGAAACGGGTGACTCCGTAGCGCTCGAGATGGAGTTAGGAGGGCATCCTGATCGCACAGCGGCCGCACGCGTTTTGGCCGGCGAAGCTGACCGCGTCACCGCGCCCGCACGACGACAGCCTGGGCGCACCGAAGCCATACGCGACTACGTCGATAGCAGCATCGTCGCGGCACACATTGCGGCTTCAATGACTACGGCAACCGGTACGATCGTCGAGGCGTGGCTAACCAGTCGAGGTATCGACGTGACCAAAGTTCCAGAGCCGATCGGGCGGCTGAGTTTTATGGCTCGCTGCCCTGTCTCGCCTTGGCGTGTCGATCGGGGTGCCTTGGCTGTTCAGCATGCGCCGGCAATGGTTGCGCCTCTGCGCACCTCGCCCAACGGGCCCATCGTCGGTATCCACGCCACGTATCTGAGCCGTAACGGGCGTGCAAAAGCTGACCTCGGAACGCTACCAGATGGCAAGCCTCGTCCGACGCGGAAGATGTGGGGACAGGCTCGCCGGGCATGCTGTTTTCTTGGCGATATCGATGGCACCGGACCTATGGTGGTTGGCGAGGGCGTCGAGACTGTCCTTAGTTACGCAAGCGATGTGGGTCCATGTCGCCCGATTGCTGCGCTTAGCCTGGACAACCTGCAGGGGCGTGCCATCCGCGACGTGGAGGGCGTCGTTCCACTCTGGAACCTGCGTGCCGACCCAGATGCCGCGCCATTTGTAATTTCCGATGCTGGTGAGGTCCATCTTCTCATTGATGCCGACATGCGCCCGATCAAAATGCGGTGTCAGCAGGTACGGCGCGGCAAGCGCGATCTGTTCTCGATCGACGGGCTCCAGCGCTCGCAAATCTGTGCCACGCTAGCGGTTCAAGCCTGGCGGCGCGCTGGTGCGGGACCGGTTAGGCCTTTGCGTGCACCCGCGGGCATGGACTTCAACGACTTGGGCCGAGTCGCATGACCGGCGAAGAGGAACCGTTGTATCAACGGGCGCTGGTGCTCGTGCTTGAGCACCAGAAGGCCTCAACATCGTGGCTCCAGCGGCAACTAAGGATCGGATACAATTCCGCCGCGCGCTTTATCGAGCGTATGGAAACTGAAGGAGCGGTCGGCAGTCCAGATCATGTCGGTCGGCGCGAGGTTCTGCGGCCGCCTTCATCGGCCTTGCCGGGATCGAGTATCTCGCCCGCCTCGCCTTGGGATCGCAACAGTGGCCGCTACGATACGCCAAGCAGCGCCCCGCCCCCGTTAGAGGGGGAAGCGCCGCCCACGCCGGCCCGCGTCATCCTGCCCGAACCCGGCCCGACCGAGATTGACAGCGATTTTGGGCGGATCGCGGGCGAGCTGGTTGCAGCATTGGGCTTAGAAGGTGCTCGGCGCACCGTTCGCTCGGCAGCGGAGACGCAAGGCGTCGTCCAGCCGGCGAAATCGGCAGGGTCGAAGGCAAGTCATCTGGAGCAGATCGTCGAGCGGGCGGAAGGCCTGATGGCGCACCGCGAGATGGTGAACACCGAGATTCGCGATCTGTTCAAGTTCGCCAAGGACATCGGTCTTGATCCTCCATCGATCCGTGCGTGCATCAAGGCTCGCGAGATGGATCAGGACAAGCGGTTCGAGAGCGAAGCCACGCTTGCTGTCTACCGCCATGCCCTGGGCATCGAGGATCCTGATTTCGTCGTCGAGCTTCCACCGCCAGCAACGCCGCCACCTCCGAGGGAGCGCAAGCTGACGGCCAAGGAAAAAGCATACCAAGAGACCCTGGCATCCGTTGCGGCGAGCCGGGCCGTCCTGATCCAGTAGAGGAAAATGTAAGTGGGGGATGTTGTGAGCCGGGCCGTTCTGATGGTTACGGTTGATCCGCTGGCGCTCTGCTGGCGCGAACTATCAGACCTGGGCAATGCCGAGCGCCTAGTTGCGCATGCCGGCGGCAAGCTAGTGCATGTTCGGGAATGGGGCTGGGTCGCGCACGACGGCCGGCGCTGGTCGGCCGAAGACGGGCAGCGGTTGGCCATGCTGAAAACGCATGAGGTTGCCCGCGGCATTCGCGAGGAAATCGGCGCTCTGGCCGAAATACCCGACGACGATCTGAAGGGCCGGTTCGGCGAATGGTGCACGGCCGAACGGCGCCAAGATCGCGTGATCAACCTGCACAAGCATGCGGTGCAGACCGGGAACGCCAGTCGTGCAACGTCAATGCTCGCGCAGGCGGCGACGCTCGACGAACTCAACCGACGTATGGATGATTTCGATACCGATCTGCTTTGCATCAACGCTGCAAACCGAACGCTAAGGTTCCGCAAGAAACGGGATGCCGAGGCCGGCTCGCGATGGCACGTCGTAGACGCACCGCATGATCCGGCGGACCATCTCACCCGGGCAATGACCTGCGACTGGGATCCTGCTGCAACCGCACCGGAATGGGAAAAGCACCTTATAACAGTGCTGCCCGATCCGGAGGTACGTGCCTATTTTCAGCAGGTGCTGGGCTATGGATTGTCCGGTCTTACCGTCGAACAGTGCATGTTCATGCTTCAAGGCAAGGGTGGTGACGGCAAATCGACAACGATGAATGTCGTTCGCGAGCTGATGGGCGGATACGGTGTTGCAGCTGACGTGCAGACGTTCATGGCTGCGGGGCAGCGTTCCGGCGCTGACGCAACGCCAGACCTCGTCCGCCTTGCTGGAGACACCCGCTTGGTCTGTACGCAAGAGCCCAAGCGCGGGTCTGCTGTCGACGAGCAGCGCATTAAGCAATTCACCGGAGGCTCGCCTATCCAAGCCCGAGCCAACTACGGGGATGCGTTCGAATTCAAAGCCCGCGGCAAACTGTTCATGGAGTGCAATAGCAGGCCACGCATATCTGGGGACGACGACGGGATCTGGCGGCGCATCGTGATCATCCTGTTCCCTCACCAGTTCAAGGGGACCGCGATCGATAAGGGGGTCGAGAACCGATTGCTCGGCGAAGGCCCTGGCATCCTCAACTGGCTGCTGGAAGGTTTGCGGCAATGGTTGGAAGCTGGCCGTCTAATTCAGCCTAAGGCTGTGGCAGAAGCGGTCGAGGAGTATCGCCGTTCGGCAAACCCTCTCGGCGAGTGGATGGCGGCGCACGTCGACCTATCAGACCCAGTGGTCCTGACCTCTTCGAGCGTCCTCTACGCTGACTACAAGGCGTGGTGCGAAGCCGAGGGTGTCAGCGATCGCGAGATGCTGAATAGTACAGGCTTCGGTCGGGCTCTTGGGGATCGTCAGATCCTGCTGGGTCCGAAGGACAGCAAGGGCCTCAAACGCCGTCGCGGCGCGCGTCTGCGGGCTGCCAGCGATATGGTCACGGCCGTTCCGGATAGGGTAACGGAGCCATCGGTGCCGCGCACGGTAGCGATCGGTGACGCTTGGGACGACGATGACGGGATGCCGCTGTGACGTCCTGCTGGTATAGCGCTCCACGTCGCGAACGGACAGTTAACGGACAGTTGGTCGGAACTATCCGTACTTTCAAAGGCGATAAGGCAGTGATGCAGCAGGCATGGTGCAAGTCAAGGCGGTGTGGCTGATTATCCGGACAAACTAACTGTCCGTCTGTCCGTTGACTGTCCGTTGCGAAAACCGGCCTGAAAGCTGGGGTTACGGACGGTACGGATAGTACGGACAGCTTTGGCAACACCTTTCCATATGTGCGCATGTGCATGCGCGACAATCCATCAACTGTCCTACTGTCCGTAAATAGAGATGAAGATAAAATGATAAAAGAATCCTTCCTTACCTTTGACGACGTGCAGGACCGCTTGGTCGAGGCGATGCTGACGTGCTGGCGCTATCCAGACCGCGAGCGCGGGTGGCAGGCATTGCGCTGTGCATGGCCAGAGATCAGCCGCGAGTTACAAGCCGGCGACTATGACGCACGTGGTGGCGACGGGACCAGTGCCGACGTCGCTCTTCGTCCAGCGTCGCAAACGCGTGAGGATATCGCGGAGATGGAAGAGGCGTTCGGCTGGCTTGATGCCGTCGCGGCTGATGATCGCAAGCTGATCGGGCTGGCCATTTGCGAGTTGGCACGCGGCAAGCGCGAGGTCTCATGGTCGCGGCTAAAGACTGCAATGGGTATCGAGCGCGGCTCGGATGGCCTGCGGATGCGCTACGGTCGCGCCATCACGTCGATCTGCAATGCTAGGAATGGCGAAAATCCTAGCCGCAGCGTGTCAAGCCGGTGAAAGTGTGGTGACTGTAATTATTCTTGTTCGTCTATGAGACCAAATCAGCCTATTTATTGACACGCTGGGTTGGGCCTTCGGGTTCGATGCATCCTCTCCCCCACCTCGAAGGGCGGCGCGACTTCGGTCTCGCCGCCCTTCGCCGTTTAGGCTCACGCGCATGGGACGACTGAAGAGTCTGCCCTCGCGCCTGTCCGCGCCTGCTTCCCGGCTCACCTATCTGCCCGGTGATCGTCAGGCGTTCGATCGGGATCGGGATCAGCAGGGCTGGCGCAAATGGTACAAGACGGCACGGTGGCAAAAGCTGCGCATGTCGGTGCTCGTCCGCGATTTGTTCACCTGTCAAAAGTGCGGGCGGATCGAGGGCGACACGTCGCAGCTGGTTGCGGATCACAAGCAACCGCATCGCGGGGTCGAGGCGCTGTTCTGGGACATCCTCAATCTCTGGACCCTCTGCAAGCCGTGTCACGATAGCTGGAAGCAGAGGCAGGAACGACGCGGCCTCGGGTGACCGGGGGGGGGCGAAACCTCACAAGGGCGTCGGCCCCTAGACCGCTAACGTTCTCACGCGGAGATTTTATTTCGTCATGGCTGAAATTTCGGGGGTCGATCTCTTCGGTGACCCGATCCAGCCGGACCGGGAGACCCGTGGAAGGCCGGAGCATTCGTGGTCGCTCGCGAACTCCAACAAGGTTCTGATCGCGTTCGCACGCGGTCTGAGCGTCAAGGATGCGGCAGTGGCGATTGGGGTTTCGGTCCCGACGCTGCGCAAACATTATTTTGCCGAGGTCGGGAAGCGGCAGGCGGCGCGAGTCCGCATGGAGATCGCGCTGCTTGCTCGCCTCAACGACGCGGCATCGGGCGGCAACGTCGCTGCCGAGAAGGAATTGTTCAAGCGGATGGACAAGGCGGCGCTTGCCGAATTGGCCGAACGCGTGGCGGATCGCGGCAACGCGAAGCCGTCGGCACAACCTAAGCTTGGCAAAAAGGCGTCGGCGAAGGCCGCGGCGGGACAGGTCACGGGCAAGTTCGCTCCCCCGCCCCAGCCGAAGCTACTCAATTGACACCGGTCTGGTCGACCGCCTGCCGTGATTGGGAAGAGCGGATCGTTGAGCGCCGATCGCTGATACCGTTCGACCCGCTGTTTCCCGACGAGGCCGCTGCCGCCCTGGCGGTGTTCAAGTCGCTGCATATCGTCGACCTGCCCGGCGCGCCGACGTTCGGCGATGCGTGCGACCAATGGGTGTTCGACTTCGTGTCGGCCATCTTTGGCGCGTACGACCATCAATCCGCGCGCCGGCTGATCCGCAAGTTCCTCCTGCTGATCAGTAAGAAGAATTCGAAGTCGACGATTGCCGCGGGGATCATGGTCACCGCACTGATCCGCAACTGGCGGTTCAACGCCGAACTGCTGATCCTCGCGCCGACGATCGAAGTCGCAGGCAACAGCTTCGATCCCGCTGCCGGCATGGTCCGCCATGATCCGGAACTCGACGCGCTGCTCGACGTCATCGACCACCAGCGACTGATCAAGCATCGGACCACCGGCGCCGAGTTGAAGGTCGTGGCGGCGAACAAGGACGTCGTCAGCGGCACCAAGGCGGCGTTCGTGCTGGTCGACGAGCTTTGGCTGTTCGGCAAGCGTGCAAACGCCAAGGCGATGCTGCGGGAGGCGACGGGCGGACTGTCGTCGGCTCGCGAAGGCTTCGTCGTCTACCTGACGACGCATAGCGACGAAGAACCTCGGGGCGTCTTCAAGGACGAACTCGACCATTTTCGCGGCGTCCGCGATGGCACGATCAATGATCCGGCCAGCCTGGGCGTCCTGTACGAATTCCCCCCGGCGATGCTGGAGCGGGATGACTTCCTCAAACCGGCGAACTTCTACGTCACGAACCCGAACATGGGCCGGTCGGTTCATGAGGATTGGATCGAAAACGAGCTTGCGCAGGAGCAGCGCGGCGCGGGCGAAGGGTTGCAGATCTTCCTAGCGAAGCATCTCAACGTGGAGATCGGCACCCGGCTTAGTCGGGACCGCTGGACAGGCGCCGAGTTTTGGGACGGTGCTATCGACCGCACGCTGACCGTCGTCGAACTGATACGTCGCTGCGAAGTGATCGTCGCCGGTGTCGATGGCGGTGGCCTGGACGATCTGCTCGGGCTTTGTCTGATCGGGCGTGAGAAAGGCTCGAAGCGCTGGCTTGTGTGGTGCCACGCTTGGGCGTGGTCGATCGTTTGGGAACGTCGCAAGGACATCGCGACGAAGCTCGATGAATTGGTCGCTGAGGGTTCGCTGACAAAGTGCAAGATGATCGGGCACAACGGCGGTCCGTCTATCGAGGACGATGACGAGGCCGAGGAACTGACCGAGGATATCCGCGGTGTCGTGGATATCCTCGTGCAGGTCCGTGACGCAGGTCTCTTCCCAGAGAAAGAGGCGATTGGCCTCGATCCTGTTGGCGTCACCGCGATCGTCGACGAGTTGGCGACCAAGGATTTCACGGACGGGCAATTCTCAGCGATCGGACAAGGCTTCAAGCTGTCCAGCGCTGTGAAGGGGTCCGCCCGCAAGCTCGCAGCGCGCACCATGCGGCATGACGGCTCGGCGCTCATGAAGTGGTGCGTCGGCAACGCGAAGATGGAGCCGCGCGGCACTAGCGCAGTCGCCATCGTCAAGGCGTCCGCCAGTGCAAAAATCGATCCGCTCGCCGCGCTGTTCAACGCGGTGATGTTGATGACCAGAAACCCAGAGGCCGCAGGCGGCTTCGTCTACGAAGAAAGGGGCATGTTGATACTATGATACCTCTTTTAGACGAGCATGCCTCCGGACTTGTGGGCTCTGATCCTGCCCCAAGCTACATGGCTATGGGCTCAGCAACCGGGCGCCCTGCCCCGTCCAACGTGACGGACGGCCGCTTCTTCGGT
>Ga0265798_10004768_pt1 | contig 18552 bp, 19 predicted proteins | sample P3T30metagenome_FD_192430 | JGI IMG/M metagenome (GOLD analysis project Ga0265798, IMG submission 192430) | Plant litter microbial communities from East Loma Ridge, Irvine, California - P3 T30 | ecosystem: Environmental > Terrestrial > Plant litter > Unclassified | place: USA: California... | reverse complement strand
CTTATGTTATTCAAAATAGTTTAAGTTATGAGTTGTGCAATTACGTATCCTCTCGCAGCGAATGTTCAAAATGCGACGCTAAGAATACCCATATATGCTTATGTCTACCTATGAAATACTCATCATCGCTGCAGGCTCTCCAAAATCTCCATCGCGAAACCTAAAATTTCGCCCTCTTAGCCTTGTGTATTCCCGCGTTCACCGTCATCAGATTGGCCTCTAACGACCTCCCATGCCATATGTCATCTTAAATAAGAGCAGCAGCGAGACCCACAGCCGCAGCAAGGCCCACAGCTGCAGTCGGGCGAATTCCATTTCCAGCGCCGCTGAATTCACTAACCGGCGGCCTGGTGGTTGTTGCAACGACCGAAGAAGGTGTCCCTTTAGCTGAAGGGGTGGCAAGTGCGGCGTAGGTCTGGAGCAGCACCGGCGTCGTCGAGTACGTCATCTGATCGAAATCGAAGGCATAGCTCGAGAACGGCAGCACTGACCGAGAAGAGGCACCGGGGAAGGCCACGCGCTCGGCTATCGGGGCGGCGGGCTTCAATGAAGCGCGGTCAAAGGGTGCTGGCGCCAATACGCTGTAAAGTCGTCAGTGTGTATATTTCAATATTAAGATAGCCGACTCACCTGTCAATGACGTGTGCAATACCGTTGTAAAGAATGTTGTTGGGGAAGATGATCTTCGCGTTGTTCACATAAGCGGTGCCATCGGGCAAGACAGTGAAGGTCAGGCTCGTGCCCTGGAGAGAAGGAACCGTGACATTGCCCAGGGATGGGGAGAAAATGACGTTGTTGGGGATGATGTGCAGCTTAAGAACCTCCTGGAGCGTGGTCAAATTGGCTGTCTCGAGCACGGAGCCAATATTTTGGAAGGCCACATCGTTGGGGATGAAAATAGTGAAGTCGGAGAGGTTGAGGCCTGGGATATCTGCGCCAGTCAAGCCGATGTCGATTCCAAGCTGGCCTGCTTCCAGTGCTGCGTTCATGGCTTTGTAGCCTGCTCGCCAGGTGAAGAGCTGGAGGGGAGGACCGAATGAGAGGACTGTGTCGATCTTGTGAATCGTAATACCTGGCCCCAGTTTGATGTCCTATCGGGTGATTAGTAAGAATAAGTCTGTATTTTGAATGAGGGATTACAAACGCCTTGTGTGACAGTAGAGACGGTCTGCTCTCCTGACAATATGCACACATTGTTTCCGTTCTTGATAAGACCATTGTATGCGCCACCTGTGAAGTTCGAAAAGGGCTGCTGGGCAGTGACATATGAATCGTCAACGAGAGTCTGCGCGTATGTGGGAATATCGGTAATGACGCTGGAGGGGTAGACGCCTTTGAAGACGTGGTTGGCGAGAAGAGCTGCAATTGCGATGGTGTCGTTACGGTATTCGATTGCTTGTCCTTCTGGGATGTCTCTTGGAACTTCCGCGAAAGCTTGATTGGTCGGCGCTACGATGGTGATGTTTGAGGCGGCGGCAAGCGTATCTGCAAGCCCGTCTACAAGACTGACGAGCTCAAGAAGCGTGCTGAGGTCTGGCTGAGACTTGAGCAGCGACACGATGTCGCCTTGTGCGAGGCAGGAGCCCGCCATCAAGATGCTGGACAAGATTGAAGTACGCATGGTGGTGGAAAAGCAACCGCGCGTGTGAAAGTGGAACCGGCTCAGGGAAGGGAGATTGATTGAGATGTGATGCTGAATGTTTGTCAACCAGCTGGCGAAATGCTCTCTTATACTTTGCGTATCGAGGCTGCGCACAGTAGAGCCGGCGAAAAGATCAATATTGGGCCACTCGGGTCTCGTCGCCGATACTCATGACGGCCAGCCAAGGCATATGGTGTCTTAGTAGATTGCATCCTATGATCGAATACAAGGCCGACATATCTAACGATGTACTCTACCTGCTGGTGCTTCAGGAATCATAGGTGTAACACGGGAGGCTGCACAGCCTCAGACTCTGCCGTTTGAGCCTATCAGAGGAGCGCCAGTCGAGAAGCGAGACGGCCAAAATCCTCCGGCTCCACTCTTGCTCCATTTCCGAGCGGCGTGGTAATGCGACACTAACCAACTTGGGCATCATCAAAGCCGGAGACGGCCAATTTTTGCCTACTGCATTTTAACACCGAGTACAAGAGAAGCTCTCGAGGACGATTTCAGTCATTCTACAAGCTACGCCGCACAGTCTGCCATGGAAATTCGAAAACCTGCATTTCACCTGCATAATTCGCTATGATCACGATATGGAGTCGTCATTTCTGCTATTCCATCGCCAGCGTTTCCTCATATCGCAGCAAGATGGCACTATAGTCATTATACCAATTCTCTAGCCAACCCGTCGCGTCAAACAAACGACTCGTCCAGCAACTCATGGTTGGATCGAGACATTTGATGAGTAGTGTCATACTTTGCAGCGTCAGACCGCAGTCCTCGATGCGGAACTGATCCTTGACGAGAAATTGGCTGTAGGTACTCTTTGGGTCGGTGCTCGCCACCAGGGCAGTGACCAGCACAAAGAGAGCATAAACCACAGTCGGGGCAAAGCAAAAGCTGGGAAGATTGAGGACCAGCGCAGGATTCATCCCGGCGGCAGTGTTGATGAGGCCATGGCAATGATGGATGATGGCTTCGAGTCCAGTCTTCACAGGTGAGATGATATTGGCAGGCTTTGGATAGTCACTGACAGGTATTCTCCCCGGAAGAAAAGGCGCCGCAAACAACGACTTGTTCGTCGGAGTGTGCAACACAACTTCGTACAAGTATATCATTGCGACATGGTGCCACACCTGAAGCGTCTGCGATGACGCGCAGCAGGAAGGGACCTGTGCTGCCCATGTATCCACCCTACTCTTCAAGTTCTCGATTGTGGCATAGGTATCGTAGCGGTTGCCATCCACAAAAGTGGGCAGATCGCAAAGATGTAATTCGCGAGAGATCTCTTGAATGAGACATGTGATTCGAACGATCTGACACAATAGCAAGTCAAGATTGTCCCCTTGCCTTTCCAGCTGGGAGAGGCACTCCCGGTGATGGTCGTTCCACTGGACTGGACTGGGTCGACGTATACTGATGGAAGAAGTTTCGAGTGCGACAAAGCATGCAAGCCAAGTACGGTGTGCTTCCAGCGATGAGGGATCCTCGTGACGCGCGAAATAAGCGACGGGCGATGGTTGCAAGGAGAACCCTGCTATTCCAAGATCAATGGCCATGTCAGCTGCTAACTGAATGATCTGGTAACAGCTTCCTTGCTGTCCTCCTCTCGTTGCTTTGTGCCAAAAGGCAGTTATGAGCAGCGCCTGAACAAGCTCAAGGGATCTTTGTCCCTTGCCAATGACTAATGTGAATCAGCATTTAGTTTATGCTGTAGGATCTCCCAGGACATACCTTCATCTCCAAGAATACGCACGTTCTCCATCACGATCTCATCATGCACGTCTAATCGAGTGGCTTGGATATCCTGAGTAGTAGTGCATGCTACCACGGAGAGCAATAAGACAGGCGAGGTGGACCGGAGTTGGTTCAAATCCGGCGGCAGACGGAAGAATGGCCATACGGCGCCCGCTTGATGCGGAAAGAGGTGAAGTATCTCTTCTTGCTTGCTCAGCGGCAGGCGTGTATCCAGGAATGCCAGAGCAGCATGTTCTTGATCCTGGTCTAGCATACTACCTGGAGATGGCAAACTCGGCGGTGTATTGCCGTTTTGACCGGCTCGGAGAAGGTTGGTGAGCTCGTTGACTTGAGCTTCGAGTTCGGTTATGCGGTCTCGCTGGAGACGTGGTGGTGCTGGCACGCAGTCCAGGCCATTCCGGCTGCATCGTTCGCATGCAGTGCCTAGCGATGTGCTCACTTCGCATCGAATCTTAAGGCGATGGCATCCTTCGCATGCACGATTTCGCTTCTTCGGTTGACTCATGACGTTGCTCCTGCTTTTCTTTCGATTCGATTTCGTTTTTGAAAGTGACTGAAGACGACTGCGGATCGTGCTTGGTATTTGCTTGCCTAAGCTAGAAATGGCACTATTGAGTCTCTTTAGGCAACTTCAAGTCGCCACGGACGAGCAACGGCAGTGCGGGCGCGGCAGTGGCTTAGCAATTGCTAGCGGGCCGCAGGTATGGGGCTCTTTTGAGCCTCATCTCGAAGGTCCTGGCCTTGTGCCGACCTTTATGCGAGTCGTTTCAAAGTTGGTATTTGTTTTCGTATTTGGCGGCAGGTGCTGGTCTTCCGTTTCGCTGACCAGCAGGCGTCGTTCCGTCCATGCGAAATTCTCAATGCGGTGCCAGATGACCATACAATCTCGCTTGCACGCGACACTGTTTGATTGGCTGGTTCGTATGTGATCTTTGTCTGGGCAGTGTGCCTAGTCCGCTCCGCTCGGCAGCTGTAGGATTGCATGGAAAAGTGTAAGCGCTTGATCTGAAACTACCAATCTATGACGTCAAACCTATCACAGCCTCACCAGCAACTCCACCTCAAGACGGAGAGGTGGGACCGTCAATTTACCACACTCGTGGCACAAACTCCAATTTCGCGATGACCTAGATACCGGGTTGTTATGCCCTCCATCGCAGAAGATACTTTGGAGTATACCGAATTTGTTTTCAGCTTCACGGCGCAGAGAAGTAAGGGGGCGTGTTTCGCAGAACAGGATGGTTCCTCCAGACATCCTAAAAGCTAGCGTTTGGACGTTGATTCTTCCAAGGTCGTGAACAATGCAATGCTCAGTGAAGACGACGCCATCACATCATCTTCAGAACACGCGTCTGTCATCATTGGTTAGAAAGGACCGAAACACATTCGCTTTTGTGTTTGTGGAATGGACAGAGCTGGAGTGCGACGAAATACTTTTTCCCCATCAAAGCACGACATCTGATGTCTAATTCCAAGCGCGCACTCCACCTCCTGCCTATCAGCATCATCCATATTCTTAAAACATATCCTTCCTCCACCCCATCCCAATCAACCACGCCACCATGACTCCGAAAACCACCAGATTCCCACACAACAAAAACATAACGCCCGCCAACCCAATCAACCCCGTCGCATCCTTCACCATGCACGCCAGAAACATCACACCCCGCGCACGCGCACCCACCGCGCCTTCCTCACCATTGCTCATCAACATAGGCGCACGGCCGCAAAAGAACCACAAATTGACCACCTTCTGGAAGTACCCGGTGTTGACTCCTGAAACAGTGAGTACGTACCAAGATGCCGGCACCGCGGACAGCACGATGCGGAGGCCAAAGTGTGCCGCGGCAACCCATAGGAGCACTCGCAACGTGCACGTTGTCGGCCACATCATGTAGTACTGCCACAGCTTGACGGCGCCTGCGAAACTTAAGATGCCATGAAACAGTTCATCCTGAAGAATGTCAAAGTCCGCCAATGCGTTGAGGCCCTGTTTGCTCGCCATTGATCGTCCGTTTGGCAGCCATTGCACCGGCGAGATAGGACACTTGCCGTATCGCAACAGTAGCGCGATCCAAGACGGTATCGCCCGGGACATGTGAGCGATCTTGATGGTGCAGTACGGGCACAAGTTTAGGCCACGTTCGATTGCTGCTTTGAGACATTCGCTGCCGATGAGATGGTTGCATGGTTGAAGGCGATAGGGGCGGCAGGGCTTTTCTAGGATATCATCTCGAGTGTTGAAAGTGCGCATGCAGACGGTGCAGTCGTTGTCCTCGGGTGGTACGTTGTACGCGTGAACGACGTGGAAGCGAGTTAGATGCCCTGGGAGCTCGATGAGCTGTCGCTCTGGCATGATGGGAAGATTTGATCGTGGTTTAGAAGAGGGTGATGTGAGTTGAGGTTGACGGTGCTGCGGTCAAAGTTGCGGCAGAAATGCGGGTGGTGTTGAGAATCTCCAAGCTTCCATGAGGGATAAGTGGCACCAAGTTCGAATGAATGGTGCACGTCACCTTCCTGAGTGAAAGCTTAATTTTCCATCCAACTTGTAGCTGGTCGTCGCTCGAACGAGATATGCCTCTATGATTCCTGTTAAGGTGTTTTTACTGTTCCAGTCGATCTCCATACCAGCTCCTCGCAATTTTAGCAATCTCAATCCTCAACGTTGGCACATCAATCCTATTCTCCGCAATATATCTCCTCTCTTCCACCGCAATGTCGTTCTGAACCCACTTCAAAAAAGCGCCCAAACCCCTCAAATTGATCTTAATCTGCCGCTCCCTCAAGTTGTCCAAACCTTGCTCCAGCCGTAGCTCTGACGTCCAGATCTTCGCTACCTCAGCAGCAGCCAGTCGATTTTGCTCAGCACTCTCGTGACATTGACGCGAGGGCCGCGGGGCATACGTAGGCTTGAAGCGTCCGCCTTTAGTCTTGAACCACAAGTTCGGGTTTGCGTTGTGAGGAGCGTGTGCGGGTTTCCAGACTATGCCTTCGCCTTCGCCGTCAAGACCGAATGTTGCAGCGAATGGGCAACGCTTAGCGACATCTTCTGCCAGGATTTGGAGTTCGTCAGTAGTGTGCTGTATATTTTCAGGACACAGTGTGCGGTGGAAGACGCCGGCGCGGGAGATGTTGTAGATGTCGTGGTTGGGAAGGGCGATGCCGCCGTAGCCGCTGTCCTTTTGCCACTGTCCGTTGATGTTGACGGAGACGATGACGAAGCGTTTGGACAGTTGCGCGATGGCTACGTCTTTCTGGATGGACTTTCCGATCCATTCGCCTGCGATAAGCACTGGTTGGGCAAGATCAAGTGGTGTGTTTGGATTAAGTTGCGTAAATCTTGCGACGAACAAATCTCGTAACCGGAGGAGTGACTTGGTCTTTTGCGACATTGCAGTCGCGAAGCCTGCGTTGTCTCTCGTGGATGATATACCCACGACGCCTTTGGACTGGAAGACGATGCTGTCGTCGCTGTGGACGAGGATGTCCGCATGCGTGCCATGAAGCTTGACGGTGCCGATGATTGGCATCGGATTGAGTGCCACCTTTGTTCCAAGACTGGAGGCATCGCTGTTCAACTCTTTCAGTATGTCAATGACCTCGTTGATATGCGTCGTGATTTTTGGGTAAAGCGTTGATGCAGTCGAAGACGCCATGGCTGTTGAAGTCGATTTGGGCGTCCTTTTTAGTCTTATAGGATTGAGACCTGCCTTTCGCTCGATGCTTACAACCTATAGTTGTGCTCTCGCCAATTCGTTTATGACTCCTCCTGCAACATCTATTCATCAATGTGACGCAACGAATCCGCAAAGCACTCGTGTCAGCGCTACGAGAAATAACATCTTTCAGCTTTAGAAACTCATGCCCAATTCAAAATGTTCTTCAGTAGCGACTGTTGCCTGATTACTCAACACGTCTTGCAGTGTGGTCTGAGGAGAAAGTCGGGGTATAATTTCACGTCGTTTTGTCGGAAATTCAAAGATTTCAGGAAGTCTGTGAAGATATGGTACGATTGCGTGAGGCTGCGATATTGCTCGCGATGGATCCGAATGCTGGGTTTCTGGTGTTGACTGAATGTGGCGGGCCCATCCAGCCGACCTTCGGCTTCCAACGGGCCTGCATTCGGCCCTACTCTGATTGGCACACATCTTCTGCGTTGTGCCTCCAGCGAGGACAACGATTACAGATGCTAGTATCTTACTGCAACAGATCTCTATGCCCAGTAGTCTATCGTACTGGCCTTTTCGCTTCTCTCAGATTCCTCTGCTAGTATATAACACCCATTGATCATTCGGCAAAAGGGGACAAAATCGTTTTCGAATGGCGCCACTCACCGAAATGCTTGGAGCCCACAGCTTTAACATGATCACTCCAAACCGCATGGTGAATGTCTTCGAAGTGCTTCATGCAGCCAGTTCGCCATGTCCAAAATGTTACACACGTTACGTTGCCCCTATCAACAATCCCTCTCAAGCATACCTTGGCACCGACGACGACGACGTGCACCATGGCAACCAACATCAGACGACCTTATCACCCCAGAACACATTTGGCCGGGCATTGCAGGCCCATTCCGGGCCTTTTTACGCAATGAACCACACGACCCTATCTATTACGTACCCGAGGCCGGAATTATGGTGGTGATGGTGGATCTCAGCAGACGCTACTAGCGTATGGGCGTCTGGGACTCAGATGTTCGTGAGGCGTGTGGTTGGTCTGGCCGGAATCCAAACCGCGATGAGATGAATTATAAGCAGCTTCGCAGAACGCACAAAGGATTTTGAAATCCTCAACTCTTTCATCCACTGTTTGACACTTCGGCTTCCCAGACTCGTTTTTTTGGTGAAAAATATCCGTCATGTCGTCTTCGTCGTTCAAGTTCCCCATCTTGGGCGACACTCAGCCAGAAGACCACTCCGTCCCCTCGTTCATGGTCTCCACAACACGAGGCTTCCTCCCTCGTCAAGAGCCCGTCGTCTCTCTGCCCAAAGAGTTTGCTGCACTTGAGTCTCTACTCCAGCGCATGCCTATCAAGACACTCTCAGGCGAGCCAGGTCTTCTCGCTGACTTCACCTTCGGCGATGCGGTGCTCAAGGAGCTCCCCGACCTCTCTTCAGAAGTCGAGCAGTACCGTGATGACCTCGTCGTCATGAACGCACTTTATCGCGACTACTCGTTCTTGGCTTCGGCGTACCTCTTCGAGCCGTGCCATGAGCGACACATGCGCGGCGAGGAGTACGGTCTTGGGCGCCAGTCGCTGCCTCGATGCATCGCATTGCCCATTGTTAAGGTCGCTGAGATGTAGGTCCCCCTCGTGGCGCATGTGGCTGTCCCATTTCTTTGTCTTTGTGCGACGTTGGCTGACCACGTGAGCGCGCGTCAGAGCTGGATTCAAGCCTTTCATGGAGTACGCTGGGTCGTACGCGCTGTTCAACTATCGTCTTGAAGACCCATCTAAGGGCCTGGAATACGACAATCTTCGCTTGATCCGCGCTTTCGAAGCTGGCCTTGATCCATCGTCGTCTGAGGCTGGCTTTGTGCTGGTGCACATTGCCATGGTCAAGGAGTCTGGCGCGCTTGTCAAGGGTGCTTCGGATATGTTGAACGGATGTGCTGCGAGGGATCGTGAGCACTTCAATGATGGGCTGAGGACCTTGGTGGGTGGTCTGAGCAAAGTCAATGCTGTCATGAACAGTGAGTATACCAACCACAATAACCATTCTGATGCTAATGTTTCTGCAGCTATGTGGAAGCGTAGCAAGCCCAACGGCTATACCAGCTTTCGCACGTTCATCTTCGGCATCACCTCGCAGTCGATGTTCCCAAATGGTGTCATCTACGAGGGCGTCCAAGAGGAGCCATTATCCTTCCGCGGCGAGTCGGGAGCCAATGACAGCATGATTCCTATGTGCGACAACCTGCTGCAAGTCCAGATGCCAGAGACGCCTCTCACAGACATCTTGAAAGACTTCCGCCAGTACCGGCCTGGCAACCACCGCGAGTTCCTGGAGGCAGTCCGCGACAGCGCACAGCAGTCTGGTGTCCGAGAGTTCGCCAAAGGCGACTCTGTGTCTGCTGCTCTGTATCTGCAGGCTCTTGATCAGGTTCGCGACTTCCGTTGGAGACACTGGTGCTTCACGCGCGAGTACATCTTGAAGCACACGTCGCATCCAACCGCGACTGGTGGTAGCCCAATCGTCACGGTGAGATTTTCGTGATACGAGTATTGGTCCTCGCTGATCTTGCACAGTGGCTCCCAAACCAGCTTCAGGCTGTGCTGGCTCAGATGACGGACACATCAGCGTACTGCAGCTCGGTTAGTGGCGTCAACGACATCATGGAGATTGCCAACAACCAGCGCGAGACGCTGAGGAAGGAGGTTGAGAAGTACTGTGGCGAACGAGGCGTCGCTGCGTCTTAAGACGAAGCTGCCAGTTCATCTACTTGACGTCTTAAACCATCTCTAGCTTATGCTGTGCCTTCGATGTTCGAGAGCGGAAAGACTGGGTACGACTTGTTGGTCCGCTTCCATAGGTGATAATCGCGTGATAAAAGCACCTTCGTAGCGCGTACAGTACACGTCGAATGACCACGTTGCGGCTGTTGGTGGTCTTCGTATCGTAGAGATATTGAATTGAACGATTACGTGCCAGCTTTGTGTTTGCGCCCTTTTCGACAGCACGGAAAAGGCGCAATGTCGTGTTGAAGTACCGACGCGTGTGAGTCGCGTTGGTGTTGAGTCAGTCGTTGAGATGACGCATCGATAGGTAGCGGGGACCGAACGCTACTTCTACCCCAGCATCTCCATCTCCATCTCGCCGCAGTTGCCAGCGCCACCTCTAACAACGCCTTTCTCCCATCAATGCTTCCTAGTCATCTCATGGAATACTCACTCTCCGCACGAATACAAACTGTCACCGCTCTAATACGGCGGACTCGAATACGGACTTGAGACAACTACGATCCCCACCAATCAACCAACACGACTACATCTACCTCCAGGACGCACTGAACGCTACAGTCTGTGACTGAAAACTACAAACATATTCGTACTATGACCTCACGACATGCTCCTAAGCAGAGCCCAGTGGAGCGGCGCAAGGGAGAATCTGTACGTATGAATTGCTCTGATAGTGCTGCGTATAGCTCCATATAGTGCAATGAGCTGATTGATATACCACAGGCGCTCAGCGAGTTCGCCGACTACGTGCAGAAGCAGCAAGCTCTGCGCCGCCCACCCGGCCAGACCCCTGCCGTTCTCGAAGACCACGATGAGCTAAGCATCCTCGACGAGCTCGGCCTATCCGACGATAACAAGGCGCACATCCGCCTCAAGACGCTGCTCACCGACCCCGCTGAAGAGAATATCCCCGCGCTTGTCGAGCACATCAAGGAGCGCCTGGTGGAGGGCCACGGCGAAGTGCTGTTCGACGTGGGGCTGGAGGACAATGGCGACTCCATGGGCTTCTCGAAAGAGACCTGGGAGTTTGCGTTAACACGGCTGGATGCGGCGTGCGAGCTGCTGAAGGCCAACTACAAGATGCTCATGACGCGGAATGTGGGCGGCGAAGTCGAGGTGGGGCCGCGTGATGCGAAAGAGAATGGCTACAGTGGGAAGATGATTCTGAGACAACAGCCGGAGAGCGTCGACGATGTGATTGAGACGAGGATAGCGGTGGTCGGAAACGTCGACGCAGGCAAAAGCACCATGCTTGGAGTCTTGGTCAAGGGTGGCCTCGACGACGGCCGTGGCAAGGCGCGTGTCAACCTCTTCCGCCACAAGCACGAGATCGAGAGTGGTCGAACCAGCTCTGTAGGCATGGAGATCATGGGCTTCGACAGCAAAGGCGAGATTGTGGTGTCGAACGTCGCTGGTCGCAAGCTGACCTGGGAGGAGATTGGCCGACGATCTGTAAGTTCGAGTGTCCTAAAGCGCTTTACAGTGCTTCGATTGATACGCTTCTTTCCTGCTAACGATTGTAGGCGAAAGTGATCAGCTTCACCGATTTGGCTGGCCATGAGCGGTACCTGCGAACCACTGTCTTCGGCCTCCTGTCTAGCGAGCCCAACTACTGCCTGTTGATGGTGGCGGCGAACAACGGCCTTGTGGGCATGAGCAAGGAGCATCTCGGCATCGCACTGGCACTGAACGTCCCTGTCATGGTCTGCATCACCAAGATCGATATTTGTCCACCGCAGATTCTCGAGCAGACCATCACGCAATTGACCAAGATCTTGAAGTCACCTGGTGCTCGAAAGATACCAATATTCATCAAGAATCGAGAGGAGTGCGTTAACACCGCAACCCAATTCGTTTCAAGCCGAATTTGCCCCATCTTCCAAGTTTCGAACGTTACCGGTCACAACCTTGATTTGGTGCGAACTTTCCTCAATATCCTGCCTCATCATGGAAATTACGACAGTGCTGCACCGCTCGAGTTCCACGTCAACGACACCTTCTCGGTGCCGTTCGTGGGTACCGTTGTTTCAGGCGTAGTCAAGTCAGGAGTCATCCACTCAGGTGATACCATTCTCGTGGGACCTGATAGCTTGGGCCAATTCACTACAACCAAGGTTCGGTCCGTCGAGCGAAAACGTATACAGGTGCCGGGTTGCTCCGCAGGACAATCAGCAAGTTTAGCGCTGCGGAACGTCCGACGAAAGGATGTCCGCAAAGGGATGGTGGTCCTGCATAAGCCCGACAAGCCTGACCCAGCCTCTGGCATTCTACCTGCTCCGAAGGTATATAGCCTTCTTGAACCCTCATCATCATAAACCACACACTAACATTCGCATTTAGGTGTACCGCGAGTTTGTCGCCGAAGTTCTCATCCTCTCCCATGCCACCACTATCAAGACTAAATACCAGGCCATGCTGCACGTTGGCCCCGTCTCGCAAACCTGCGCTATCATCGACATCGATCGCCAGTATATTCGTACTGGAGACCGTGCTCAGGTGGCGTTTCGCTTTGTGCAACGGCCTGAGTACTTGACCGTCGGTGACAGGATACTGTTCCGTGAGGGCAGGACGAAAGGACTGGGTATCGTGAAGAGGGTAGGATATGACCCGAAGCAGCCGTTAAATCCGGAGCTGCAGAAGGAGCAGGACAAGGGGAAGGAGAACAAGGATGTCGAGGGGGCGAAGTAGGTGCTGCTGCAGTGATGGTATTACTATTCATAAGTTACATATGAAGGTGCTCATGTTTAATATGTCGGCGTTCGGGACATAGTGAACTCAAAAGTTGCAGACTAGAGCAATACGAACACTTCGTACCTAGGCTGCTACTTTTTGTGTGCTGGTAGTTGTGTAGACGTTGAGGATGCGCTCCACAAAGATCTTAGGTGCCCGGTGCAGCTGCATTGATGCATGTGATTGAAGACGTGACTCACGTGAGCATCGTGATAGACCAGCAAGTATCAAACAATGAAGCAAAACCATGGCACATACACATCGAACATCGATTACCGTCCTTTTGCACATTAGAAGCAGAATCCTAGATCCCAGATCTTCTAAAGCCCTCTTAGCGGAGCTTGTTCAAATCAAGCCTTCCCCGCTCCTCCCATCTTATCCACGCAGCCCATAAAGAAGACGATCGCCCAGCATTCGCCCCATTGCATGACCGCCTCACCACCCCAATCCAGCCGCGAGGCGTCGGTCCCCCGAGCACACCTCTCCAGCACTCACACTGCGCGCACACACACATGCGTCGCATACAATGAAGGCCAAACTGCTCACCCTGCTGCCCGGCATGCGCTGGATCCCACACGACATCCCCGCGCAAGAAGGCGGCAAAATAAAAACAAAAACCACGTCGCGCAACCCCTTCTCCTCGAAACACGTCTCATCCAAGCGCGAAATTAATCATGGGACGCTGCGTCCGCGCAAATCGACGGTGAGCTTGTCAGGCGCTGACGATGGGCGCACGCATGCACAAGGGCAATCTGCGTTTTTTGCCACGCTACCGTTGGAGATTAGGAAGATGGTGTATGAGTATGTTGTGGGCGCTGAGACGCTCCATTTGACGCTCGGGAGTAAGCGGCGGTACGGGCATTTTGTGTGCGAAGAGGCGGGCGAGGGAAGTAGGGGTAGGGAATGTGGGTGTAGGGTATTGGTTGGTGGGAAGGAGGGGAAGAGGTTGGATGGGGGTTGTGTGGGGATGGTGGTGGTGTGTAGGAGGATGTACGTATACAATTATTCCATATCCTTTCTCCTTTCTACTACGCGTGCTAAATCGATTTGCGCACCAGGTACTCCGAGTCTATACCGCATCTCTACCGCCCGCACGCCTTCTCCCTCTTGCATACAACACATCTGCTCTACCTCCCCTCCTCGCTACCGCCCCAACGCCTCTCGCAAATCCGCACTCTACGGCTACGCTGGGCCATTCGGGCGCTACCATATTTACGCCGCGGACCGTCGCAGCGCCTCGCGTATCATGAAGACACGGCGAATTGGGTGCGTGGGTGGAGTATAATCGCGGGCATGGAGGGGCTGAGGGATTTGTATGTGGTAATTAGCGATCCGAGTCCGCAGGGCATGTGGGAGCCGCATTGGTTGATGCTGGAGGAGAAGTTGCTGGAGCCGGTGAAGAGTGTTGTAGCACCCAGGAGCGCGGAGGTGGTGTTGCCGTTTGGGTCCTGTAGGTTGGATTGGGATATGGGTGAGAGTAGAGTTGTGTTGAGGAGGCCGGAGGGGTGGGTGGATGAGGAAGAGGATGATTGAACACTGGATATAGACAGGAGCTTGTAAGACGCAGAATGGTCAGGAAGGTGCGTTGAGCTTCATGTGGCATTACATCGTTATCTACCATATCCACCCCCTGCTCCATGCTGCTCCTTCTCCAATCCAAATCTAAAGACCCATGCAATTCGCATAGTAAGTCACAGTCGCGGGCCAATCGCTAAACATAGCCTTGATACCCACCTGCTTCGCCAACACATCCAGCACAGTGTACATATCGCCGTCGTTATACGTAACATTCGCCACGTACTGGTAGTAGTACCCACCACCCTGAATCTGCAGCCATCCCGAGCGCTCAAAGCTCCACGCCACAAGCTCCATGCCAGCCTTCTTCGCTGCAATCGCATACTCGGACGGCACAATGGTGTTGTTAACGACCTTGGTAAGAGCGAACATGGCAGGCGCAAGGATCTTGACGCCGCGTGCTGCTAGGGACGGGATGCTGGCTGTAGCGTTCGCGTATCCGGCGGGTGTATCGACGCGCTCGTCGAGGTAGACTGCCTGTCGGCCGAACGCAGGCGCGTTCTTGATCCAGTAGAATACATCGTCTGGCACGAACGACTGGAGCCAGACGCGGCTGGGGTGGATCTTCTTTGAAACGAACGCATCGACAAGCGCCTGACGGTACATATCCCACGTGTAGCCATTGAATGGCATGGGGACCTCAGGTGCTTTGAGCTCTGGTGTGAACTTGAGGTCCCAGCTGTCGACGAGGTCGATGTAGGCGTTGACCGTCATGAGCTTAGGGCAGCCGGAGGAGTATAGGTCGGTGCGGAAGTACGGTGTGCCATCCATATAAGACACAGGGGTGGTGCCGTTGGGGTTGAAGCCGTCCATCTTTCCGCAGAGGGAGGAGAACTCCGTGAGGGTGAGATCGGACGTGCAGCACTTCGCTGACGCAGCGGTGCCGTTGGCATATGGTTTGAATGGCGTGGTACATTTGGCGGCCAAGGTGGTGTTGAGGATATTTGTGGTGGTATGTAGGTCACATTGTGCATGTCTGCACACGAGCTGCTTGTCCTTGGTAAACGCGACATCGCACTCAATGACACCAGCGCCCTGGCGGTGAGCAGCCTTGTATGCGGCCAGCGTGTGCTCGGGGAACTGGAGGGGTGCGCCACGATGGCTGAAGACGAATTCGCTGGTCTTGAACTCCTGCTCGGAGCAGCTCTCAAGCTTCTTCTTCAACGGACCCTCGTCCATGTTGTCTACGAGCCAGTACGGCCGATCGCCAACCTGGACGTTGAACTTCTTGTGTCCGTGTCCATGACCAGGAGTTCGGGGCTCGACGGCAGCCGGTACTGCAGCTGCAGAAGCAAGTCCGAGAAGGACAGACGATGTGATGAATGAGCGCATCGTGAACGAAGGTCAATTGACAAGAAGCTACCGGAAAGCTGGGAAACGAGTCTGTTCCTGCAGGACAGTCCATGTCGCCGGGCCATCGCTCTTCTTATCTTGCTTGTGCACCTCGGTCTGTCCGAGCCCTGAAAGCCACACGGCCGAACTTCCATGCCGCTCACCATGCGCGCTGCACAGCTATCGCACGTGGGGAAGCTACCATCGTGCAAAGTCTTGGACGGCGCAAAAGCTCTAGGTTGTTGGAGCGGAAGTGGAGAGCTATACGAGGTCGGTTAGACAACCAAGTGCCAAGCAAGCGGGCTGCATGTCACGTTGATCGTCGCCGAGTCGCAATTCGCTGCCGTTGAATACCCGGCGACCAACCGATAGAGGGCCTGCCGAGATGAGCTTGAGGTGTTCTTGGCGCAGGATGGTGGAGCGTGGATATCCTCAGGGTGCGTTGCGAGTTTTTTTTTTCGATCTGGTGGCCGGTGTGGCCTCCAATTTGTTCTTGAGCCTCCCGATGACCTTTGTAGCTGGAGATGCCAACTGACCTGCAATTTGTAAATTGTGCTCTACCAAGTGCGACGTCCAAGAGAGCCAGCAGCTTGTCCGAATTGACTTGATCTCCTATGGACTTTGCTGCCAAAATCAAGATCAAGGAAGCTCAACGTCACTTTCGCCGGCCGGCAATTCAAGGACGCATCGCGAAGGAGTAACATCCATATCCATCGTGCATCGGCGATCCGGCAGTGTGACCACAAACTCGCGCGGTGCCGTAATGGTCCTGAATGGCGCCATGAGCTCCAACTCTCTGTCCTTCCACATTAGGGTGAAGAAGTCGCCAATGCTATTGTACTGGTACTGTAGCACCACGTGAAGGCTCCGCAGTCCGGTCAGCCTGCTCAAGCAGATCCAGGACTCCACCCACGGTTCCATTCGAGGACACTGTATGTCTGGCATAAGGAACATGGGATCAGTGTCCAGTGCCCAGTGAATCCGCAGGTCTCTAATTTGAGCCAGTCGCTGCGGTAGGAAGTAATGCGAGAGATAATTGATAGTAGTCTGCTCGTCTCTATCGGTTGAGAGTGAGAAGATGTTGGTTGAGTAGAGGTAATCAATGGCTTCTGAGTAGCTGGATGCTGGTCAGCAATGCAACGTACAAGAGCCTCTGGGGGCATTCTGATTATCCTCGAAGCTTACATCACGCGACATGTTCTTAATACAGCCAGGCTGAACGGTAGGTCTTGCTCGTAAAGCGGATCGAAGTAACTGCACTCGCACACCGCATGTAGACACTGCTTTGCCCTCGGCTTCCCATCAAAAGTTTGCAGATGGATTGTTACGCCTCCGAGAGCTTGGTGATATATCATCCGGCGTAGTTCCAACGGTAGCTTAGTCATGAACTCTGACTGAGGCTGGTCCAGCGTCCTCTGGTCTTCTTGGCGGTCAACAAGTGGTATGCTGAGGGCTCGTGGTCGCGGTGTTGGGAATTGAGGTTCTTTGTATTCCTCTGAGTGAGATCTCCGGCCGCAGCGTCTCCGTCGTGGTAAGCAAAGTAGTGCGCAGCAGAGGCAAGGTGAGCAGGCTGTCCACAGAAGGCACTTGCATGTTTGCCACGCCACAGACTTCATGCATTTCGTTGTCTCTTTCCCCGCTTTCTTCAAGCGTACACGTAGTTCCTTGCTCTTCATGATGAGTGATCGGTTGATGATGGTTGTCGATCGTTTGCTCGAGGGGTGAGTTGACGGAGGGGAGAGGCTACGCAATGTGGAGCCGTGAGGGTGGCGCAGGCCCAGCTTCCGACTCGACCAATCGGAGGCTCACCACTCACTAGTGGTGGGACACAGCCAGGCAGAGCGCAACGGTTTCAACTATCATCGTGGGCCGTTTGTCAAATGTGTCGATACTGCTAAGTTGCTAGCTTGCATAGCTTCACGCTAATATATACCACAGAACAGTAGAGTCATGCTCTGAGCTGTAGTCTTTACATGAACCCTCTTACACTGTCATCATATTAAGCGATCGAACATCATCCCAAATACGCCTCGGCCTCAATCTCAACCCGGGACGTCTTGAACAACCCCTTCACCTGCACTACGGTAATAAGCGGCCCATGATTCTTGAACGCAGGCCTCCCCTTCAAAATGCGAGCGAAATGCTCTAGGCAATCTTCCAGAGGCTCGGTGATGTAAACTCTTAGCTTGTATACCTGCTCAAGTCCTTTCCCTCCAGCTTGCTGCAGCGCGTGTTCAACATTGTCGAACGCCTGGTCAAATTCAGCTCCCAGGTCTTCGGGGAACTCTTCCGTCAGCCTGTCCCAGCCGCCTGCTAGTGTCAGCAAAACGATCGCACGAGGAAGAAGAGGTAAACAGACCTTGACCAGAGATTTCGATCCTGTCACCGATACGAACTGCTTGGCTGTAGTTGAGTGCCTCTTTGCTCCTGTCGCCGAAACCTTCGTAGTCGAAGTACTGGAGTGAAGCCATATGGGATCGTGTACGATATCCTTGGATACTGGGCGATGGAGGTGATCAATTTTTTTTTAGTATTGGAAAGGGACTTCACGAAGTTCTTTATGGCGCAACAATCCAAGAGCTGCAGTAACCGATAATTATAGGTTCTCTCATGCAAGGCCGCTATCCTGCACTTTGGAGAAGAGATATGCTCGCCAAGAACAATTGGTAAGCCCGCTCATGCATTACCTGGCATTCTCGGACCTTGGAAGATGTATTACCCCATCCTGGTAAAGCTCAAGCGGCAATGTAAGAGCTTGGCCCGACGGAGTCGGAGTCACGTTGCACGTCACTGCGACACTTTTCCTAAACCGCACAAGTCGTCCTCTTTAGCGTCAGGCAACCTATACCTATTGACCGTGCGCACAAAACAAACTTTGAATGTAAGATGGCCATGTGAGGTAAGCTTACTCATCAGATATCAAGTAAGAGTGGTGCTACTCGCGCTACTATCACGAGAGGATCATGTCAAGTGTTTTCAACTCCTGGGCTTCTTCCCCACTTCTTTCCATAGTACCAGGGAACAATCACCAGCGTCTCAAAGACTCAACCCA
>Ga0265798_10004767_pt1 | contig 18556 bp, 16 predicted proteins | sample P3T30metagenome_FD_192430 | JGI IMG/M metagenome (GOLD analysis project Ga0265798, IMG submission 192430) | Plant litter microbial communities from East Loma Ridge, Irvine, California - P3 T30 | ecosystem: Environmental > Terrestrial > Plant litter > Unclassified | place: USA: California... | reverse complement strand
CATCCGGGCCGCCAGGTCGAGATCGCATCCCCGCTGCCGGCCATCCAGGCAGCTTGATTCACCATTAAGGACCATCATGAAACGAAGAAGCCTGTTGCAACTGGCCGCCAGCGGCGCCGCCCTCGCCGCCCTTCCTGCGCGCGCGGCCCCGCTCGAAGAACTGCGCCTCGACTACGCCCACTACTCGCCCACCAGCCTGGTGCTGCGTCACTTCGGCTGGCTCGAAGAAGAATTCAAGGCCGACGGCACCCGCATCAAATGGGTATTCAGCGCCGGCAGCAACCGCGCACTCGAGTACTTGAACGCGAACAGCATCGACATCGGTTCGAGCGCCGGCCTGGCGGCGCTGCTGGCCCGCGCCAACGGCAACCCGATCCGCACGCCCTACCTGTTCTCACGGCCCGAGTGGACCGCGCTGGTGGTGCCCAAGAACTCCCCGATCCGTAGCCTGGCCGACCTGAAAGGCAAGAAGGTGGCTGCCACCAAGGGCACCGATCCCTACCTGTTCCTGCTGCGCGCCCTGCAGACCGTGGGCCTGAAGCGCAGCGACATCGAACACGTCAGCCTGCAGCACGCGGACGGCCGGGCGGCGCTGGAGCAAGGCCGCGTGGATGCCTGGGCCGGCCTCGACCCGCATATGGCGGCGGCCGAACTCGAAGGCGGCGCGCGCCTGCTGTACCGTAACGTCGGCTTCAATACCTATGGCTTCCTGAACGTGCGCGAAGACTTCCTGGCCACCCGCGCCAACGAGACTACTCGCGTGCTCAAGGCCTATGAACGCGCCCGCGCCTGGACCCGCGCCAATCCGTCCGAAGCGGCCAAGATCCTGTCGACCGAGGCCAAGGTGCCGCTGCCGGTCGCGCTGCTGCAGGTCAAGCTGCGCTCGGACTTCAGCAACGCCCAGCCGACCGCCGAGCACCTGCGCGCGCTGCAGCTGGCGGCGCCGATCCTGCGCGACGAGGCGCTGGTCCGTCCCGGCACTGACCTCGACAAGGCGATCGCCGGCCTGGTCGACACCGGCTTCGCGCGCCAGCTTACCAAGGCCTGATATGGAGCCACAAGCCGTCACCCTGGAAGCGCCGCCGCCGGCGCAACGTGCGCGGCGCCGCCTCGGCTTCCCCCTGGGCTTGCTGCTGCCGGCGCTGGCCCTGATCGGCGCCGAAGCCGGCGTGCGCGCCGGCCTGGTGCCGGCCAACCTGCTGCCGCCGCCGAGCGCCGTCCTGGAATCCTTGTCCTGGCTGCTGGAGAACGGCCTGGCCAGCCACGTCGGCGCCAGCACACTGCGGGTGGCGGCCGGCTTCGCCGCTGGGGCCCTGCTGGCGCTGCCGCTCGGCGCACTGGTGGCCCTGAACCGGCGCGCGGAAAGCGTGTTTGACCCCAGCTTCCAGGCGCTGCGTGCGATTCCGTCGCTGGCCTGGGTGCCGCTGCTACTGCTCTGGTTCGGCATCGACGAGGCGCCGAAGATCATCCTGATCGCGATCGGCGCCTTCTTCCCGGTGTATATGGGCGTGGTGGCCGGCATCCGCGGCGTCGACCGCGGCCTGACCGAAGTCGGGCTGCTGTATCGCCTGTCGCCGCTAGCGCTGGCGCGCCGGGTACTGCTGCCAGCGGCCCTGCCTTCGGTGCTGACAGGCCTGCGCAATGGTCTCAGTCTTGCGTGGATGTTCATGGTGGCGGCCGAGCTGATCGCCGCCAGCCGCGGCCTGGGCTACCTGCTGACCGACGGCCGCGAATCGAGCCGCGCCGACATCATGCTGGCGGCGATCGTGCTGCTGGCGTTGCTGGGCAAGGCCAGCGACAGTGCGATGCAGGCGCTGGAGCGGCGCTGGCTGGCCTGGCGCGACAGCTATGTGGAAAGGACCACACGATGAGTTTTCTGGACATCGCCATCGATGAAAAACGCCACGGCGCGCGCGCTGTGCTACGTGGCTTGCGCCTGGGGCTGGACCAGGGAGAAATCGTCAGCCTGGTCGGCGCCAGCGGCTGCGGCAAGAGCACCTTGCTGTCGATTGTCGCGGGTCTGGACAGCGCCTACCGTGGCACAGTGCGCCTCGACGGCCGTCAATTAAAAGGGCCGGACGCCGACGTCGGCCTGGTATTCCAGGCGCCGCGCCTGTTTCCGTGGCTGACCGTGGCGCAGAACGTCGTCTTCGGAGGTGGTGCGAAACCGAACCTGGAGCGCGCTCACGCCCTGCTGGAAGAAGTCGGCCTGAAGGGCTATGGCGACGCGCTGCCCAAGCAGCTCTCGGGCGGCCAGGCCCAGCGTGCGGCAATCGCGCGCGGCCTGTACCTGGAGCCGCACGTGCTGCTGCTGGACGAACCGTTTTCGGCGGTCGACGCCTTTACCCGCATGCGCCTGCAAGACCTGCTGGCCGAAGCGGCGCGCCAGCGCGGCCTGACCGTGCTGCTGGTAACGCACGATATCGATGAGGCGATCTATCTCAGCGACCGCGTGGTCCTGATGGATGGCGTGCCTGGCCCGGTGCGCGCCGAGTTCACCAACGATGCGCCGTGGCCGCGCGAGCGGAGCAAGCTGGCGCTGTCGCCATTGAAACCGGCGATCCTCGACAGCCTGCACGCGGTGCACGCGATCTAGACGAAGTACATCAGGTGTTGCGCATCTGCGCCTGCGACACATTGCTGCCCGGCGGGACGCTCTGGGTCAGCCAGACGTTGCCGCCGATGGTCGAACCGGCGCCGATCGTGATGCGGCCCAGGATGGTGGCGCCGGCATAGATGACGACGTCGTCCTCGACGATCGGATGGCGCGGCGTGCCCTTGACCAGGGCGCCGCTCTCGTCGACCGGGAAGCGCTTGGCGCCGAGCGTGACGGCCTGGTACAGGCGCACGCGCTCGCCCAGGATCGCGGTTTCGCCGATCACGACGCCGGTGCCGTGGTCAATGAAGAAGCTGCCGCCGATCTGTGCGCCGGGGTGGATGTCGATCCCGGTGAGCGAGTGGCCGATGTCGGCCGCCACCCGCGCCAGGAACGGCACACTCAGGCGGTTGAAGCAGTGCGCGATGCGGTGATAGAGGATGGCGATGGTGCCGGGATAGCACAGCATGATCTCGGCCACAGAGGTGGCGGCCGGGTCGCCCGCCAGTGCGGCCTGCACGTCGGACACCAGCAGCGCGCGGATGCCGGGCAGGTTGGCTGCGAACTCGCGCGTGATGGCGCGGGCGCGCTCGGCCAGCACGGCATCCTCGGTCTGGTCGTGATCAGACGAGAATTCGGGCGAAAAGCGCAGCGCGCGCCGCACCTGCTCGGCCAGGCGGTCGAGCGCCACGTTGAGCGTATCGGCGACGTAGTAGTCGATGCTTTCGTCGTTCAGGTCGGGGCGGCCGTAATGGGTCGGGAACAGGGCCGCGGAAACGCCGTCCACGATCTGGCGCACGACGTCGCGTGACGGTAGCTCGCGCACCCTGCCCTGGTGCCGGATATTGTGGGTGGATTCGCGCGAGGTGCGCAGTGCGTCGATGACGGGACCGAGGTGCCATTGCACCGATCCACCTTGATGGGGAAATTCGCTGTTCATTTGCCGAGCCTATACGATTCTTGATTCAATGCCTACGATTGTATTGGCATGTCGATATGCGTGCTTTGATGCGCTCAAAAACGGCCTCCGCCAACGGCCGAACTTGCCGCGCAGCAGTTTTTAAGGCAGCATCAGGTACCGAACACCATTTGTAATGACACGACCATGAACCTGCCCTCCCACCAGCTCAGCATGACGGTGCTGATGACGCCCGACACTGCCAATTTTTCCGGCAACGTGCACGGCGGCACCATCCTGAAACTGCTCGACCAGGCCGCCTACGCCTGCGCCAGCCGCTACGCCGGCCGCTACGTGGTGACGATGAGCGTCGACCAGGTGACCTTCCGCCAGCCGATCCACGTGGGCGAGCTGGTGACCTTCCTGGCCGCCGTGAACTACACCGGCCGCAGCTCGATGGAAATCGGGATCAAGGTGATCGCCGAAGACATCCGCAGCAAGGTCGTGCGCCATGTGAACAGCTGCTTCTTCACGATGGTGGCGGTAGGCGACGACAAGAAGCCGGCGGCGATTCCGCCCCTCGCACCGGAGACGCCGGATGAACTGCGCCGCTTCGAGGAGGCCAAGGGCCGGCGCGAGTCGCGCCTGGCGCTGGAGCGCGACCACGCGCAGCGGATCACGGCCAAAGGGTGACGTCGGCGCAGGATTGTTTATCCGCCGCAAACGCTGCTATAATTGCGGCCTCTTGGCCTGGTAGCTCAGTTGGTAGAGCAGAGGATTGAAAATCCTTGTGTCGGTGGTTCGATTCCGCCCCGGGCCACCAAGAACACCGTTCACGAAACGCCAGCCATCATCGGTTGGCGTTTTTGTTTGTGGATCCACCGTCTTGCGTCCGATCCATTGCCGGACCTTCATCCCTCGATCAGACAGAACGCACACCGCCCATGCAGCGAGGTGGCGTTATTGTTCCGCGCAAACATTCCTAACAGACGCAGTCCTTGTGCCGCAGCCTGTAGTCAACGATGCTAGTGTGACGGTGTGATCCGCCGATGCGCGACAGGCGCAGCGAGGAACTGACCAACGTGGGAAGATGTATTCTTTGGGTCCACTACCCGTTCAAGCAAAGGAAATCAATGACACCGCAAACTGAAACCGCCATTCTGGCCGGCGGCTGCTTCTGGGGCATGGAAGAATTGCTGCGCCGTATACCCGGCGTGCTGTCGACGCGCGTCGGCTACACAGGCGGAGACGTACCCAACGCCACCTACCGCAACCATGGCACGCACGCAGAAGCGCTCGAACTGGTGTTCGATCCGGGGCAGATCAGCTATCGCCAGATCCTCGAGTTTTTCTTCCAGATCCACGATCCGACCACGGAGAACCGTCAGGGCAATGATCGGGGGATGAGCTATCGCTCCGGCATCTATTATCTCAACGATGCACAAAAGCGCATGGCCGAGCAGACCATCGCCGATGTTGACGCTTCCGGCCTCTGGCCCGGCAAGGCCGTCACCGAGGTCGCCGCGGCTGGACCGTTCTGGGAGGCCGAACCAGAACACCAGGACTATCTGGAACGCAATCCAAACGGGTATACCTGCCATTTCATCCGGCCGGGCTGGAAGCTGCCCGTCCGACAGGAATCGGCGTAAGCCAGGGTCTGCTTGCCAGAGCAGAGGATTGAAAATCCTGTGCCGGTGGTTCGATTCCGCCCCGGGCCACCAAGAATATCCAGACGCCACCTTCGGGTGGCGTTTTGTCTTTGGACCACTGAAAAGTGGTATCCGATCTTGCTTCGTTCTATGCAGCGTCCGGAGTGTCGCGCACCCATCGGGGCGCTCGAGGGCTACCGCCTGTGCTCTCTGCTATCTCTAATCCTGGATGCGCTCATTCCTTCTTTTCCCTGAATTCACCATCGATCACCATGTCGTCCTTGCTCTGGGGACGATGTCGACCGGCGAATTGAGAAACAGACGATGACATCCGATCGAATACCACCCGCTTCAACCAGGGATAGGTGAAAAGAAAAGTCGTCGCGAAACCTGCGAACAGTGCAGGCACGTAGTCGCCCCGCGCCAGGAACGTCAACAGGCACAGTGCGAGGATGCTCACCATGAGCGGGCGGCGAACCGGCTTGGGTAGCAAGCCGACAATGCGCAGCTTCCCGTTGCTAATCCAGGGAAATCGTGCAAAAAGACCGCCCAGAAGCAGTCCTGCCACGATCCGGCCTGTGCCGAGATAATCGGCCAGCACGCCGATCACAAGGTAACCGGTATAGGTCATCGTGCCGGCCAGGATTGCCAGCACGAATAAAACAACGCCCAGCATCAGCTTGGGCCTGCCTATCGCTGCTGTGACTAGAAAACGTAGGATTTTTTACTCCTGCAAATGTACGCCCTAAGGCCAACGCAAATGTCACCGGCAACCGGTCAGAACAGACCGCAAGCCCGACTAGCCGCCTTATTTTTCCGGCGCGTCCAGGTAGAAGATAGCGTAGAGTTTGGCGCCGGTCTTTTCAGTCGGCTTCTCGATCTTGATCTGCGCGCAGTCCTCGGCCACCAGGCTTCGCCAGTTGGTGACGCCTGCGTTGGCGAACACCGAATTGACCTTGCATGCCAGGCTCATGTCGAGCGCCAGGCGGGCGTTGCGCTGCTCGGTCTTGGCGTAGTTGACGCCGCGGATCTCGATCCCGAAGCTGCTCAGCCACGGCTCCCACAGGCCCAGTTCCACACCCTGGACGATGCGCTCCAACATGGTCTCCAGCGACACCCCTTTCTTGACGACTGCGCGCAGCAATTGAAGCGACGGCGCCGTGCGCATGTCGGTGCTTTGCTTGCCCGCGCCGCTTTCTCCGATGGCGCCCAGCTCCTTCGAAAAGGCGGCGTCACGTTCGGTGTAGTCGCGCATCCGGTTGTAGAACTCGGCGTTGAGGAAGGGATTGACCACCCGACCGGTGGACGCCTCGGCTGGCTGTTTGGCAGGAGGCTGTTTTTTGTTGGTCATGGCAGTGGCTTTGAAGTGTAAGGGCGCAGTGTATCACCCGCGTCCTGCGGACTACGCACAATGCGGGTCTAGCTATTGCCTCTGTTATTTCCAGCTTGGGCCTGCGCCATCTCCAGCGCCGGCAAGGTCACAGTCAGGAACGACGACACCTGCCCAATCAAATCCGCCGCCTGCTGCCGCACCTGCTTCATCTGCAGCACCGACAGCTCGGCCTGGCGCACCGCTTGCTGGATCAAGGTGCGGCGCTGCACGAGCGCATCGCGCAAGGCCGCATCGGGGGCGTCCTCGACCAGCGTCGACACCACGGCCAGCACCAGCAGGTGCAAGCCCAGGTCCTGCGCCGACGCCTCCAGATTGCGCATCGCGACTTCGCTGTCGGCCAGCAGCTGCACGAGCTGCGCGCGCGATGACGTCAGTACCGGCCGGTACTCGGCAGGCGACGTCGGACGGCGGAACAGCCGGCCAAACATGCTCGGCGGCCCCTTGGTGGTGTCGAGCGCCGCTTCCAGCAGCGCCGGCACGCCCATCTGCGTGAACCTCAATACCAGTTCGGTAATCGGCTGAAGCAGCGCCGCCTGCTCCATCAGCGGCCCTTCGGCCCAGTCGGTCACCAGCGCCAGCCGCACCGGCAGGATGCGGCGAAACAGGATGGCCAGGCGTTGCTCCGCATGCGCGAACACGTCGGGATAGTCGACGTGGACGGTGGCCAGTGCATCACGCACCGCCGGATGGTCTTCGCTGTCGAACAGCGGCCGGGCCGCGGATTTCTTCGTCACGGTAGCAGCAGCCGGCGCCTTGGGCACGTCGTCGAAGGACAGCGCCCTGGGCGGACCAGCGCGATCGGGCGCCGCCGAGTCATCCTGCTCGTCACTGAAATCGAACGCCCGCGGCGCGGCCGGACGCTCGACCGGATCGACCGGATCGGCCGACGGCTCCGGCGCCTCGCCGAAGTCGAATGCCTTGGGCGTCTTGTGTGTCATCGATCTACCCTGCGACGCGAGCCATCAGCGCCCCGTGCGTCGTACAACGCTGCTCAGACGGTGCCGCCAAGCTTGCGAATGAAGGTCGCCAGGTTCAGCTTGAAGCCTGCACCAACAGCCTGGAAACGCCACTCGCCATCCCTGCGGTACAGCGAACCGAATTGCAGCGCGGTCTTGTCCGAGTAGTCCTCGTTCAGCTTGTATTCCGCAATCGTCTCGCCGGTGTCGTCGTTGTACACCTTCACATAGGCGCCCGAGACGCTGCCGAAGTTCTGCTTGCGCGCCTCGGCCTCGTGGATCGTGACCACGATCGGCATTTCCATCACCGCCGCATCGACCTTGCCCAGGTCGACCGTGATGATCTCATCGTCGCCATCCTTGTCGCCGGTGCGGTTGTCGCCCGAGTGCACCACCGCGCCATCGGGCGAGGTCGTGTGGTTGTAGTAGACGAAGTGGGCATTGCTGATCATGACCGGATGGTCGTCCGCGTCCTTGCGGCACAGGAACACCGACGAGTCGAGGTCGAAGGAATGGCCGTCGGCCGCATTGACCTTCCATCCGAGGCCGATACGTACGCGCGTCAAGCCCGGTGCGGATTTTTCGAGGTTGATGCGGTGGCCAGTCTGGAGCGTCGTCGACATGAGCTTTCCTTGTAGTTTGAGTTGAAATTACGCCGCGCCGGGCGAGAACCTGGCGATCAGTTCCTGCTCCAGCGCCTGCAGCTTCGGCAGCTCGTCGCGGCGGCGCTGCTGGCCTTCGTTCGAGATCTGCTCGAGCTTGTCGAACGCGGTCACCAGCTGCGTCTGGACGTGCTGGGCGGTTTCCAGGCTGACGATGGAGCGCTGCTTGGCGCGCGCGACGGTCTCGGTATTTTCCAGCAGCATATCGGCCTGGGCGCGGAAGGCCGCATCGGTGGCGTCGTAGGCGGCGTTGGCCACCGCCGCGCTCTGCTTGGCTTCGAGCTGCAGCAGGTACAGCGAAAACACATTGCGCCAGGCCGGGATCGACACGTTGACGATGTCGGTAAAGGTGTCGGTCAACGCGCGCGCATTGTCTTGCGACAGGCGGATCTGCGGCACCATCTGCGTGGCCATCAGCATCGCGCGGCGCAGGTCGTCGATACGTTTTTCCAAACGCTCGAGACGGCGCCTGAGTTCTGTCGCCTGCTGGGCCTCGAAGGCATTGGCCGCCGCGGTCTGCTGCGCCACCGCCTGGCGCAGCCGGTCGGCCCAGGCTTCGCCCTTCTTCACGTCGGCGTCCAGGCCTTGATAGTAGATCTCGAGGCCCTTGTACATTTCGTCGAAGTCGTGGATGCGCGCCCGATGCACATTGGCGTGGCGCGTCATCTCCGTCACCAGGGTGTCCATGCGCGATTCGACCACCTGGTATTGCGACAGCATCTTTTCCTTGACCGAGCCGAACATGTTCGACACGCGCGACAGCAGGCCGCCTGATTTGAGCTTGGCCGGGTCCAGCCCCTTCGAGGTGACGATCAGCTCGTTCAGCTGCGTGCCAAACACGTCCGCGTCCGACGCGCGCACGGTGCCCAGCAACTTGGCCGACACCTTTGCCACACCCGGCCCGGCGGCGCTGCCCAGGGTCTCGATGGCTTTATCATCGATGCCGGTGAGATCAACCGGGATCACAGGCGCCGCGCTCGCCTCCGGGCGCAGTGACGGCAACGCGTCCGGCGTGCGGGACGGATCCAGCAGGGGCGGCAGACCGGCGGCAGGCGTCACGGGAGTCGTCACGGGAGTCGTCGATGCGGCCTTCGCTTCGTCTTCGGTGGAGAACAGCGGTTTCATGGAATCCCTCGGGGTTGGTATGACAACATCAATAGCTTACCACTGGACAATCGGGCTGCAAGGGTTTCCGCCCCAGCCAGTTTTCTTGTTGTATTGCACCTGGACCATCATGCTATTCTTACATTGCCCTGATTACCTAGAGAAGACATGACCCGCTCGCTCACCCCATTCCTGCGTACCGCACTGTGCACCGTGCTGTGCGCCGCCCTCCCCGCCTTCGCCCAAGTCAAGACGCCGGCCACGCCGGAAAAGATGAACCAGTTATATAGCGACTACTGGGAAGACTACCTGCGCGAAAACCCGATCGCCGCCACCTTCAATGGCGACCATCGCTACAATGACCGCTTCGGCCCGACCTCGTCGGCCGAGAGCCGCAAGCAGACCCGCGCGCTGGCCGAAAAATACCTCGCCAGCAGCGATAAGTTCGATCCGGCGCCGCTGCAGTCGGAAGACCGCATCAGCTATGACCTGCTGCGCTACCGCCTGCAGCAAGACCTCGACAGCCTGCGCTTCCCGTCCGACCTGGTGCCGGTGGATCAGTTCTCAGGCCTGCATCTGCTGATGGCCCAGCTGGGTTCCGGCGCGTCGACGCAGCCGTTCCAGACTGTGCAGGACTACGAAAACTGGCTCAAGCGCGCCGCATCCTATGCGCCAGCGATCGACAACGCGATTGCCGATATGCGCACCGGGATCAAGCAGGGCATCGTGATGCCGAAGGCGCTGATCCAGCGCGTGCTGCCGCAGCTCGAGAACGTCGGCAGCGACAATCTGGAGACCAGCACCTATATGGGGCCGATCAAGAAGCTCCCGGACTCGTTCAGCGCCGCCGACAAGGCGCGCCTGACTGAGGCCTACGGCAAGATGGTGCGCGAGCAGCTGGCGCCGGCGAACCGCAAGCTGCTGTCCTTCATGAAGGACACCTACCTGCCCGCGGGCCGCGACACGGCCGGCATCGGCGCCCTCCCGGGCGGCAAGGAATGGTATGCCTTCCTGGCGCGCCGCTCCACCACGACCGAACTGCCGCCGGAAGAAATCCATGAGATCGGCCTGCGCGAAGTCGCGCGCATCCGCGCGCAGTTCGAAGAAGCCAAGGTCAAGGTCGGCTTCCAGGGCACGCTGAAGGAATTCTTCAATCACCTCAATACCGCGCCCGAGCTGCGCTTCAAGTCGCGCGAAGACATCCAGGCTGCCTACGAGGCAATGCGTCCGCGCGTCGAGGCCAAGGTCGACCAGCTGTTCGCGCGCGTGCCGAAGGCGCCGTTCGAGATCCGTCCGGTGGAAGCCTTCCGCGAAGTGAGCGCGGCCCCGGCGTCTTACCAGCGCGGCTCGGTCGACGGCAAGCGTCCCGGCGTGTTCTACTTCAACGCCTACAAGCCGGAAACCCGCACCAACTTCACCACCACCGCCTTCTTCCTGCACGAAGCGATTCCCGGCCACCATTTCGAGCGCAGCCTGGCACAGGAAACCACCGGCCTGCCGGCCTTCCGCCGCTTTGGCGGCAGCACCGCCTTCTCGGAAGGCTGGGGACTGTACAGCGAAATGCTGGGCCAGGAAATCGGCATGTACAACGACCCATGGCAGTGGGTTGGCCGCCTGACCGCCGAAATCTGGCGCGGCGTGCGCCTGGTGGTCGATACCGGCATCCACTCGAAAGGCTGGACGCGTGAGCAGGCGATCGCCTACTTCATGGACAACGTGCCCCAGAACGAAGTGACGGCGGTGCAGGAAGTCGAGCGCTATATCGCGATTCCGGGCCAGGCACTCAGCTACAAGATCGGTGAACTGAAGCTGCGCGAACTGCGTACGCGCGCAGAAAAAGCCCTGGGCAAGGACTTCGACCTGCGCGCCTTCCACAACGAAGTGCTGTCGCACGGCGCGGTGCCACTCGACGTGCTCGAAGCGGCGACCGACCGCTGGATCGCGGCCCAGAAGAAGGGTTGATTCCCTTCTAAGGCGCAGTCACTTCCACCTCGTGGCTGACCACGGTGCGGCGGCCATCACGGCCGACCACCGTGGCCGCCACCGTATACATTCCCGGCACTGAAAAACTGTGGCTGGCGCGGGCACTGCCCACGCCGCCACGCTCTTCGATCCTGCGCGCCGGCGCGCCGCTTCCATCACCCCAAGACCAGTCGACACTACGCGTGCCGACTCCGTCGCTATCCACGAACGACACCGACGCCTGCAGCGGCGCACCGACGTCGATCGAGTGCGGCGCGACGAGCGGCCCGACCGTGTGTCCGCCCTTGCCGCCACGGTCCGGCCGTAGCAGCACCAGCCCCGCGTTCGAACTGACCACGATCTCGCCCCGGTCGTTGATCGCCATCGCGTGCTCCAGCACCAAGGTAGGCGGCACGTGGCGCAGCTGCCGGTTCAGGTCCAGCATGCCGCCGCCGGTACTCCAGACGAAGGCGCGCATGGCGCCGGCCTTGTCCTCGGCAAAGCCGACGATCTGGCCCTTCGCATTGACGCCACGCGCGACCGAGGTCCTGCCTCCCAGGGTGCCGAGTTCGCGCATGCCGCCGCGCGGCGTCCACGACATCGCCCGCTGGCGTCCGTCTTCAAAGCCGATGCCGCCGGCGATGTGCAGGCCGGGCGTCATCGCATTGACCCAGGCCGTGCTGCCGCGGCCGATCCCGAGGTCGACCATGCCGCTGGCGCGTGTCCACAGGAAGGGACGATCGCCGCCGTCTTCCCAGGAGGCGAGACGGTTGCCCGCCACCTCGCCCCCGGCGCCGACTGCGACAGGGTTCGATTCGACGCTGCCCAGCGTGTCGATGTCGACCAGGCCGCTCGCGCGGGTCCAGGCGAACACGCGCGTGAATTCATCGTCGATCGTGGTCACGCCGGCGATCAGGCCGGCGTCGTTGAGCACCCGGCCGGAAGGCTGCTGGAAGGCGGGCGTGACGCCCAGGTCTTCCACGCCACCGGCATGGCTCCAGCGAAACGGACGCGCCGAGTCGCCGAACGAGCCGGTGACGACGCCGCGGTTGTTGATGGCCCAGCCATACGAGCGGCCCCGGTTTGGCTCGGCGCGGATGTCGAGCATGCCGGCGCCCGCGCTCCAGACGAAGGCGTTCTCGATGCCGCGCTCGTTGATCGAGGTGCCGGCGACCTGGCCTGCGTCGTTCAGGCCGTTCGCGTAGGTGATGCCGCCGCCCAGCGAGCCGATATTGCGCACCGAGGCGCCGTCATAAAAGAAAACCGCCGTGCGGTCGCCGTTCACCATCGAGAACGCGACCTGGCCCGCGGCGTTGATGTGCGGGTAGGTTGCGATCGTGCCGGGCCCCAGATTGATCACCCGGTAGCTTGCAGGCGAGCCACCGTGCCTGCGCTCGGTATCGGAAGCATCCGGCGTCAGCTGCGCGAGCGCCGCATTGGCGGCTCCCGTCAACAGCAGCAGCGCAACAAGACGACGCCTCCCCTTCGCGGTGTGGCGTATCTTCACGTCGTGTCTTCGAGCGAATCGCATGTTTTCTCCATGAAAGATGAGCGCCGGGCCCGTTACCCGGCAATATCGGGCGACGGGCTCGATCATCTGCTGCGCCTGGCGCACACGATCACGACCGGCACAGAGCCGTGCGCTCATCTGTCCTGGACCAAGGCATGCTGTGGCACGCATCGCACACCTCCCTCGCACACGATATGAGGCGTTGTCTTACACGTATTAAACAGCTTGGTATTTACTGTTAAATTATCAATCCCGGCACTCTGCTGATCCCTGCATCCCTTACTGGTCCTGTCATGAAAACTTTTCACTGCGATAAGTGCTCACAGCAAATATTTTTTGAGAATACGCTCTGCTTCAATTGTGAAAGCACGCTCGGCTACCAGCCCCTGACGCGCAGCGTCAACAGCTTCGAACAGACCGACAATGGCCTGTGGCGCAGCCTGAACCGCAGCGACGAGGGCAAGTTGTACAAACAGTGCGGCAATTACGTCCAGCACGATGTCTGCAACTGGATGCTGCCTGCCGACGATCCGCACGATCTGTGCGAGTCGTGCCAGCTGACCGTCGTCATCCCGGCGCTGTCGACCGAGAAAAACCACATCCTGTGGTCGCGCCTCGAAGCGGCCAAGCGCCGCCTGCTGTTTTCGCTGGCGATGCTGAACCTGACCCCGGCATCGAAAGAAACCGAACCCGAGACCGGCCTGGCCTTCCAGTTCCTGGAAGACGGCGTCAGCGATCAATGCGTGATGACCGGCCACGACAACGGCCTGATTACCCTGAACATCGCCGAAGCCGATCCGGCCGAGCGCGAGCGCACGCGGGAACAGATGCACGAGCGCTATCGCACGCTGCTGGGACACTTCCGCCACGAAAGCGGCCATTACTATTTCGACCGGCTGGTGGCCGGCACCAAGTGGATCGACGGTTTCAGGGCTTTGTTCGGCGACGAGCGCCAGGACTATGGCGAAGCGCTCAAGCGCCACTACGACGCCGGTCCGGCCGCCGACTGGGAGTCGCGCTTCGTGAGCAGCTATGCCAGCTCGCACCCGTGGGAAGACTGGGCCGAGACCTGGGCCCATTACCTGCACATGATCGATACGCTGGAAACGGCGCATGCCTGCGGGCTGGCGCTCAAGCCGCGCCGGCCGGACGAGCCGGCGCTCGACGGCGTCACCCTGCCCATGAAAGCCGAGTCGTTCGACGACACCCTGAACGACTGGTTCGCGCTGACGTATGTGCTCAACAGCCTCAATCGCAGCATCGGCATGCCGGATTCATATCCATTCAAGCTCAGTACACCGGTGCTGGAAAAGCTGGAATTCGTGCACAAGATCGTGCGTTCACGGGCGCTCAAGGCGGCTGCCTGACCAGCACCCTGCAAGCTCGCGCCCACGGCGGGGCGCCGCCCCGTCGTGATGCGAAAGCGCGAAAGATCATCAGAACGGTGCGGCGCGCCATAAATTGGTGCGCCGCCGTTCAACTCGTCTGAGTCTGGGTCTGGGTCTGGGTCTGGGTCTGGGTCTGGGTTTGCGTTTGCGTCTGGGTCTGCGCCGGGACAGCGTCAGGCGCCGGCGGCGCCACCGGGATCAGAAAATCGCGGCTGATCCCATTACCCAGTTCGTCGACCGACGCCAGGAAACGCGTCATGAACTCGTGCAGGCCCTCTTTCAGGATGTCGCCGATCGAGGCAGCGTGGAGCATGGCATACAGCCCTTCAGCCAATCGCTCGGTGTCATGCGACAACTCATTGCGGACATCGTGCAGGTTGGCAACCACGGCGGCCATGCAGGCCACGAGCGAGCGTGGCATCTTCTCGTTCTTGATCAGCAGCGCCGCCACGCGCTCCGGCGTGATGGCGTCGCGGTAGACCTTGCGATAGATTTCAAAGGCCGACACCGAGCGCAACAGCGCCGCCAGGTAGTAGAACTCGCCCTGCGCCCCGGCCTGGATCGTATCGGACGCCAGGAACCTGAACTTGACATCGAGGATGCGCGCGGTATTGTCGGCCCGCTCCAGGAAGGTGCCGAGGCGGATGAAGTTGAACGCCTCGTCCTGCAGCATCGTGCCCAGCGTAACGCCGCGCGACATGTGCGAGCGGTACTTGACCCATTCCAGGAACTGGCTGGGGTCGCGCTCGAACAGGCGGTCCTTCAGGTGCTGCTGCAGCATCAGCCAAGTGGTGTTCTCGGTCTCCCAGACCTCGGTGGTCAGGGTGCCGCGCACGGCCCGCGCATTCTCGCGCGCCGCCCGCAAGCAGCTGGTGATCGAGGACATATTGTCCGGATCGCGCACCATGAAGTCGATGACGTCCTTCTGCGTCAGTGCGCCGTACTTGGCCGAGAACTGCGCTTCCAGCTCGGACACACCCAGCATGGTGCGCCAGCCCTGCTGCTCGGCGCGCTCCGATTGCGGCATCAGCGAATACTGGACGCGCACGTCGAGCATGCGCGCGGTATTTTCCGCCCGTTCGGTATAGCGGGCCATCCAGTACAAATGATCTGCGGTGCGGCTCAACATGCTAATTCTCCAGTATCCAGGTGTCTTTGGTGCCGCCGCCCTGCGACGAATTGACCACCAGCGACCCTTCCTGCAGGGCGACGCGGGTAAGCCCGCCCGGCACCATCGACACGGTCTTGCCCGACAGGACGAAGGGACGCAGGTCGATATGGCGCGGCGCGATGCCTGACTCGACATAGGTGGGGCAGGCAGACAGCGCCAGCGTCGGCTGGGCGATATAGCCTTCCGGATTGGCCACCAGGCGCTGGCGGAAGGCTTCGATCTCGGCCGCGGTCGAGGCCGGCCCGACCAGCATGCCGTAGCCGCCGGCGCCGTGCACTTCCTTCACCACCAGCTCAGGCAAGTTGGCCAGGGTGTAGGCAAGGTCGTCCTTCTTGCGGCACTGATAGGTCGGAACGTTGTTGAGAATCGGCTTCTCGCCCAGGTAGAACTCGATCATGTCCGGCACATACGGATAGATCGACTTGTCGTCGGCCACGCCGGTGCCGATGGCATTGGTCAGCGTCACCCGGCCGGCGCGCACCGCATCGAGCAGGCCCGGCACGCCCAGCGTGGATTCGGGGCGGAACGCGAGCGGGTCGAGGTAGTCGTCGTCGATGCGGCGATAGATGACGTCGACCTGCTTCGGCCCGCGCGTGGTGCGCATGTAGACGGTGGCGCCGCTGACATACAGGTCTTGCCCCTGCACCAGCGCTACGCCCATCTGCTGGGCCAGGAAGGCGTGCTCGAAATAGGCCGAGTTGTGCATGCCGGGCGTGAGCACGACCACGGTCGGGTCCTGGCTGCCGTGCGGCGCCACGGTGCGCAGGTTGTCGAGCAACAGGTCGGGATAATGCTCGACCGGCGCCACCCGGTTACGCGCGAACAGCGTCGGGAACAGCCGCATCATCATCTTGCGGTTTTCCAGCATGTACGACACGCCCGACGGCACGCGCAGATTGTCTTCCAGGACGTAGAACTCGCCCTCGCCGGCGCGCACGATATCGACGCCGGCAATGTGGGCATAGATGTCGGACGGTAGCTTGACGCCTTGCATGGCGGGCCGGTACTGCGCATTGTTCAGGATCCGTTCCGACGGGATGATGCCCGCCTTCAGGATGGCCTGGTCATGATAGACGTCGTGCAGGAAGCGATTGAGGGCCGTCACGCGCTGTACCAGCCCGGCCTGCAGGCGGGCCCATTCCGCGGCATTGATCACGCGCGGAATGATATCGAAGGGGATCAGCCGCTCCTTGCCGGCGTTGTCGCCGTAGACGGCGAAGGTGATGCCCACGCGCTGGAAATTAAGCTCGGCCTCGGCCCTTTTCTGGTCGATCAGATGGGGCGGCTGCTGTCCGAGCCAATTGGCGAATGCGCCATAGTGAGGCCGTACGGTTGCCGCATCGGAATACATTTCATCGTAAAAGTGTGGCATCGGCTCCTCCTGCCATGATGTGCTATCAAGAAACGTGCCAGCAGTGCGAGCGCATTTGATGAATAGATTATATTGCGGGTACGAATCATGCTTAAACACCTCTGAATTGCGCCCATTTTTGCGCCTGATAACACGCGCATATTCCCACTGCGCCGCACCCGAAAGGCACTTCCTCCATGGCCATCCGTATCGCGCTCCACCACAAGACCAGCTATCGCTACGACCGCCTGGTGACCCTGTCGCCACATGAAGTGCGCCTGCGCCCGGCGCCCCACGCGCGCACCCCGATCCTGGCGTATTCGCTGACGGTGCAGCCCGACCATTTCATCAACTGGCAGCAAGACCCCTACGGCAATTACATCGGCCGTTTCGTGTTCCCCGAACAAACCGACATTCTCGAGTTCACGGTCGACCTGGTTGCGGACATGACCGTCATCAACCCCTTCGATTTCTTCATCGAAAGCTATGCCGAAACCTTTCCCTTCGCTTATCCGGCCCCGCTCAAGACCGAGCTGAGTCCCTATGTCCAGGCCGAAGCGCCCGGCCCGCTGCTCACGGAATGGGTGGCGGCGATGCGGCGCGACCTGCTGGCCAAGCCCATGAACACCAATGACTTCCTGGTAGAAGTCAACCAGCGCCTGCAGCGCGACGTCGCCTACCTGCTGAGGATGGAGCCGGGCGTGCAGACGCCGGAAGACACGCTGGAAAAGCGCTCCGGCTCCTGCCGCGACACCGGCTGGCTGCTGGTGCAGATCCTGCGCGCGCTGGGCCTGGCGGCACGCTTCGTGTCCGGCTACCTGATCCAGTTGCGCGCCGACCAGGCCGCGCTCGACGGCCCCAGCGGCCCGCTCGAGGACTTCACCGACCTGCATGCCTGGACCGAGGTGTACATCCCCGGCGCCGGCTGGATCGGCCTCGACCCGACCTCGGGCATGCTGGCCGGCGAAGGCCATATCCCGCTCGCCTGCACGGCCATGCCGTCGTCGGCCGCGCCGGTCACGGGCTTTTCCGACAAGGCCGAAGTGACCTTCGCGCATGAGATGACGGTCACCCGCATCCATGAAGATCCGCGCGTCACCAAACCGTATACCGAGGAAGACTGGCAAGCGATCGACCGCCTGGGCCTGCAGGTCGATGCCGACCTGCAGGCCGGGGATGTGCGCCTGACCCAGGGGGGCGAGCCCACCTTCGTCTCGATCGACGATATGGACGGGCCGGAGTGGAACACCCTCGCCCACGGCGACAAGAAGCGCGAGCTGGCCGGCAACCTGATGCACCGGCTGAAGCACCACTTCGCGCCGGGCGGCATGCTTCATTACGGCCAGGGCAAGTGGTATCCGGGCGAGCCGCTGCCGCGCTGGGCGCTCAATATCTTCTGGCGCGTCGACGGCCAGCCGATGTGGTCCGACCCGAGCCTGTTCTCGGACGAACACCTCGACGACGGGTACGGCAGCGAAGAAGCCGGCCGCTTCGCGACGGAGCTGGTCAAGGCGCTCGGCCTGCCGGCCGGCAGCGCCATCGCGGCCTATGAAGACGTGCTGCTGCAGGCCCAGCGCGAGCAGGCGCTGCCGCGCAACCTCGATCCCTTGCAGGCCGACCTCAAGGCGCCGGAGGAACGGCGCCGGCTGGCGCGCCTGCTCGAGCGCGGCCTGGGCCAGGTGGCCGGCTATGTGCTGCCGCTGCAGGCGAAGGAGTATGACCCGGCGGTCATGCTCGGCACCAGCTGGCGCACCTCCCCTTGGCCACTGCGGCGCGAGAACCTGTACCTGATCGAAGGCGACTCGCCGATCGGCCTGCGCCTGCCCCTGGCCACGCTGCCGTGGGTGCTGCCCGAGGAACGCGATCCCGACTTCGATGTCGACCCGTTCGCGGCGCGCGCCGCACTGCCGGCCGCG
>Ga0265798_10004766_pt1 | contig 18561 bp, 17 predicted proteins | sample P3T30metagenome_FD_192430 | JGI IMG/M metagenome (GOLD analysis project Ga0265798, IMG submission 192430) | Plant litter microbial communities from East Loma Ridge, Irvine, California - P3 T30 | ecosystem: Environmental > Terrestrial > Plant litter > Unclassified | place: USA: California... | reverse complement strand
GGAACTGGCCGCCCTGCTGGCCCGCCTCTGCACGGTCGAGGCCGGGCGCCTGCGCTTCGCCGAGGCCGCCACGATCCAGGCGGTCGCCGCCGAACTCCGCGCGCGCCGCCCCGCGGACGCCCGGGAGCAGGGCTGGGCCGACCTCGCCCGCTGCGGCCAGGATTTTTTTGGGACTTTGATGGATGTGCTGGTGGCCGAGGCGGCGGCCCTCGGCCCCTCCGAGAACCTCGTGATCGCCGGGGGCTGCGGGCTCAACTCGTCGTATAACGGCCGGGTGCTCGGCCGCTCCGGCTTCACCCGGCTGCACGTCCCCTCGGCGCCGGCCGACGACGGCAACGCCGTGGGCGCCGCGTGGCTCGCCTACGCGGAGGACCATCCGGACTGGGCCGGCCCGCCCGCGGCCTCGCGCCCGCTGACGCCCTATCTCGGCTCCCGGGTCTCCACCGCCCCGATGGAGCGGCTGGCCGAGCAGGAGCCGCGGGCCCGGCGCGTCGGCCACGCGGAGGCGACTCGGGCCGCCGCCGAAATCCTCGCCGCGGGCGGCCTCGTCGGCTGGGTGCAGGGCCGGGCGGAGTTCGGCCCCCGGGCGCTCGGCAACCGCTCGATCCTGGCCGATCCGCGGCCGGAGGGCGCCAAGGACGCGCTGAACGCCAAGGTGAAGTACCGCGAGGCGTTCCGGCCGTTCGCGCCCTCGATCCTGGCGGAGGCCGGGCCGGACTGGTTCGAGGATTACGCCGACAGCCCCTACATGGAGCGCACGCTGGTCTGGCGCGCGCCGGTCCGCGCCCGCGTGCCGGCGGTGGTCCACCAGGACGGCACCGGCCGGCTCCAGAGCGTCACGCCGGAGCGCAACCCCGCCTACGCGGCGCTGATCCGCGCCTTCGCGGACATTACCGGGGTGCCGATCCTGCTCAACACCAGCTTCAACGTGATGGGCAAGCCGATCCTCGACAGCGCGGAGGACGCCATCCTGATGTTCTACACCACCGGCCTCGACGCCCTCGTGGTCGAGGATTGGCTGGTGGTGAAATAGGACGCGCCGCGCCCCGGGGGACGCGGCGCGGACGCGACGACGGGAAAGAGAATTACTCGCAGACTTCAACGCGGCGGTAGGTGAACTCGCCGTCGCCGAGCCATTCCTTGCGGCGCTCGTAGTGGCAGATCGGGCCGCGGCGCTCGCGCACCACGACGGTCTCGGGCTCCTCGACCAGCACCCGGCGCGGGCGGTACTCCGGCGGGGGCGGCGGGGGCTGGTTGGCGCCGTTGACCAGGGCGCCGCCGACCACACCGCCGACCACGCCGGCCGCGAGGCCGCCGAGGATCGCGCCGGTCTGGTCGCGGGCGGTGGCCGGGGCGACGGCCCCGAGCACCAGGGAAGCGGCGAGGGCTGCGGCCCCGGCGCGGATCGTCATGAAGGAACCGTTCGTGGCCACGCGCTAAGTCTCCCGTCCGTGTTGAGGATGATCCAACACCGGGACGATTAAAAATCTCCGAAGCTGCGCAATTCGATCGCGTACCCGTTGTGCCGCCGGCGGGCGGGCGGCGGCAGCGGAGCGCCTCCGCCCGCTGCCGCCGCGACCTTACCGCACCGTCACTGCGCCTTGGCGGCGATGCCCTTCAGCCCGGACTCGTACACGCCCGCGATGGCCTCCTGCGCCTTGGGATCGGGGGCGCCCTTGGCCTTGAACGTGCCCGTCCAGGTCACCTTGGAGCCGTTGCCGGCCTTCGCGACCATGAGGGTCGAATGATAGTCCGTGACGGGCAGCGGGCCCTCCAGGATCGTGTAGGTGTAGGCCATCTTCGCGTCGTCGCGGGATTCCTGCTCCTCGACGATGGTGCCGCCGCCCTTCAGGCTGAGGGTGCGGACATCCTTGGCGCCCTTCTTGGACGGGACGCATTTCTCGATCGCGGGATGCCAGTCGCCGATCCCGCAGAACCCGCCGATGGTCTTCCATACCGCCTCGGGCGACGCGGCGACGTCGACCGACTTGGTCACGTCCAGGGCCCAGGCCGGGCCCGCCACGCCGACGCAGCATGCGGCTGCCAACACTATGCGCTTCATCAGACGTTCCCTCGCGCTCGACGCTCACAAGGCTGGCGTCCGAGTCAGGGGCGAACCGAGTGCGCGGGCGGCACGTTGCAAGCGCGACTTTAGTCCAACATGCAGGGGCTTGAGACGCAGGGGCCCAAGATGCAGGGCCCAAGGTGCAGGGCCCCGGGGCGCGGCGAGGCGCCCCGGGCCGCTCTGCTCAGAGCAGCCCGTCGAGCGAACCGATCACGCCCGTGGGCGCGAGATCCGCGTACTCGTCGGGCAGCCCCCGGCGGTTCACCCAGGCGGTCCGGAACCCGAACGCGGTGGCGCCCGCCACATCCCAGCGGTTGGACGAGCAGAACAGCACGTCCGCCTCCCCGACCGCGAGCCGGACCAGCGCGATCCGGTAGGCGTCCGGGTGGGTCTTGAACACCTGCGCGTCGTCCACCGAGAGCACCGCGTCGAGATGGTCGGCGAGCCCCGCCGAGGCCACGGCGCGGTCGACCATCGCGGCGTTGCCGTTGGTCAGGACCGCCGTGCGGAGGCCGCGCTTGCGCAAGGCCGCCAGCACGCCCGGCACCTCGGGATAGGCATCGAGGTCCCGGTAGGCGTCGAGGAGCTTCTCGCGCAATCCGGGATCCACCCCCGGATGGACCGCCAGCGCGTAGTCGAGGGCGCGCACCGTGAGGTCCCAGAAGGCGGCGTAGCGGCCCATCAGCGACAGCGTCCAGCTGTATTCGAGCTGCTTGTTGCGCCAGACCTCGGAGAGGTGCTCGGCATCCGGCCCGACCGCGTCGGCGTAGCGCTGGACCGCGGCGCTCACGTCGAACAGCGTGCCGTAGGCGTCGAACAGGACGGCCTTCACGCCCGCGAGCAGGTCCTTGGCGTCGGTCATGGCGTTCCTCACTGGCCCCTACGGGCGATCTGGGACTCGAAGGCGCGGCGGCGAGCCCAACTCGATCGGACGATCGCTGTAGACCATCGTCCGAACGCCGGTATCCGGACCATGGTCTACAGCATCGTGCCGAACGGGGGCCGCGCCGGCGTTCGGAACGATGCGTCAGGCCCGGCGCAGGCGCAGGCCGAACAGGTGCAGCAGCCCCGCCAGCAGGCCGCCGTAGACGAGAGCCCCGGCCAGCCCGAGCAGGGCCAGGACAGCGATCTCGCGCCCATGCGCCAGGGCCGGCACCAGCGCCTCGGCCAGCCCCTGGCCGTAGACGGCCACCCCGGCCAGCGCCAGGCAGGCGAGTCCCACGCCCAGCACCGTGAGGCCGAGGGTGCGGCCGGGCGCCGTCCAGCCGCGGCGGCGGGCCAGGACGACCAGCAGCAGCAGGTTCACCCACTGGCTGACCGCGGTGGCGAGTGCCAGGCCGGTGACGCCGTAGGGCCCGGTGAGCCAGAGCTTGAGCGCGACGTTGACCCCGATCGCCGTCAGCGACGCCCAGAGCGGGGTCCTGGTGTCCTGGCGGGCGTAGAAGCTCGCCACCGCGCTGCGCACCAGCACCACGGCGGGCAGGGCGAGCCCGTAGGCGGCCAGCACCGAGGCGGCCCGGGCGGCATCCTCGGCCCCGAAGGCGCCGCGCTGGAACAGCGCCGCCATGATCAGGCCCGGGATGGTCAGGAACGCGACCATGAACGGCGCCGACAGGGCCAGGGAGAACCCCGCCGCCCGGTTCTGCGCCGCGTGCGCGCCGGCGACGTCCCCGGCCGCGATCCGCCGGCTCATCTCCGGCAGCAGCACCGTGCCGGCCGCGATCGCGATCACCCCGAACGGCAGCTGGTAGAGCCGGTCGGCGTAGTACAGGGCCGAGACCGCGCCTGTGGGCAGCCAGCTGGCGATGATCGTGTCGGCGAAGGCCGCGATCTGGAACCCGGCCGACCCGATCACGGCGGGCCCGAGCACCACGAAGAACCGCTTCAGCGCCGGGTCGGAGCGCGGCACGGCCAGATCCGGCATCACCCGGGCGCGGCGGCAGCCCCACCACAGCAGGCCGAACTGCAGCACCCCCGAGACCGCGACGCCCCAGGCGGCCGCGTAGGCGGCGTTGGGGAACAGGAAGCTGAGCGACAGGGCCGCCAGCATCGTGAGGTTGAGCAGCACCGGGGCGCCTGCCGCCACGGCGAAGCGCCGGTGGGCGTTGAGGATGCCCGACAGCAGCGTCACCAGCGTCATGAACAGCAGGTACGGGAAGGTGATCCGGGTCAGCGCCACCGCGAGCTGGAAGCGCTCGCCGTCCTCGGCGAAGCCCGGCGCCAGGGCGTGCACCACCCAGGGCATCGCCGGCAGGGCGAGGTTGAGCAGCACGAGCTGCACGATCAGCATCAGGGTGAAGACGCGGTCGGCGAAGTGATGCGCCTCGCCGGAGCTGCCCGCCTCGGCGAGCCCGGCATAGGCCGGCACGAAGGCGGTGTTGAACGCCCCCTCGCCGAAGATCGCGCGGAAATGGTTCGGCAGCCGGAACGCGACCACGAAGGCGTCGGCCATCGGCCCCGCGCCCATCACGGCGGCCATCACCACGTCCCGGGCGAAGCCGGTGACGCGCGAGACCAGGGTCCAGCCGCCCACCGAGAGGATGGAGCGGATCATGGACGAGACCCCACCCTCACCCCCCTGCGGGGGAGGGTAGCCCCCGGAGAGGGTCGGGAGAGGGGAGCAGCGCGCCTTGAAGGAGCGCGACGGGAGCCACATCCCCCATCGTCGCGCGCCCCCCCGTGCGGGACTTCGGCACGATCCGGCCCGGCCTGACGGCCGGCCCACCCTCCCCCGCGGAGTGGGGACGGTGAGGACGCACAAATCGTCGAGGTCGTCCTGCGGCGCGATGCGGTCCTACGGACTGGGCTGGAAATGACCTGTTACCCCGGTACAGCCCGGGTCAGCCCGGGAGCCGCATCAAGAGCCGCTTTTGTCCGCCATCTCAAGGGCGCCGCGGACACGATCGGCCCGCGGCGCCGGCTCATCGGAAGGGGCTCAGGCGGTCGCCTCGCCGTACATCTTCTCGACGTGCTCCCAGTTCACCAGGTTCTCGATGAACGCCTTGAGATAGTCGGGGCGGCGGTTGCGGTAGTCGATGTAGTAGGAGTGCTCCCACACGTCGACGCCGAGGATCGGCTTGGCGCCGTGGACCAGCGGGTTCTCGCCGTTGGGGGTCTTCAGGATCGCGAGCTTGCCGTCCTTGACGGCGAGCCAGGCCCAACCCGAGCCGAACTGGCTGACGCCCGCCTGGATGAAGTCCGCCTTGAACTTCTCGGCCCCGCCCAGATCCTCGTCGATCTTCTTGGCGATCGCACCGGGGATCGCGCCGCCGCCATTGGGCTTCATCCACTGCCAGAAGTGGATGTGGTTGTAGTGCTGGCCGGCATTGTTGAAGAGCGGCTGATTCGTGTTGTAGGCGGCCTTGACGATCTCCTCGACGCTCTTGCCCTGGAGATCCGTGCCCTCGAGCAGCTTGTTGCCGGTATCGACGTAGGCCTTGTGGTGCTTGTCGTGGTGAAACTCGAGGGTTTCCTTCGACATGTACGGCCCGAGCGCGTCGTAGGCGTAGGGCAGTTCCGGCAGCGTAAAGGTCATAGGGTCTGTCTCCGCTTGAGGCACGATGCGGAAGAGCCGGGTCCGGCGTTCCGCGCTCACCGTGCGATAACAAGGAGCTGGAGCCGGCTGTGTTTCACGGGAAACAGCAGCCCGCGCCAGCCATGGGCGGCCTCGTCCCCGGCGGGGGCTTCCGGGTCACGACTCGCTAGGTAAGTCGGTGCCCGCGCGACGGCAACGCCGTTGCGGCCAGGCTTGGCGCGAAGTTCCGGCGGATGCGTGCCCCATCGCTTCGGACGTCCGGCCCGACACGCGCCGAGAACCGGTATTCCCGGGCAATCTCGCCACCGGGTTTTGCAATATGACCGCAAGGCCTTACTGTGCGCCACGCCGTAAGCGTCGGCGGTAAGCCGGCCCGTTTCTCGAGAGTAACATGATCGCTGCGCTGTTTGCGCTCGCCGCCGCCATGGCCATCGGGGGCTGCGCCGCCGTGATCCAGGGCTTTCCCTATGTGCGTCTGGAGAGCGGCCTCGCGATGGTGATCGCGGGATCGGTCGCGGCCTCGTCGGGCGCGGTGCTGTTCGGGATCGGCGTGCTCGCCCTGGTGTTCCGGCGGCTGGAGCGGACGATCGGAATGCGGCCGGCCCTGAGTTCGGCCCCCTCCGGCGCCGCCGTGGAGAGCGCCCCGCGGCTGCCGCCGGTGCTGCCGGCCGCCCCCGCCTTCATCGTGCCGCCGATCGTCGAGCCGGCCTTCGATCCCGAGCGGCCGCGGATCGAGCCCAGCCTGCGCCTGTCCGGGGACATGCCGCCCGCGCCGGCCGAAGCTCCCAGAATCGCGGAGCCGCAGAGGCCGGCCGCGGTCGAATCGGATTTCCCGATCCAGGCCTTCCCCACCCTTCCGGTGACGGATCCGGAGCCGCCCCACCGGCCCGCCCCGGACCCGATCGCGGCCGCGATGGCCGAGCGCAGCCCGGAGGACGACCTGTTCGCGGCGCCGGAAGCGCCGCCGCAACAGCCGGTGCCGGCCCTGGAGCCCCCGGCCCTGCGCCCGGGCCTCGACGCGGCGCCGGATCCCGAGCCCGACGCGAAGCCCGAGACCCGCACCGTCGTGGGGCGCTACGCCTCGGGCGGGAACACCTACGTGATGTTCGAGGACGGCTCGATCGAGGCGGAGACGCCGCAGGGCCGCTTCACCTTCGCGTCGCTGGACGAGTTGAAGGCCTTCGTGGACGGCGGCGGCGAATCCGGCGCGCGCGGCGCCGCCTGATGGGTCGCACCCGTCAGGCCAGCGGGTTGAGGCTGTCGTTGCGGGGCGGGATCGGGGCCCGCATGGTCAGGCTGAAGCCCTCCGGGTCGTAGTCGGTCTCGACCTCGGCCTGGACCTGGGTGATCAGCACCCGCTGCAGCAGGCGCGAGCCGAAACCCTGGCGGCTCGGTGGCTGGACCGGCGGCCCGCCGGTCTCCCGCCAGTGGAACAGCAGGATCCCGGCCGGCCCCCCGGGCTCCAGGGTCCAGGTCACCGCGACCCGCCCGGTGCGGTTCGAGAGCGCCCCGTACTTGGCCGCGTTGGTGGTGAGCTCGTGGATCGCCATGCCGATCGGCACCGCGATCTCGGAGGGCAGGTCGATCGCCGGGCCGTCGAGGCTGATCCGCCCCTCGGCCCCGCCGTCGGGCGTCACCTCCGCGTAGGGCTTCAGCTCGCTGAGCAGCAGGTTCGTGAGCGAGGCGGTCTGCCAGGTATCCTCGGTGAGCACCGCATGGGTGTGGGCGAGCGATTTGATCCGCCCGACGAAGGCCTCGTAGAAGCTCTCGATGCTCGAGGCCGTGCGCGCCGTGGAGCCCACGATGGCCTGCACGGTGGCGAGCGTGTTCTTCACCCGGTGGTGCAACTCGCGGATCAGCAGGCTCTGGCGTTCCTCGGCGATCCGCCGGTCGGTCACGTCGGCGACCACGCCGATCAGGCGCCGCGGCAGGCGCTCGGGGGCGTCCCGCTCGAACCGGCCGGCCATGTCGATGGTGCGCCACGCCCCGTCGGATTTCCGCCGGATCCGGCCGCCGATCTGCAGGATCCCGTCCTCGCGCAGCGCCTTCGAGATCGCGTGCCGGACCCGAGCCCGGTCGTCCGGGTGGAGGATGTCGCTCAGGAACTCGTTCTTGCCGATGGTCCCGTCCTCGGGCGCGTGCCCGAAGATCTCGTACATGTGCTCGTTCTCCCAGATCGCCTGGTCCTCGAGCATGTGCCACTCGAAGATGCCGAGCTTGGCGATCGTGGTCGCCACCCGCAGGCGCTGGTCGCGCGACAGGATCTCGTCCCGGGCCTCGACCCGGGTGGTGATGTCCTGGACGACGCCGACCATGCCGGACCAGGTCTCGAGCGCGTCGCGAGCGGGACCCGCGCCAGATCCGTGAGGGGCCGCGCCGTCGCGTCCCGGCACGGCCTGCCCCCGCACCCGCAGGATCACGGTGCGCCCGGCCACGGTCACCGGCGTATCGAAATGGTAGGATTCACCGGCCCGGCACGCCTCCGAGACGGTGGCGCGCAGGCGCGCCAGCTCCGGATCGGACAGGCCACTCTTGAGTTCGTCCCACGGCACGGACCGCCCCGGCTGGCGCCCTAGGATCCGGGCGGCCCGGCGCGACAGGGTCAGCAGGCCGGTCGCCCGGTCCCAGCGCCATTCGCCGAGGCCGGCGGTCGCCAGCGCCTCGCGGTTCGCCTCGGAATGCGCAGCCGCGTCCGCGTCCGCGGCCTCGACCACGAGGGTCCGGCCGGAGCGCCGCACCCGCACGTCGATCACGGTCCCGTCCGCCCGGCGCCAGCCCTGGATGCCGTCATCCAGGCCCTCGGGCCCGTCCTCCGCGAGCAGATCCGCGGTGGCGCGGCCGGCCAGGCTGCCCGGCGGCCAGCCGAGCAGGTCATGCAGAACCAGGTTGGCCGCGTCGATGGCCGCCGCGTCCACTGAGAGCACGACGAGGCCGATCGCGGCATCGTCGAAGCCCGCGCGATACGGGTCGTCCGTCGCCGGGTCCTGCCCCACGCTCTCGCCCACTCGGAAAAACCCTCGAACGCGCCGCGGCGCGCTCCCGCACGAGATGCCCCCCTGCCGCGGTCCCGACCGCGAAGGCGCCGCAGGATGGCGTCCGAGCGTGGCCGTGGCAAGGCGTCCCGCTTCAGCTGCGGCGACCCGTCCGCTCAGCGCGGCCCGCGGGAGAACTCCAGATAGGTCGGGCGCCGCCCCGCCGCCAGCGCCTTCGCCTCGTAGCGGGTCCCGGGCCAGCCCGGGAACGGCCGGGTCCAGTCGCGCGCGTCCGATGCCGTCCAGGTCAGGACCGGGCAGCGGGCGGCCCGGACCAGGGTCCAGCCGGCGTAGTCGTCGATGTCGCTGGCGAAGCGGAACAGGCCGCCATCCTTCAGGACGCGGCCGATCTCCGCCAGGGAGGCGTCCGAGACGAAGCGGCGCTTGCGCTGGCGGCGCTTCGGCCAGGGATCGGGATAGAGCAGGTAGACCCGGTCCAGGCAGGCGTCCGGCAGGCGCGCCAGCAGGGCGGTGACGTCCTCGTCGCGGATGCGCACGTTGCGCAAGGACCGCGCCTCGATCGCGGCCAGCAGCTTGACCACGCCGTTGACGAACGGCTCCGCGCCGATGATCCCGATCCCGGGATGCGCCTCGGCCTGGGCGGCGAGGTGCTCGCCGCCGCCGAAGCCGATCTCGAGCCAGACCGCCTCCGGCGCGCCGCCGAGGGTCGGGAACAGCGTGCGCGGATCGAGCGGGCCGTCGTCCGCCGGGAGATCGACGCGGAGCGCCGGCAGAAGCTCGGCGAGGCGCCGCTCCTGCAGGCCGCGCAGGCGCTTGCCCTTGCGCCGCCCGAAGAAGGCGCGCTCCGGCTCGTCGGCCTCATGGCCGGGCCGTCCGTTGAGGTCAGACATCGATTACCAACGCGTCGTCCGCGCACCGGGCGGGGACGGGGTTCCAGGGGCTCACGACCCCGAAGCAGGGCTCTGCCCTGGACCCGCGAAAGGTCCAAGACCTTTCGAAACCGGGACTCACGAAAACGCCAGCGCGCCGTCCCGGATGGAGGACGACGCGCTGGCGGGTGGTTCGGCGCTGGAGCGCGGGCTGCCTTACGACAGCGCCGACTTCAGCTTCTGAGCGAGGTCGGTGCGCTCCCAGGAGAAGCCGCCATCGGCCTCGGGGGCGCGGCCGAAATGGCCGTAGGCCGCGGTGCGGGCGTAGATCGGCTTGTTCAGGCCGAGCGCCGTGCGGATGCCGCGGGGCGACAGGTCCATGGCGTCCATCAGGACGGATTCGAGCTTGGCCTCGTCGACCTGGCCGGTGCCGTGCAGGTCGACGTAGATCGACAGCGGCTTGGAGACGCCGATCGCGTAGGCGAGCTGGATCGTGGCGCGCCGCGCCAGCCCGGCCGCGACCACGTTCTTGGCGAGGTAGCGGGCCGCGTAGGCCGCCGAGCGGTCGACCTTGGTCGGATCCTTGCCCGAGAAGGCGCCGCCGCCGTGCGGAGCCGCGCCGCCGTAGGTGTCGACGATGATCTTGCGGCCGGTGAGGCCGCAATCGCCGTCCGGGCCGCCAATCACGAACTTGCCGGTCGGGTTGACGTGCCAGACGGTGCCCTCGTTGACCCAGCCCTGCGGCAGGGCCGCCCGGATGTAGGGCTCGACGATGGCGCGCACGTCGGCCGAGTCCAGGGACTCGTCGAGATGCTGGGTGGAGAGCACGATCTGGGTCGCCTCGACCGGGCGGCCGTTCTCGTAGCGGACCGTGACCTGGCTCTTGGCGTCGGGCCCGAGCTTGGCGGCATCGCCCTCGCCCTTCTTGCGGGCGTCGGCGAGGTCCTTGAGGATCTTGTGGGCGTAGAACAGCGGCGCCGGCATCAGCTCCGGGGTCTCGTCGGCGGCGTAGCCGAACATGATGCCCTGGTCGCCCGCGCCCTCGTCCTTGTTGCCCGCCGCGTCGACGCCCTGGGCGATGTCGGCGGACTGGGCGTGGAGGTAGATCGCGACCTCGTTGTGCTTCCAGTGGAAGCCGTCCTGCTCGTAGCCGATGTCCTTCACGGCCTGGCGGGTCAGCTCCTCGAGGTTCTCGAAGGTCACCGAATCCGGGCCGCGCACCTCGCCCGCGATGACGACGCGGTTCGTGGTCGTCATGGTCTCGACCCCGAGCCGGGCCTCCGGCATCGCCGCGATGTAGGCGTCCACCACCGTATCGGAGATGCGGTCGCTGACCTTGTCGGGATGGCCCTCGGAGACCGACTCACTGGTGAACAGGTAGTTGGAACGCGGCATCTGGACGGATCCCGATCACGGGTACGCCGTCGCGATCGCGGCGTTCGACCCTTATGGGGTCGGGGTTCTCGCACCCGGTCGGAGGACGGTCAAGGCGGATCGCCGAACAGATCCGCTATAACGCACGAAACGGGTGAAAAAACGCCCGTCCGCGGCGCGCCTCAGCAATCAGCCGTTGAGCTTATTGTCCAGCGCGCGGATCGCGGCGGCGACGTCCCGGCGGGCTTCCTCGGTGAAATGCTCGGTGATGTGACGCCCGACGATCTCGGCCAGGCCCTGCAGGCCGCCGCCCTCGCTCAAGGGGGCCTGCTCCGGCTCCGCGAAGCCCGGCGCCGTGAAGTCGTCGTTCCGCGGCATGCCCTTGAAGAAGTAATCCATCGGCACCCCGGTCATCCGGGAGAAGATATCGAGATGGACGGCGCTGATCCGGTTGGTGCCCTTCTCGTACTTCTGCAACTGTGCTGCCGACATCCCGAAACTCTGCGCGACGCGGCGCTGCGTCAGCGACGCCTTCCGGCGCTGCTCGGCGATGCGTTGACCGACATACACGTCGCGCTGATCGGTTTTCTGACCCGCCATGTAGAACTTGCCTACCCCTGCCGCGAATTTCGGGCGGCGAAGCTTAACCGCATCGCGAGTCCGTGTCACCGGCGGGCCATCATCGCGGTAAACGTTTCCGCGCAGCGCCGGACACACGTCCGCGACCTGGATTCTGGTGTCCCCGGCAGGGCTCGAACCTGCGACCCCAGGTTTCATACCACTTCGGCTTTCGCCGCCGCGCCCCCGGAGAGCCGCGTTCGTGGCCTGGACTATCCCTTCACCGTGGGCCGGCGCTCGCGCCCGGCCGTTAGGTGCCGCCCGTCTAGTCTCTACACCTTCCCGCCGACGCGTTCGCGCCGGGCGGGCTTGGCTCGGGATCGGCAGGACGCCGGTGTCCCGGCGCCGGAAGCTTTCCCCGACTTTGAGCGGATCCGTCGCGTGGTTTCCCGGCGCGACGCCCAATTGTGACCGTTTAGGAAACCTGTGCTCTGTCCAGCTGAGCTACGGAGACGACCGCGATTTCCATAGCATCAACGTCCGGACAGGCCAACCGCGCGGTGCGTGCGCCGGCGTTCCGGGGCATGGTCGATCCGGGAGCATGGTCGATCCGGGAGGCGGTCGATGATCCGGACGACGGCAGGGTGGCGGCTGTGCCGCGCGGCGGCGCTGGTGCTGGCGGCCTGCGGCCTTGCCGGGCCGGCCGGAGCCGCGGGCTCGGAATCCGGAGACTGCCGCCAGGGACCGGCCCGCTCCGAGACCCTCGACGGGATCGGGTTGCGGGGCGAGATCCGCCTCGGCTCCGGTGCCCGGGCGGTGCTCGATTCCCTGCGCTGGCCGGACGCCCCGGACGCCGCGGAGGCGGCGCGCGCCTGGCTGGACGCCCGGCGGGGGCTGCGCCTGATCGTGGTCCCGCGCGGGCCGCCCGACCGCTGGGGCCGGGAGCGGGCCGACATCCAGGTCGCGGATGGCCAAGTCGCGGATGGCCGAGTCGTGGATAGCCAAGCCGCGGATGGCGACATCGATCTCGCGGGCGGCCTGATCGGTGCCGGGCTCGCCGTCGCGGACGCGAACGAGCGCGACGGCCTGTGCCGCCCGGCCCTGCGCGCGGTGGAGGCCGGGGCCCGGGACAGCAAGCGCGGCTTGTGGCGCGACCCGGTCCTGCAAGCCGCGGACGGCCCGGCGCTCCGGGCGCTGGCCGGGCGCTTCGCCGTGGTGGAGGGCCGGATCGGCCATGTCGGCGAGCGCAGCGCCCGCACCTATCTCGACTTCGTGGCCCGCGGCGCGGACGGCCTCACGGTCATGGTACCGAAACGCACTTGGCGAATGATGCGTGCCCGTGGTTTGAGTGCGGCATCGCTCGAAGGCCGGCGCGTGCGGGTCCGCGGCATCCTGGAGGTCTGGCGCGGCCCGACCTTGGAGGCTACCGCCGACGCCATCGAGGTTCTGGGCGAACCGGACCGGCGCGAGGCCGAGTCGGTGGGGGAACGGGAGCTGCGGCGCTGATCGCGATGGGCGGGATCACGGAGCGATTTCGGGTGGCGGGGCAGCGCCTGCGCGGCGTTGTGACGGCCTGTGCCGGCTTGGCGACGGCGTGCGCCGGGGTGGCGGTGCTGGCCGCCCTCGGCGCCTGCGTGGCCGACCAGGCCGCCGGCCCGGTGGTGCCGGCCGTGGTCCGGGTGCCGGCCGAAGCCCCGCGCACCACCGGGCGCGAGCGCGCCGCCGACGCGGACCACCTCAAGCTCGTGGCCTCGTTCGGGGGCGAGGTGCGCGCACCCAACGTGATGCGGATGCTCACCGAGGTCACGGACCGTCTCGTGAAGGCCAGCGAGCGGCCGGACCAGACCTACGCGGTGACGCTGCTCGATTCGCCCGTGGTCAACGCCTTCGCGCTGCCGAACGGGCGGCTCTACGTCACCCGCGGGCTGGTGGCGCTGGCGAGCGACACCTCCGAGGCGGCGGCCGTGCTGGCCCACGAGATGGCGCACGTGACCCTCAACCACGCGACCGCCCGGAGCGAGTTGGAGCTGCGCTCGGCGCTGGTCAGCCGGGTGGTGGCCGACGTCCTGAACGATCCCGATACCGGCGCGCAGCTGCAGCACCAGTCCCGCTTCGCGCTCGCCCGCTTCTCCCGCGAGCAGGAACTGGAGGCGGACGCCACCGGGGTGCGCACGCTGGCCAAGGCCGGCTACGATCCGTTCGCGGCCGGCCGCTTCCTCACCGCGCTCAACCGCTCCACCGCCCTGAAGGCCGGCGCCGGCCCCGGGGGCGAACCCGACATGCTGGCGACCCACCCGGGCACCGCCGAGCGCATCGCCCAGGTCACCCGGGCGGCGCGCCGGATCGGGGCCCCGGGGATCGGGGCCGACGACCGCGCAGCCTACCTCGCCGCCCTGGACGGGCTTCCGTACGGCGACAACCCGCGCGATGGCGCGGTGCGCGGCCACCGCTTCGTCCATCCGGGGCTCGGCATCGCATTCGACGTGCCGGCGGGGTTCGTCCTGGAGAACACCCGCTCGGCGGTGCTCGGCACGACGCCGGACGGCAACCGGCGCCTGCTGTTCGACCAGATCGAGGCGAAGGACGGCCAGGCCCTCGACGCGGCCCTGAAGGGCAGCTGGAACGACGCGCTCGACCCGGCCGGGTTCGAGACCCGCGAGGTCGGCGGCCACCCGGCGGCCCTGGCGCTGTCGCGGGGCAAGGACTGGACCTTCCGGCTGGCGGCGATCCGGATCGGCGACACCACCGTCCGGATGATCATGGCCGCCAAGGGCGCCACCGACCCGGATCCCGCCTTCCGGCCCTGGATCGCCAGCCTCGCGGCGGTCCCCCCCGAGGAGGCGGTGCTGCGTCCCCTGCGGCTGCAGGTGGTCCAGGCCGGCTCGACCAGCGCGGAGGAGCTCGCCCGCCGCATGGCGGTGCCGGACCGGCCGCTCGACCGGTTCCTGGTCCTCAACGGCCTGGAGCGCGGCGCCGCCCTGGTGCCCGGCCGGAGCTACAAGATCGTGGCGGAATAGCCGCCCCGCATCGCCGCAGCTTGCGCCGGCCCCGCTCCCGGACGACCGTCGCGCGTCCGTCGCGCCGGATCGGGTATCCCGAAGGGGCGAGCGGCGGTTTTGGTTGGCATCGCCGTGTTCCGAGGGCCGCCGACGGCCGTTCGGGACGCTGCGTCAGGGAGAGCGCCGTGATTCGATTCTTCTACAATCTCAGCCCCAACCCGATGAAGGTCGCCCTCTGCCTGGAGGAGCTGGGCCTGCCCTACGAGCCGGTGCCGGTGGATACGCGCAAGGGCGAGCAGTTCGAACCCGCCTACGCGGCGCTCAACCCGAACGGCAAGGTGCCGACCATCGTCGACGGCGACGTGACGGTGTTCGATTCGAACGCGATCCTGCTCTACCTCTCGGGCAAGACCGGCCGGTTCCTGCCCGAGGGCGAGCCGGATGGGGGCGAGATGCTGTCCTGGCTGATGTTCGTGGCCACCGGCATCGGGCCGTTCTCCGGCCAGTGCGTCCACTTCCGCCACTTCGCCCCCGATGGCGGCGCCTATGCCACCGAGCGCTACGCCTTCGAGGCACGCCGCCACTGGGAGATCCTGAACCAGCGCCTCGCGGACCGCACCTACGTGCTGGGCGAAACCTACACGATCGTCGACATGGCAGTGTGGGGCTGGGCCCGCATGGTGCCGTTCGTGCTGGGCGACGACGCCTTTGCGGGCCTGCCCCACGTCAAGCTGCACCTCGACGCGATCAGCGCCCGCCCGGCCGCCGCGGCCGCACAGGGGCTGAAGGACAGGCACACCTTCAAGGCCGAGATGGACGACACGGCGCGCGGCTTCATGTTCCGCGCGACCCGGAGTGCCGCGTAACAGCGCCCGGATCAGGGGCCCGCGAGGGTCACGGAGACCATCGGCAGGGTGACGGCGAAGCCGTCGCCCGGCATCGGCGTGGTGCCGAGCGTTAGGCAGGCGGCGAGGCCGAGACAGAGGGCGAGACCGAGCAGCGAGGTCTCGAAGCCGCGATAGACCGATTCCATGGGAGGTCTCCTTCGCAAGAGACCGGCAGGATGCGCCCGACGGGTAAACGGATCGGTGCGCTGGCGCTCATCGACCGCGTGACGATCACCAGCCCGAGGCGACCAGGGCAGCCCCGGCGGCGATCAGCCCGACCCCGGCCCAGGCCGCGAGGCTCAGGGTCTCGCCCAGCAGGCTGGCGCCCAGGATCGCGACCAGCACGACGCTGAGCTTGTCCAGCGGCGCGACCCGGGCGGCATCGCCCAGCGACAGCGCCCGAAAGTAGCACAGCCACGACGCCCCGGTGGCGAGCCCCGATAGGACCAGGAAGACCAGGCTGCGGCCGGAGATCTGCACGAGCCCCCCGGTCTGGCCGGAGCCGACCACGATCGCGCCCGCGAAGGCGACGATCACCAAGGTGCGCACGAAGGTCGCGACATCCGACTGCACGCCCGCGACCCCGACCTTGGCGAGGATCGCGGTCAGCGCCGCGAATCCGGCGGCGGCAAGGGCCCAGAAGCGCCAGGATTGCAGAAGATGGTTCATGGGGTCCTCGCGCGCAGACGGGCCTAGAGATCCTCGGGCTATCCGAAGGACGCGACCACGGTCTCGATCGGTAGGAACAGGGTGCGGCTGTCCTCGGGATAGGCGACGAACTCCGCGCAGCGCAGATAGAAGCGCTTGGCCGCCTCGTCCTTGGCGTGAACCATCACGGCGCCGATCCCGATGCTGCGCGAGGCCAGCGCGATCCGCCGCAGCGCGTCGGCCAGCAGATCGGTGCCGAGCTCCCGACCGGCATGATCACGGCTGACGGCAAGCCGGCCGATCACCGAGACCGGAACCACATCCGGCGCGTTTCGGCGAAGCCTGCCCGGAGCGGCCACGCGTTCCACGGAGCCCGCAGCGATGCCGACATAGGCCACGACCTGTTTGCCCCGACAGACGACGTAGGTGCGGGAGAACCGACTCTCGTTCTTCAAGGCCCGATGGCGCAGCCAGTCGTTCAACGCGGGCTCGCCGCAATCGAAGCCCGACACGTCGTGCCCTGTCGCCAGAGGCTCGGGCGCCGACAAGAACGGCTCGGCACCCTTCGGCGTGCCCGTCACCTCCGCCAGACCGGAACGCGCCGCATCAGCGCCGTCAGCTTCGGACCCGGGGGCGGTGGCTGGTCGAGCGCGTGTAAGAAGGCGTCGTGGCCCGCGGGTTCGAGCGCGTACAGCCGCCGGTCCAGCAGGACGTCGACTGCCTGTCGCCGGGCGCTCTCGACCATGAACTCCGTGCGCGTCTTGCCCAGGATCGCCGCCGCATCATCGATGAGTTGGCGGGTCCCGGCCTCGATCCGCAGATTGATGCTGCCCTTGGTCTCACGCGAAGCCGCAGCCATCGGCAGAGCATCGTAGGTTTCGGCGATGGTCGCGCGGACTTTCGACATACGCGAAAGGTGCGAGCGCGTACCTACGTTGTCAATACGACGTAAACGTCGGGCACCGCGGACGGTCGCCTCGGTGACGCTCGGAATGCCAAGAGGTACCGCAAAGCTGCAAGCATAGAAAAGGCCGGCCGCGCAGCGTATGCGGCCGGCTTCCTGGTTAAAAAAGCAGCCGATGTTTCACGGGAAACATCGGCTGTCCCCAGTCACAGCAGCTTGTCGATCGTGATCGGCAGGTCGCGCACGCGCTTGCCGGTGGCGTGGAACACCGCGTTGGTGATCGCCGCCGCGGTGCCGACGATGCCGATCTCGCCCAGCCCCTTCACGCCGAGCGGGTTGGCCTTGTCCTCCTCGTCCACGAAGATCACGTCGATATCCTGGATGTCGGCGTGGACCGGCACGTGATACTCGCCGAGATTGTGGTTCATGAACCGGCCGAGGCGGTGGTCGAGCATCGACTCCTCCTCGAGGGCCGAGCCGATCCCCATCACCACGCCGCCCAGGATCTGGCTGCGCGCGGTCTTGGGGTTGAGGATCTTGCCGGCCGCAATCGCCGACACCACCCGGGTGAGCCGGATCTGGCCCAACTCCTCGTCGACCTTGACCTCCACGAAGATCGCCGAGTGGGTGTAGGCCTGGTAGGTGTCGTTGAAGTCCTTGTCGGGGCCCGCCTCCTCGACCGCCTCGACCTTGTCGATGCCGGCGGCCCGCATCACGTCGACCATCGAGACGCTGCGGTCGGGATCGCCCGCCACCGAGATGCGGCCGTCCGAGAACACGGCGCGGTCGAAGTCGACATTGGCGAGCGGCGAGTTCTCCAGCCCGCGGGCCAGCTTGAACACCTGCTCGCCGACGTTGCGGCAGGCCTTCATCACGGCGGTGCCGGAGGAGGCCGCCGTCCAGGAGCCGCCAGCGACCGGCGCCTCGGGCCGGCGCGTGTCGCCGAGCTTGGTGGTGACCGATTCCATGGGCAAGCCCAGGGTGTCGGCGGCGATCTGGGTCAGGATCGTGTAGGTGCCGGTACCGATGTCGCCGGTGGAGTTGCCCACCGTCAGCCGGCCGTCGGCCGTCAGGGTCGCGATGGCGTTCGACTGCATCATCATCGATTCCCAGACGCCCGTGGCGACGCCCCAGCCGACGAGTTCGCGGCCCTCGCGCATGGAGCGCGGCTCCGGGCTGCGCCTGGACCAGCCGAAGCGCTCGGCGCCTTGCGTGAAGCAGGCCTTCAGCTCCTTCGAGCCGAACGGCTTGCCCTCGGCGGTGGCGTCCGAGACCGCGTAGTTCTTCAACCGCAACGCGATCGGGTCCATCCCGGTCGCATAGGCGAGCTCGTCCATGGCGGTCTCGATGGCGAAGACGCCCGTGACGGCGCCGGGCGCGCGCATGTCGCCCGGGGTGGCGGTGTCGAGCTTCGCGATCCGATAGGTCAGGGCGACGTTATCGCAGCGGTAGAGCACGCCCGACCAGTTGACGACGACCTCTTGGTAATCCTCGAAGTGCGACGTGCCCTGCACGGCATCGTGCCGGAGCGCCGTCAGGGTGCCGTCGCGCTCGGCGCCGAGGGAGACGGTCTGCAGCGCCTCGCTCCGGTAGGTGAAGGACCACATCTGGTCGCGGGTCAGGGTCACCCGGACCGAGCGCTTCAACTCCTGGGCGGCCAGCATCGCCAGGAAGGCCTGGTATTGCGGGCGCAGGCCCGAGCCGAAGCCGCCGCCGAGATAGGGGTTGA
>Ga0265798_10004765_pt1 | contig 18563 bp, 17 predicted proteins | sample P3T30metagenome_FD_192430 | JGI IMG/M metagenome (GOLD analysis project Ga0265798, IMG submission 192430) | Plant litter microbial communities from East Loma Ridge, Irvine, California - P3 T30 | ecosystem: Environmental > Terrestrial > Plant litter > Unclassified | place: USA: California... | reverse complement strand
TAATATGGAGGCCGTGGGATGTATGACCAGTATGACCGTTTTTCAATGGTACTGTCTGTTCTCTTGCGTCGTCCTCTTTCCATGACATCCGCCATGCTTCTCTACATCCATGTGTGATGGAGTTCTACCTCAGCCCGACTCTGGTGAAAGCTGTGCTTCCCAAATACTAGATGATCCCTGTGACCATGTGCACCTTCGAGACCTCGGGAACCTCGTCATGAAGCTTTCATATCAATCGTAGCGTGCGCTTTGTCTGCCGTTCTCGCCTTCTGTCGAGCACTAGGAAGACGAAGGTTATTAACGAAGAGCTGATCGTTCGAGTCGTTTTCTTGTGTCCCGAACTCGAATACTGCCGCTTGCGAGACCAGGCCGGACCATCCCATAGCATCAAGGCCAGTTGAGTCGTATGGCAGTAGCTCTCTCTCTAAGCATGAGGTCAAGATTGATCCTTTCCTGTCGCTTCACTCTGGTGTCGACGGCGCAACTTCCTTCTTCTTCCCCTTTTCTTCTACCAGCGCCTCTTCCGCCTCCTTCCACTCATCCTGCGCATCCTCCTCAAGCGCCTCAACCAAGTTCAGCTCCTCTTCAACCTTATCAATCTGCTTCAGTATAAACGCAATCGTCGCATCCCTAGCCTTATCCACCCTCGTCAGCGCATCCAGACCCATCTTCTCATACGCCTGGGGCTTCTGCGGCGTCGGCGGCACAAGCTCCACGTCCTCGAGCTTCGCCTTCTTCTCTGCCAACAACTTCCTCAACGTGAAGATGTTAAAGTCGCGCTCCTGCAGATTCTCAACCAGCTCTTTACGCTTACTTTCGTCGTCTACCTTTTGCTTCTTGGACGCTGCATCCTTCTGCTGCTCGTTTGACGCTACTTTCCATTTCCAGATGGCTTCTTTGGCGCAGTTTTCAATGTGCGTGAAGCGAATGGGTCCGATGTTTTGGCCTCCGTACCAGCGCGCTACTACGACGACGCCTTCGGCTTGCGTGTCGTTGAGCACGTTTTGGAGCCGGCCGCCGGCCCATTTCTCGCCGTCGTCGTCGTTGCCTAGGTCATAGAGGATTTTGGAGTCGGGCATTAATGACTTTTGGCGGGACCGCTTGCGCCATGCTACCATGCGGTGGCTTGCGGTTCGGAACTCAGGGAGCTTTTGGAGGTCTTTGGTGGAGAGTGTGGGGGAGAATGCGCCGATGAAGGAGGATGTTTGTTCGTCGATTTGAGCGGATTTGAATATTGTTGGGAGGGAGATTGGGGATTCGGGTCGGCCTCTTTTTAATGCCATCTCCTGGGTTTCGGCTTAGGGTTGGTATTGTCTTGAATTCGTGATCATAAGGGTGGTTGGGAAAGGAAGACGGCGCCAGCGTGCAAGTCGAAGCGAGATGTTGCACTTGTCTCGTCTGGGATGGTAAGCAAAGCAAGTGCCTTCCTTAGCCACGACAACATCTCCATCCATCACCCGCCATTGTCGAGACCCCTTAGAACACGGGCTATACTTGTGCTAGATCACAAATCATGTCACGAGGATGTAGACATGAAAATTATTTCCTTAAATGCTTTGGAAGTAACATTTTCTTTCCTTTCCCAGAACACTCTGTTCGGTACTAGGCATCGTCCACCAGTTTGCCGGCCAGCATGTTCTTGCAGACGTCCTCTACCTTCCTATATATGCCATTGAGCATCATGAATTATGCAAGATGCGCGGGTGGTGAGACCAGGTCTGGCGCCGCTTCCCTCACTCACCACTTCACGACCATTTACCAAAACGGTACCAAAGCTTGCTTTTGCTTTCTTTAATTCAGGCTTCTCTTGCCTCATACTTATTCTCTCACATGCAATATATCTCTCCGTCAGCTGCTCTTGGTTGCTGCTTACAAAACGTCCCTCCCACTTGCGCCGTCGACAACCGCTGCTCGATACATTTTCACTGACTTCTCACGCGCAAACGTCATTCAAAGCACAGATCATCCGGCACAGAGGCTTCTAGTCACTCTTTTCGACTCTCTCAGACAGTCAGAGCGTCTTTTTAGCGTCAAAGGGTCAACAATTCGTAGGCGCTAGTGTCCAAAGGCTTTCAAGTCTTGACTCCACTGCCTCTTAACTCACCCACCACCCAGCCTTTGATCACGATCGATCTTCTTCGTAAAAGTCTTGCAACTTCAAAGACACAAAGTAAGTTCCTTTCCTCACCGTATGTCGCATGGCGGCTTTGCTTTGCAACGCTCTTTCTCTCAGTGTTTGAAGAGCCTGTTACTCTGTTGACCTCGCGACCCTTGACTTCCTTCAGCAGCTTTCTCGCGCAATCCTTTCTTCTTGACGAAGAAATCTTCGGAATTCAGCTGACGCTAACCTTCTTTTCCAGCAAAGCATCATGGGCCGCTTTGATACTCTCAACGCCGACACGCGGGACTTGGTGAACTGCCTCGTCCCAGCGCTGGCAACTTCGTTCAGTATCCCGAACTGCGTGGACATTATCCCCGAGGACATCCGCATGCGTGCCTGGGATTGCGAGCGTCGCGACCACATCAAGGACCAGACCGAGAACGACCCCCGCAACTGGGGCGTCCAGTTCTTGAAAGACCTGATGGCCATCGCCCGCCTCAAAGAGGGAAACCTCGCCGTCTTCCAGGCTGACCTGCGTGCGAAGGTGGATCTCCACGAGGAGAAGCATCCCTGGTGCCGCCTCTCCGATATCAAGGAGATCAAAGAACACTACCAGAATCCGAACAAGCCAGCACCGGTGGAAGAGGAGTCTGCCGCTACATCATCGACCGACTCTTACTTCGAGGAGCTGCATGAGCCCGACCTTCCTTCCGGCAGGAAGCGCAAGGGCGCACGCAACCACGAGGTCTACGAGGCTCGCGTAGTGCCGTCCGGCAAGGAGCGCAAGTGTAAGTGTAATGAGTCTCTGATAAATTGCGTAGCTAATCTTACCAGACGGCACTCACGGTCGTCTCCGCCGTGCCGAGTCGGGCGGTTTCATCCGCAAGGACAAGGTCAAAGGCAAGAAGCGCGGCTCTTCCGAGCGTGACACCCCCGATAGCACTCGTCGCTCCCTCAAGCGCAAGAGCCGGACCATTGAGTCTGATGATGACGAGTCTGACCGCTCCCGCAACCGCTACCGCCCACGACTCTCGTATTCGATGTCTCCTGGTGGCGCCGTTCGCGCACCTTCCCACATCGTCCAAGCTGTCAACGCCTCTGACGAGCCGCTCGAAGCCCAGCAGCTACAGGCTGAGCTGGAGGTCGCCGAGGCTGAGCTCAAGACTGCGCGTCTCAAGATGATGTACATTCAGACCAGGGAGAAGGCGGCAAAGCAGGCCAAGTACGGCGGTGGTGGCACTCAGGCTGCTCCCCACGATCTTCAGTAATGGTGCGGGGCTAGAATCTGGGCTACTTGCAGCTACGACGGTTTAGTCATGCATGTATTGTGGGAGGATTTGTGGTCGGCAGGAAGGATATACCCTTTCACAGGTTCGCGACGGGTCGAGTGTTCTGTCTTTCCGCCTCTCATCACTCATCACAACACGAGTTATGTTCATGTTAGATTATGACCTTTCTTCCGGCGTGGGATGGGATTCTTCAAAGGGCTTTGGAGTAAAACAGTGCTCCACAGTCTCACATACTCTCAACTTTGAATCAATACATCCTTCAAATCCCATAATTTTTATGAATGCCGTGATGCCGGCATTGTAGGTTGAAACTAGGTATACCCTACTACTCTTCATGTTTCGAAGGATAAGCAACTGCCAATTTGCTCTATATCCTTTCTTTAGCTGGTCTCAAACTATAATTTTGCATGTAGATGATTTTGTGAAGCGTATCGACATACACTCCCCAAACGGGTCGTGCTTGAACATAGCCCGCCACTCAAGAGAACACATCCTTTCTGTAGCCAACTCTGGATACAATCGTCAAGCTATTTGCAATACGCAGCGGCGGCTGTCCCAAGTTCTGGCTCGAACGATCTGTGCAAGCTCAGTTTTGATGCTGCACCGCCCGACAACCTCACCTCCAACACCATGCTTCCACAACCATAAAAAAATTACGATAAAAAGAAAGCTGAGAAATCGATGTTCTCGCCCAGCCCAACCCCCCAAAACTCAGGGTTCACCCCCCTCACCGTCCAAAAATCCACCAAAATCCCTCCCAGCACCTTTCCTTCACACCGCCCTTCCACCCCTGTCACACAAGCGCGCAAAAAAGAGACATTCCGACACCGGGAATCGAACCCGGGCCTTGTCGGCACTATATAGTGAACTAACTCCTGATGAGAGCGACAAATCCTAGCCACTGGGAGTTTTGTTAGACAGAGTTAAATTGCTGGGGTGCTGGAGAGACGAACCTAGACCACTGGGACTGTTAGACATGCTTGAGAGGCGTGTGATTGGAGCAACTTACTATCGGATGAATTGATGACTAAGGGTTGAACTAGTTGAAATATAAAGTATCACAATAAGAGGGGTTGAAGATGGATTGGTTGGATGAAACACTCGCAATGATATCACACCGACAGTGTGGTGGCAATATTGAAGCTTCAGTCTTCTTGTGTAGCGTGACTTGACGGGCCGGCTTTGCGAGTTTTCCTGCAGGCCCCGCATGTGTCGGTAACTTACCTAACGAGACTAGTTACATCCTTCAGCATTAAAAGATAGCATGACGAAGCGATATGAGGGGTTGAAGGAGCTTGTAGTCCATACACTTGCAGCTTTACTTCAAAAGGAAGACATATGGATGATTGCCGATCATAGCACTCCTCCGACAAGAGTCAAACTACCGCCGCTGCTTCAGCAGGTGAAATGTTCGAAGACTGGGATTGAGATGACTGGTAGCAAATCGCGAATCCTGTCGACGATTGTGTTGTGGTAATAAGACAGGAAACATGACGCTCTTGAGCCGTCCACTGGTATGGCCCAGCCTCGGCTTCGAACATCTGAAGCGTGCCCACTCGACAGCCTCATCTAGCTGGCTTCCATCATCCAACTTCATCACTTCATACACGCATGCCTGCACGCAGCACACGCAGCCGACCCGTTCCCACCCCCCTTCCTCTTCGCACAGCCCGAACACTCCCTGCAATCGCAGAATCCAGTCATATCGAACTCCCCATTTGCCTCCTTCCTCTTGTGTCTCCGTCGCAGCCAGAAAATGCCCAGAATCAGCGCCGCCAGCCCGCCTACTCCAACGCCAGCGGAGACACCGTATGCGAGGGCTGAAGATGCTGGTTTTTGGGCTGCTGCTGCGAGCGCGAAGAGTTGGGCTACCAGCAGCAGCCGAAGGATGGTGGTGGATGCGGGGTCCATGTTGGAACGTCTGTAGATGGGTTGCGTCGCGCGCGAGTTGAGGAGGATTGCACTGCGCCTGGATTGAACAAAAGCTTGGTCGTGAATTGCTGTCGTGTACGATCAGCCCTACGGCACCGCAGCGACGGGCGTCCAAGCAAAAAGTGCAGCGTAGGCGCAAAGCTTCTTTTCTATCTTGACAACGTCGGCGGTGATTTTCCGCCTGGGCATTCACAGCACCAAGCCGTCGCTTAATATAGCAGGTAAGTACTTCAAATACGAGATCGAGCAGCCAATTAATGCGTAAGCTAGCTTCAACTGGAGCGCTTCCCGAGCTGCGATAAGAAACAGCGGACCGGCGTCAACAGCAGTTTTCTTTGTATGCTGTTCACAAGGCCGTTAAATCGGACTGTTGGTTATTATAATCTCGTCTTGATATACAAGCAACGAGAAGTACGCTCTAGAAAGAAACTCATCGCTAAAGTTCAAAGATATGCGAGATCTAAATCGAGGAATCGCAGGAGATATTTTCCAATGGACGACTGACAGCAACAAATAAACGCCTGGATTTGGGAAACCACACCTCCGAATCATCATTTACTCTGTAAGGAGAGAATCTGCTCGTACTCGCCCGGCGTCGGACATCGGTGCGAAGCCCAGCAACTTCATGCCGTTTTCCATCACAATCCTGGTTGCTTCAAGAAGAGCGACGAACCCAGGTGTCACGCCGATCCCCTCTTCTCCATACTCAAGGCAGTCAGACAGCTGTTCGGTGACGCTAGCGAGGTATGTCACAATACCAGAAGGCTCAAGCGAGTTATGGGCGTTGTTCACAACCTCTGGGTACTGTGCGAGGAGGCGCAACAAATTTGCTCGGTCTTCGTTGGCCAGCGCCTCGAAATCTTCGTCGGATAGCTTTGCAGTCACGGCCTGACCCGCAAGAAGAGATGATGCCTTCGCGTACCAGTATTGAAGATTGGGACCCGAGCCAAGCTTGAAGGATGCCATTATGCCGGTGTCGAAGGAATGAGCGGAACTCGAGCGAGTCGACAGCTCTTGGATGAGGAGTGCGGAGGTGGCCAGTGTCTTCACGACTTGTTCCGAATTGCCCAACACTGCAGACTTGTCGGCATTGACGTCGAGCAGCATCTTGATAGCTTCCTCGCAATGATCGAGGATAGCTAGGGGCTTGTATCCTTTGCCGAGCGTCGTAGCCATCTTTGACACCTCACTGAACTTGACATGTTGCACCTTGGCAGCGAGATCTTTGTCGAGCGCCTCCAAGATCTTAAACATCTGGGCGAAATGGACGCTATTGTCACTCGCGACAACGTATATCATCTTGTCGAATGAGTACTTTCTGGACCTTTCGAAGACAGCGGCGAGATCGCGAAGGAGGTATGTACTGCTGCCGCTACGATCTCTCACGAAGGCATGTCCAGCCTTTACTCCTCGCTTCTTCATATCGACCATCCAGGCACCTCCGCTCTCTTCGGAGACGTTCATGGCCTTCAACCTTTGCTCGATCTCGATCATCGTTGACGAGCTCACTTCGGATTCTCCTGAGTACTCGTCGAATTCCACGCCCAAGGTCTTATAGAACTTCTGGTAATCGTCAATTGTCGTTGTGCGGACGCGCTTCCAGTATGCCACAAGATCTTCATCGCCTTCTTCTAGCTTCTTGAAGGCTTCATTTCGTTCGGCGAAGATACCCTTGCTTTCGAGCTCGACCTGCACTTCGCCATCATCCCGTTGCTCCTTTGCAGCCTCATCACGAGCGTTCTTGCTCGCTTGCTGCTCTGGCTTAAACAACTCCTCAATCTTGTGGTATATCTCAAGTAGATGACCCACAGGATCTATCTCATATGCCTCTTCGGATCCAAATCTCTGCCAGCCAACGTAGAGCAACGCGATGGGCTTACCCCAGTCGCCAAGATAATTGACACGAGCTACATTCCAACCGCGCGACTCGTATATTCGACTGATAAATGCACCGATGATTGTGCTTCGCAAATGCTTCCCTTGAAACTCGCTAGTTATGTTCGGTGATGAGAACTCAACAAGGACTTTCTTTCGTTCATCCCCAAGCGTGCTTGTGGTATGGTCGACGCCGTAGTCAGTTTTTCGGTCTAGTATATACGGCACAAGTAGGCGGGGTACCACATCGAGTCTGAGGAAGATGCGGAGATGTACGCCATCGAGAAGCGGGAGATCGAAGAGTGGATGATCACTTGGAAACTTGCACTTCGTGTCAGCAAAGAACTGTGTGTGCTCTGAGCAACTGTATCGACGCACCTTGTCAACGAGATCAGACGAGACGGTGGTCGCATTACCGCCGGGAAACAGCCTGGGTAGGGTCACCGAAAGATCACCATTTGAAATGTTGTTTGGCCATTGAATCGCTCTATGAGCGTCCGCCGAATGGCAACCGATGAGGTTGACCAGAAGCGTGGCAAGTGCTGAGCGCCATAATTCGATCGGATTGGTCAAGATACTTGTGTCGCGAGACTCAGCAAATTGCCAGGCTATCGGATTGCTTTCCAGCAGTTGCACTAAACTTTCGAGCTCCGCAGAAGACATGGTGCCAGCGGCGGTGTGCAGCCTCGCTCAGGGCTATGCAACAATGCTCTGCAATCGCACGCTAGAAGTTTGGCTGCTGTTAAGTTGACCGGAGCGCTATCGATGTTGTTGTGATAGCGTATAAGGTAGATGAAGGCATTGGTATCGTAAAGCCAGTGGCACGGGCATGTTGCATTGCCCCCAATTGACTCCAATGCTCGCTAATTCTCAGCCTCATCCGAGAGTAGATGCCACGCTGTACAGCGTCAGCTCACAGCTGCAGGTCTTGTGTTTACACAGGATTGGTCAACATGCAATTTGCCTCATGAACACTTATTGTCGCCTGATCTTACGGCGTGGAAGGTAGACAGGGTACGTGGCTTTCTATTGTTGCACCTACCACAATCGACGGCAATCAATCTTGTGCGCAAGGAAACTCATTACACAAAAACTGCATGTGAGCATGCATCTTGATGACGATGAACATTGCCCAGTCGACTTCATAGCATCGGGTGCAAACAAGCACGGCTTGAACTCAAGAGGTGCTGCAAGGTTCACACACCGCTGACCTGGTCAGGAGAACTGCGTAGGTGGTCTTCCCAATAAGCGAGTATGAGAGCATTCGTATCGTAGACACATATGTTGTACACAGTTGTAGAATTTCGTGACGTCGTAGTTCGGGTAGTAGCAAAGAAGCACAAAGGGGACGGCGAGATAGCAAGACAGCACATGCTTGGAAGAACGAGCCGGGCCAAAAGGAATGACAACCAATCACCACTCGGCTACGACATCCGGTAAGCCTGCGCAGCGTCAGCAATGCTCCGACGTGGAGTAATCATGACCGCAGAGTATCTCAGCCTAAGGCTACACCCAAACAGGAAACTACCTCGGACCAAATTATCGCGTTCAGGTTACACAACTGACAATCGACACTCTGTTGAGAACTTTCCTAATTGAGCAGGTCGAGATTCGTGGGGGGGAAACGGCCAACCACCACACCTCTTCGCATACTTGCACGACGTGACATAAAGAAAATGGATTGGCAGTCCATATGTAACGCTACATTGGCTCGTGAAGTGTGGGGATACGTGGTGTGCGCATGGTTTTCGATTGGTGCGAGATTCCGCCTTTGGGAGCGAAGGAAAGCGACGTTCAAGAGAAGGATCTATTACTCACCAGTGACGACCTTTTTCCGTAGTCTCTTACTCCCTGACATCTTTCCGTAGACTATCCAGAATAGCCGCGATTTGTAAAGATCCAAAATGTACAAGGTGAATGTGAAAAGCAGAAGCAAGAACATGAGGGCGCCAATACTCAAAAAGAACGTCCGTGGAGTTTGATCAAGGTTGAAAATCCTTTGGTCTTGAGCTTGACCGGATGTGAAATACTGAAGAGCGATTATGAATGGCGACGTGGCCACAAAGAGGTAGACACTTATGCGTGTGATTCTACTGGTCTTCTCTGCAGTCTTCAGACTGTTGGCAGCTAATTCTGTTGTTATTCTGCTGAGGCGGCTTGTTTCGAGGTTAAGATCCACGGTCTGAAGCGTAAGACGATGGCTCTCTTGAGCCACTGCCTGATTTTTTGAAGCCAAACGAGTCTCGAACTACACTTTTCGTTAGCTAAATCGATAATCGTGGAAACCACACGCACTATCGTTGTTGCACTTTTGCAAGAACGTTCCATAACCGCGACCTGCTCATTCAGCTCCGCCAGCTTGGTAAATTCTTCTCTCATGCCGCTCATTGCGGCACTTCCGGTAGGGTCGTTTAGATCTCGAAAGCGTGTCCTGTCGCCATGAGGGCCTTCAAACTCGGTCCACACTCGATTCATTTTTGACAAACGTGCCCGTATGTGTCCAACAATTTGAGTGGCGTAGGAAATGCATTCGAGAATGCCTTCATCGCTAATTTGAGAATGGTCGGCTGTCCAGCTTGTGCGCCGTCCTGGTGTCAGGCCCATAATCTCCTCTATCTGGCATGTTCTTAATCAATGATCGCTCTCGAAGGGTCGGGACGCTTACCCAGTGTCCGAGATCCTTCTCCGTGCGCCTAACGACGTGCTCGCACTCTTCTCGCGCCAGCTTAACTCGAGTGTGCCCGGCCCGCAGAAATACTACTCTTGGGTCCCGCGAGATACCGTCAAGACCCTGGAATCGATCTCGGCCATCGGTGGTGAAAAGGTCTTCGTCTGGTTCAACATCATCACTTTCGTCATCCTCGCCATCTTCGTCATCCTCGCCATCTTCGTCATCCTCGCCATCTTCGTCATCCTCGCCATCTTCGTCATCTTCGGCCCCTTTGCCGTCTTCGCCGTCTCCAAACATGTCCTCGTCCTTAGCCTTGCTCTCAAAGAAGTGCTTGGTCGAGCCGGGGTGAAGGAAAGTGTACCCAGTGTATCTGAAATTGTTGATCCCGGAGACGCTGGTAGAAGTGTGAGCGTCGTAGATAGCGTAATGTTCCATGATACCGTTATCTGACTCACGTGGCCGCATGAATGCAGCACCATGCCAACGAGCCCCTGTCAGTGTCGCCGTTGTAGACTCTGCCTCAGGGCCGTCTTCCGGAGAGTATCTCAGAGTGAAGTACGGGAGATGTAGTTCCATTTGAAATGATGGAAACCTGGTAAGCTTCCCTGCATTAGCATATTGACATCCAAAACTATTAGGTTTCTTACTGGAATAGAAACCCGCAAGACAGTATCCCGTGCCATATGCCCCCTAAGCATAGCTCGTAAAGCATCGATGCCAGCAAACGCAACATTTCGGATTAGAGCCAAGGCAAACTCTGAATCTAGACACGATACATGACTAAGTCAATGTTAACATAGCCTTTGTAAGGTCCACAAGCTATTGTTCCTCGGGTGTTCAACTCACATCAACAAGCGATTGACATCGGAATCTCGTGTTTCACCGAGCCACTTTCGCTTCCATCAGCTAGCCGCTTCGCTGTACATGTAATCTCGCCCATACGTACTTGCTGCTCGAGCACTTTGGCGAATTCCGGTGCTGTCATCAGGGCGGATTTGCACGACGATTCTCCCAGGACTTCAATCCGGCTGTCAATCCAGGCTCTTCTCAACGGCAGGCCTGTTTTGTCTGCGTGCTGGTTCTGTCTAAAAAAGTCCTTCACAGCTTCACTCTGAAAGGATGGCACGGTGCTTGGCTCAGAACGAAGGAAGGCGGTCAAAAAGTCTAGTTTGGAGCGTACTCGTTTCAGAGCTTCGAGAAAGGAGCGCTTGGTGTAAGGACGATTGTGAGCGAATTCCGGTCTCCATTGCTTGGTGAACTGCCACCCGTGCGAGGTCGCGTCGGCATCCTGTCGACGCTGTTCCATCTACTACTGCAGTAGGCCAAGATAGCTAACAGTCAAAGTCATAGCTTCGTTGGTGGATGTAGTCGTTGCTTAGCGAACCCAGTCAATGATCGCTACCGTGGGACATACTCCTGGATACGATCGTGGCTCCCTGTTCCTATGATGGCCGTCGCATTATAAACAACAGTAGAGTGATGGGTTCAAGATCCTATGGCAATCCTGTCCAGAAGGCGTGTCGAGATGACCATATCCGTGCTTGAAGCTTAGTAGGCTATGGCCACTACCAAGTGCATCAAGCTGCCTTATAGTGGGAGGTATCCCAGCTCTCATGTCGCACAAGTTTACTGTAGTCCGCGATTGATGTGTTTGCATTTTGAGTGTTGGACCACGACTGGCTGTGTTGAAAGCTCGTGATGCCGAAAGGCTGATTGTGGTATATCACGATGACCACGTTTCGCATGGTGAGTCGACATACGAGAGCACAATGCGCAAGGCAGGGCGCCACTTCGTACGTTCCGAATGAGGCTGTGTGATAGTCCTTGTTCGTTATACGGATCGCCATCGCTATCAATGACTCAAGCGCGTCTTGTGATACATGGTCTCCAATCATCGTGCGTCTTTCTTGCGAGGCTGGTTCATGACGAGTTTGTCGCAGCATTGACGGACGTCAAGATCAAAATCTTGGCCGGGCCCGAAGCGTCGGGCACTAACGCATGCATGAAGGACCTCGCCAACGCACGCCAACTGCACGACTTGCAGGCGGGAATCGACGTTAGATAGACGCTGTAGTCTCCTCTGGCGTTCGGACTGCTCTGCTCAGCCGACAGCTCTATGTCTTGTAGTGAGGACTTAGGGTGAAAAAAGACTTTTCGTCATACCGATCTTAGCGGTCATTTTGGTCGAAATGTGCCGTTGCGGCGACACCGCGTATACGGTAGCCAATATGGCTGGAAATGCTTTCAACCATGTATTGTTGAGTGCACAACAGGCACCTGAACGCGTGCATCTCCGCATTTCGAGTATGTTCCAACGGCGGAATGCCACGTCCCAGACAAGCCTTTCACCGCCCTCCATTAGGCACGGATGAAATACTGCAATTGCTGACCGGAGCGAGGCTGGATAGACGCCTTCCTAAGCTATCATACAGAGGCGAATGGTAGCATCCGTCGTCATATGTTGTAGATGGCTGATATGCTCGACTTATCCTACGGTCAGATGCAATCTCGGATCAACGATGGCAGCCTTGGTACGTAGGACTCACCGGCGACCATGCTTTCCTGGCTAATGAAGCCTAGAGAGCTTTATGCACGTATGGAAGGAATGTTGGCGAATATTCGGGCTAAGGTAAGGAAACCGGTCGACCTTGTTGTGTTTCGCACTGTTAGAGATACATCACGGCGTATCGCGGGAGATTGAACAGAAACCACCGCGGCCTCAATTTGCCGATCACATTCGGACCCCCACGCCTACCAAACAGTATCTCGAGCCCGCCTCGCTGTTTGAACCCTGAGCGCTTGCGATCGGTCGCAAGCAACCCGTGTGTATGAGACAGTCATTTCTCCTCCGTGGCATCGCTCTTTTCGCAGAGCGCCTACCCCTGTTTTTGGTCTATTCGCCCAGGCAGCGGCAGCCTCGTCATGACCTTCGAAATCGAGATCGAAGGTATCGCAACCTGCCGCGGGTGATCCAGGATTGTGAGATTGTTCACGTCGACCGTTGAGCAACCGCTTTTGATTCATCTGACCGAGATCTTGCTCACGGGGCAGTGGCTGCACCTCGTATAAGAGCATGATGGGCAAGCGGTAGTTCTATATGGTATGGACGAATCACCACAATGACAACACTGCCAGATGAAGGTATGAGCCTTCTTCTTAGCCTGCAGTTGTCAGTGTTTTCTTTCGTAGTCGAATCCGTATGCTTGAAGCTTACCCGTGTCCGCCAGGGTCCTAGTAGCCTTCCTTTAGGGCTTCGTCTACCGATGATATTGTCGGCTGCGCCGCCAGTTGCCAGATCCTCTGCCACAATTACCCAACGGCTTAAGAATTGTGTGACAGATCCTCTTTGCCTGCTTCTGGGCTTCCCTCGATTGTGATCCGTCCGACAATTCGATCTTGGCTCACGACTGAAGCTGCTCGTCTCTGGTGTGCTCATGATATGGACAGTCGACGTCGAGGTGCATCGGCACGGGCTAATTGGAAAAGGACAAACTAACACAGATATGAGCGGATATTCTTGAACCATGCTGCATTGCATAATCGCTCCCTTGCTCTGGAAGCGACATTGTTCGTGTCCACCAACCCCCTCCTCGAAACCATTGCTATCCACGGAGTATCAAGGGGATGGGCGGCGACGTGAGAAGATAATACTGAAGAGCCGACGCGTTGGTGCAATTCGTCTCGCATGAAGAGCGTCACATCGATGGTGGTGATGTTGGTGGATGTCTTACTGTGAGAATACTCCACTGGTTACGTCAGCGCGCGAGATGGCCGGTGCGCTATTCAAATTTCGCGTCCGAAGGAAAACAAAAACAACACCCAAAAGATGGAGGAAGACGTACGCATCCCGAATACTTCCTTATGGCTTTATAAGTTACCAAATTGCGGTGTGACAAGAACTGCATCCATCCTTGTTTGCCTTCGTCAGGACAGGCCCGTAGCTGCAGGAAGCCTCTTTTTGCGCTGAGCTGCAGACTGATAGGTATGCTCAAGAGGCTAAATCGGTCTCGGGAATCGGTAGACCATCGTACATGGCATTGCCTATCGTGGTGATCCTGCTTGATGACAATATCAAATTTTGGACGCTTCGCCTTTTTGTCATTGGTTGGAGTTTTCTTGTGCTTCATTGTCATGGGACATGTGTGTACATGTGCCATCCATCACCCGCAGGTTCCCTTTCGGACCCTTTACACAGGAGTACCCGAAAGTACTGGGTGCTATTATTGAGGACATATTGCCCTACAAGCGTACCATTGCAGCACAACCAATCTCTGGGTGAACACATATGACCAGAATGAGGCCACCGACTACTAACACGCGCTTTTGTAGATCTTGTGGTGACGTTGCGGGTGCCATGGACATGCAGTAGCAGACTCGAAAGCCTAAGTTCGGGTCTGATGCTGCGTGTCTATTTCTCTACTTATTAGATGAAGGCAACCAGTGGTACGAACCATCATATACCACATGGTGCTCCAGATTGGCTACTCTGGGCGGAACTGAGTGCACCCGGGCTCGACCCGCGTTGTAGCCATTGAAATTATGGGCTACCACTAGTAGTGCTACATAAATACTACACAAGCATTGGTCAAGGCTCTCAGTTCGATTCCAGCTATTCGTCATTGTAAGCGAATCCGTAATGCATTGGTTGTTCCAACCCAGAGGCCTTCTTGAGTCGATTGACTGATTCCGATATTGCTAGCATACTATTTCCCAGGCCCAATAACCTAGACACGGCATGATGGATTTGGACTTGACGGAGACCAAATCGAACAATGCCGACCAGTGTGCGGCACCTTAACAGACCACTCGGCGAAGTCTCAATGTGCTCGTGAGCTATCAGCAGGGGCATTAACAGGTAGGACGATTGGCTCTTCAGGTCGATCCGACGTATACTAGACGACGCCATGTCGACGTGCGACAACACCGAGGACCAACGGAGAGACATGACAGTATGCGACCAGGGCTTTCGGGGTAACATCTTTATTGGGAGACATTGCTCGAGACATGTGCTAGATCCGTAGCCCCCCATGGCTTCAACATCCTTCGACTACGAAGGGGCTCGTATATTTTGAGTCACCAACTGAAGATTCACGTGTGTTCTGAATTTGACACAATATAAATGAGCATCTTTGTAGAGCCATTACCAAAGGAGACAGCCAATTTCGAACCTCGCTAGAAGCAACAGACGTTCGTAGATCTCATGACTGATACACACACTCTGTTTCACGCGCTTGCTCATACAAAATCGTGCGGGCTCAGAAGCCTTAAAGTAGGTGTGATGGAGAAGCCCTTCTCTAGATATCATAAACACGCGTTTGGGGATGAGAGTCAGTAAGATTAAGAGAGGGAAGCTTAGCAGGGGATGGATCGCCTAGGAAAGTGTAACCGTTGGAAGGGTATCAGAGTGTCACAACCTCGTCACGCGCGGGGACAGAGAACGAGGACAATGCGAGGACGCATTGTAGTCACTACCTGCATTTTGGTGTGCTAAGAAGCGTTCTCGAGCGTTACAAATCCTGAATTGAGCCGGTAACTCGCCACAAAATAACAGCGTGGCCAGTGGTATTGCAGTACTACATGACTTGTACAAGATTCGGCCAGCGTGTGGGTAGCGGATGTGTTGCTGAGATGGGAAGCCAGTAATTTGGTACATCGCCTGGGCATGTCGTCTCAGCGTTCTTAGTTTGGTTCATCGGGGTCTCCGAAGTGATGGGTGGCACCTCACACCCTCTGGTAGGACTTGCAAGGGTGTCGACCTTGCTGACGAGGTAACAGGCCTGGTGCTCTTGCTCGCTGAGAAGATTGTACTCCTTAGCACTTCCGTAACGTATTTCTAGACGAGATGCAGGCGTATGCACGAGATGACGCAATGGAAAACTTTGATGAATGGAGACGGAAAGTACAAGTTAAGAGTAGTAACTTCAGAGATGTCCTAGAGCTAATCGTAGAACACCAAGCATCTCACCTCGATGCTCTGCCTTCCTGGTGCATCGGCCGGCGTTTGAGGATCGGCGAATGCTGTATGCGGTGTCCTAACCGCCAGGCCCTTCCTTCCATTTGGCATCCCCTCTCCGAAGCTGTCGAAACACTTCAACAACAGCACTTCTTCTGTAGTCATGTCCTTCTGGTAGTAAAACTTGTGCTTCTCGTTCGGCGCAACAGCCATGGTCTCGCCGCGGACCTCGTAACCTTCTGCCGAAGTGTAGTTCTCTTCGTCAGGCAGTCTCTCCTTTCCACGATCGTCGACATCTGCCGAGTCCGCACGCTTTGGATACAAGAGGTCAGTGGCGATGAAATCTTCCGGTGAAGTGCTGCGCCAGTCAATCACCGCGAGCGGGTGATCTGAGGCTGGATTCTCGATAGGTCGCCAAACATTGATGATCTGATACCGTCCTTTGACGAGCTCGTCGGCTTCAGATGGAGGCAGGTGGCGTCGCACGCGAGCTTCGGCTGCCCCAGGCGTTTGGTCAACATGTACTTGCTGGACGGGCTGTCGTGGGGAGTCCTTCTTTCTCCGGCGAATGGTATGATCAAAGATGACGACCTTCTTGATACCGGGTATCTTCTCGCGAAGCATGTTCTCGACCTCTTGATAGTATCCTTCTCTCACAGCAGTATCGTCGGTGAACAGCTTTTCCTTGGCCGGAAAATTGTAGACGGTGAAACCCGAGTTATCCGTGGTGAATTCATGTTCCTTGCCGCGTATGTTGTAAACCTCTCTGGTGTGATCTTTCTGCTTGAAGTTGTTGCCAGGGCCATCGACCTTAGACCACGGCTTGCCCTCATACGAGCTTGTGTCAATGTGAACAAAATTTGCGGTAGTCATCTTGAATTTTGGATCGCAGAGTGATCAATGAGGATTACGAGCGAGGAAACCTTGTGGTTATGTAGTGGTTATGTAGTGACGGCTTAGAAATGGAGTGGGAATGACGTGATTGCTATGGTAGCTTTTGGCCGACATGTTCGAGACAATACAGCCAATCAGCAGCATTCGCGGAGTGAGCGAACTGCCAGAATCCGCCACCCAGCTGTCTTCCTGACAAAGCTACTCTCGCTGCCGGGAATGATTCGGGATATGCGACTTCTTGAGGTGAATGTACGTCGAACCGATAATACAAAGGTCATCAGTGATGAAAAGTGAATCACGGCCGTCCGTCCATTGGCTGGTGGAGTCCCCGCACTCTGGAGCTGACCAGCCTTCGACTCTTCCGCACTTACCATTTCGTTTCCCAAACTCTACACAGCATGCCACGCATCGTAAGCGATGACGACGAGCCCCTCGATGACAGGACGGCATCACTCACTTTACACAACAAGCGCACAGAACGCAAAGAACGCAAAAAATTGACACGGGACAGGAAGCGCGCTGCGATCGTCAACCTTATCAAGCTTCCCACCGAGCTCCTCCTCGAATGTCTCAAGTACCTTGAGCCCAGCGACGTCTTTAGAACCAGCTTCGTCAACCGCCGCTTGCACAGCCTCGTCAACGCCAATGCTAAGATTATCGGCGACGCCATAATACGCGATCGCTATGCTATTCTCGTGCAATGCCTGCCTACGCCTATGCTGCTCTCGCAGGTCGAGCCCGCCCTCCGTCCTCTGCTCACGGATCCGGTCCGGCAGCAGCAACTCGGCATACACAAGCGGCCGTACCAGCACATACAAGCGCCAGACGCGCAGCAACTGTGCACATGTCTGACTTGCATTCTGACATGGAACAATTTGTGCCTGGTGCTGGACTTTGCACATTGGCAGGACAATCTTGATACTGGCAAGCCAGTGCCAATGATAGCACGAGGCCAAGCACCCGAGTGGAACGTCGAGCTCATTGCGCGGAATGCGAGGATTGCGCGAACCGCGGTCGAGCACTCGCTGTGGCATGCGCGCATCCTTGAGTTGCACCTCCAGAGCACGGTACGCTCCATCAGGCGGCTCGGAAAGATCAAGGGCAACAAGAGGATCCACGTTGCAATGACGGCAGAAGACGCTGCCTCCAGAACAGACAGCTTTCTGTACAAGCATGGTCCACTCAGCCTGGAGTTTCCGTTTCACCGCGACGAATACTATCTTCTCGAGGCCTATCTGCCGATGCGCTGGTGGAGGAAAGCTCAAGCGTGCTGGATCTACACTGTCCAAGGCTCCCACGAACGAGATTTGGAACTTGTTCAACGCCTTGCCAAGAAGTAAGCCCTGACAGCTTACCTCAAATTCGATCGTTTGTCGACGTTGCTTATGAAATTCTGATGCTATTCGACTTTGATGGCTTTGTTCTTACCTGGTCGCTAACTTGCCTCAGAGATCAACTTGCTGAACTAACATAACGTATTCCACCATCACGTCGGTCAACCCATCACCTCGGTCAGTTCTTTTTGCACCAAAAAACGCTCTTTCTTGGCACCGCTATCTTAACAACTGCTTAATAGAATTCTCTAAAAATTTAGTCGCAAAGCTGCATCAATATAAGGATTATTATCCTCGACCAACTAAGCTCCAGCTTACGTAAGTAAGGAGTTATTAGAAAAAACCTAAATTACAGGGGTCTACAACTACTATCTTAGGAACTACTAAGGCTATAAAGCTAAGATTATAGACTATAAAAGTACATGTATACATTATTAACATATTAAATTTTTAGAAAATTCTATTGAGGAGTTGTTGAGATAACAGTGCCAAGAAAGAGCGTTTTTTGGTGCAA
>Ga0265798_10004762_pt1 | contig 18572 bp, 17 predicted proteins | sample P3T30metagenome_FD_192430 | JGI IMG/M metagenome (GOLD analysis project Ga0265798, IMG submission 192430) | Plant litter microbial communities from East Loma Ridge, Irvine, California - P3 T30 | ecosystem: Environmental > Terrestrial > Plant litter > Unclassified | place: USA: California... | reverse complement strand
GCCGAAGACGAGGATGAGGACGACACCGACGAAGACGAAGACGACGACGACAGCCCCCGCCCGGAGCCGCGCCCCTCGGAGCCCCGCGAACCCAGCGGGCAGGTATCACTCGATGAGCTGACCAAAATGTTGGCGCAAGCGGTAGAGAAAGAAGACTACGAAAAGGCCGCCAAAATTCGAGACGAGTTGGACAAGCGCAACAGCTAAATCTACTGCCTCTGGAAAAGTCCCGGCCGATACCTCGGCCGGGACTTTTTCTTACTTATTTTTCTGCAATTACCTAGGAGTTATGTCGTTATCCGTATCACAGCGCGGGCAGGAAATGCCCGTTTCCCCGTTTCGCAAGCTTGCCCCGTTTGCCGAGGCCGCCAAGGAGCGGGGCCGCCAGGTGTACCACCTCAACATCGGCCAGCCCGACATCGCTACGCCGCCCAGCATGTTTGATGCCGTGCGCAAGGCCGATATCCGGGTGTTGGCCTACAGTCACGGCGCGGGCACCGACAGCTATCGCCAAAAGCTGGCCGCCTACTACCACCGCGCGGGCATTGAGGTGACTACTGAGGAGATACTGGTAACGACGGCTGGCAGCGAAGCCATTTTATTCGCGCTACTCACCTGCCTCAACCCCGGTGATGAGCTAGTGATACCGGAGCCGTTTTACGGCACCTATACCGCCTTTGCCATCGCGGCAGGCGTAAAAATCGTGACCGTCACGGCGACGATTGACAACGGCTTTGCCCTGCCCCCGCTGGCTGATTTTGAGGCCGTTATTACGCCGCGCACCAAGGCCATTCTGCTTTGCAATCCGAGTAACCCGACTGGCCATGTGTACACCCAGACCGAGTTGGATGGCTTGCTGAGTATCTGCCAGCAGCACCAGCTGTACCTGCTCTCGGACGAGGCGTACCGCGAGTATTGTTACGACGGCGCGCGCTCCATCAGCGCGCTCAACTTGGCCGGTGGCGAGGAATACGTGATAGTGCTGGATACGATTTCGAAGCGCTACAGCGCCTGCGGGGCGCGGGTGGGCTCGCTCGTGACGCGCAACAAGGACGTGTTTCAGGCGGCGTTTCACTTTGCCCAGATGCGCATCAGCCCGCCCGGCCTGGGCATGCTGCTGGGCGAAGCCGCCGTGGCGCTGCCCGAAAGCTACTTCGATGAAAACCGCGCCGAGTACCAGGCCCGGCGTGACCTCACCGTGCGCCGCCTGCAAGCCATGCCCGGCGTGCAGTGCCCCGTGCCGGGCGGCGCGTTCTACGTGATGGCCCACCTGCCCGTGGACGACGCCGAGCGCTTTGGGGAATGGCTGCTCACGGATTTTGAGTACGAAAATCAGACGCTGATGCTCTCGCCGGCCAACGGCTTTTACCAGACGCCCGGCCTGGGCCGCCAGCAGGTACGGCTGGCCTACATCCTCAACCTGACCGACCTCGCCGCCGCCCTCACCTGCCTGGAGCACGCGCTGCTCGCCTACCCCGGCCGCACGCTGGAGTCAGTACTGGAGGCTACCGAAGTAGCAACTACGCTGGCCTAGCCTCGTAGAATGACACCCTTAGATACGCTGCTGGCTGGCCCATTCAGGCTTAATTGAATGGGCCAGCCAGCAGCGTATCTGCTTCTACGCGTTGGCATAAGCCCGCCGCCTGCGTGAGGCGCTTAACAAACATTCGTTAGCGTGGTGCGTAGGGAGGTAACTTTGCACTTCCTTCTCTCTCCCACCCGCTTTCCTATGGTTAAAACGAAAAAATCGGCCAAGCGCGAGCTGATTCTGGCCGAGGCAGCCAAGCTGTTTAAAGACCGGGGCTACAGCGGCACGTCGATGCGCGACCTGGCCGGGCAGGTGGGCATGGAGGCCGCGAGCATGTACAACCACATCAAGTCCAAAGACGAGCTGCTGGATACCATCTGCTTCCGCATTTCGGACACGTACATCTCGCAGCTAGCTGAAATTGAGCGCACTGCCATCCCTTACGGCGAAAAAATCAAGTCGCTGGTGCGCCTGCACATCCGCCTGATGGTGGAGGACAGCGCCGCCGTGTCGGTAGCCAACCACGACTGGAAGTACCTGCCCGAGCCGCGCCTCACTGAGTTCAAGCAGGCCCGCAAAAACTACGAAAAGGGCTTTGCCGCACTTATCGAGGCCGGCATTGAGGCTGGTGAGTTTCGGCCCGTCAACGTGTCGGTGGCCCTGTTTACGGTGCTCTCGGCGGTGCGGTGGGTGGAGTTGTGGTACCGCCCGGGCCGGGGCCTCACGGCTGATGAGTTGGAAAGCAACATCCTCACGGTGCTGCTGGGCGGGCTGGAGCAGCGCTAAAAGATACCTTGGCGGGGGTAGCTTTGTGATAGCCCCGCGGCGCAGCTTGCGAGGCTAGCCAACTACACATTGCCTCGTCCTTTGTCTAAGCTGCCGCCCATGTCGCCCGACTCTCCCCTCCCGGGCACCCCAGCCCTGGCCACCCGCCGCACCTTGCTCGACACCGGCCTGCAACTCTTCGAGCAACAAGGCTTTAACCAAGTAAATGTAGCCGATATAGCCACTGCCGCTGAGCAGCCGCTGGCGGAGGTGTACCGGCATTTTGGCTCAAAAAGCGACTTCGTACTGGGCCTTTACCAGCGTATTCACGACGAGCTGGAAGCCCGCATGCAGGACCTGAGTACCGGTCCGCTGGCCCTGCGCTTCCAGGAATTGTTGCTGCTGAAGCTGGAGCTACTGGAACCGTACCGCCGCACGCTACGTGCCCTGCTGGCTACCCTGCTCGACGACGAAGCGCCGGCCGGTATGCTCAGCCCCGAAACCGAGAACATCCGCCTGCGCGGGCTGGCCCTGCTCGAAGCCGTGGTGCAGGGTGCCACCGACGCGCCGCCCGCCGCCGTGCGGCCGCAGCTGGTCCAGACGCTGTACGCCGCGCACTGGGCCGTGCTGGGCCTGCGCTTTCTCGACCGCTCGGCCGGCGGGCAGGCCACCCGCGACGCGCTGGAACTGGTCGCGGCGGGCCTGGCGCTGGCCACGCCGCAGCTCGATTCGCTGTTTGCGCCCACGCTGCTGGGGCAGGTCGGGGCCGTGGTGGGGCAGTTTATCCGGGTGGAGCCCAGCACGGACTTTGACGTGGCGCGGCGCGTGCTCAAGCTCATTATGCTGCACCGCAAGGTGTTGCACGAAGCGCCGGAGAGCTGCGGCACCGAGCCGTGCGCGCAGTGCCTGGCGCTGCACCTGCCCAAGCTGCACTACTTCATCAGCCAGGGCCTACCGGTGCAGCTGATTTTGCCCGCCTTCCCGGCGAAGTCACCGAATACGCAGAAGGTACTCGGCACGCTGCCTGACCTGGGTGAGGAAATCGCGCTCACATTTTTACAAAGCCTGTGTGACGATATCCGGCAGGTGTACGCGCCCGGCGCCCAGCTGATTATCTGCGCCGACGGCCGCATTTTTGCCGACCTTGTGCAGGTGAGCGATGCCGACGTGTCGGCTTACAACGACGTGCTCAAGGAGCTGATAGCCCGGCTGGACACCCGCGACCTGTCAATAGTCAACCTCGAAGACTTGCTCGCAACCACCTCCTTCGATGAGGCGCGCGCCGCCATCACGGCGCAGTACGGCGAACCGCTGGCCGAGCTGCAAGCCCGCGTGCGCGACGCGCCGCACCACCGGGCCATGTTCAACGGCATCCACCGCTTTATGGCGGAAGACGGCCTGGCGCTGACCCCCGAAAAAAGTAAAAGCCGCGTGAAGGAGGAGAGCAAGGCCGTGGCCTACGAGGTAATCCGGCGCAGCAACGCCTGGACGCGGCTGCTGGCCCAGGAGTTTCCGCACGCCCTGCGCCTGAGCATTCACCCGCAGCACCCGCACGCCGACAAAATCGGCCTGCGCATCACCCGCGCCGTCGATGACTGGCTCACGCCCTGGCACGGTGTGGTGCTGCTGCGCGACAACGACTACGTGCTCATGAAACGCCAGCAGGCCGAGGCGCTCGGGGCGACGCTGGTGGAGCAGGCGGGCCGCCCCAGCCACTTCGTGGCCCAGCCGAATTCTTAACCAAGTAGACTGAATTATTAACCGCTACCAACGCGCGGGCGTGGCACCTTTGTTGCGCCCGGCATGACGAACGTTTTGCCAAAGCTCTTTTGAGAAACCAACAAACCGCCTGTCATCCTGAGCTTGCGAAGGACCTTATACCAGTTGAACAGTTTGCAGTAATCCAATCGGCGCTGGCGGAAGAAGGTCCTTCGCAAGCTCAGGATGACAGACGGTTTATTGATTGCCAACTACTGTTCCTTCCACGTCCGCGCCGGCTTATTATCCTCCCATGCCAACCTATACCCTCGAACCGCAAAATCCCTTTGGCCTGCTGGTGCGGGCCGCCGCGCCCGGCCAAACCATCGCCGGCATCCCGGTGGCGCAGATTGAAGACTGGGTCCGCGAGCACCGCGTGCTCATTTTGCGGGGGTTCGACTTGTTCGACAAGCCGGGGTTTGCGCGCTACGCCCAGCAGTTGGGCGAGCCGCTGCAATGGGCATTCGGGGCCATCAACGAGCTGAAGGTGAAGCCCGACGCCAAGAACTACCTCTACACGCCCAGCGCCGTGCCGCTGCACTGGGACGGCGCCTTTATCGGCAAAATTCCCTACCTCATTTTCTTCCAGTGCGTGAAAGCGCCCCGGCCCGAGGACCGGGGCGGCACCACCTTCGCCGACACTACGCGCACGCTGGCCCGCGCCACGGCCGCGCAGCGCCAGCGCTGGCATAGCGCCACGCTACGCTACAGCACCGAGAAAATAGTGCACTACGGCGGCTCCATCACCCAGCGGCTGGTGCAGGCGCACCCCCTCACGGGCGAGGCTACCCTGCGCTTTGCCGAGCCCGTGCACGACCTCAACCCCGTGACGGTGGAGGTGCTCGGCGCCTCCCCCACCGAGCAGGCCGACCTCATCCAGGAGTTGCAAGCGGTGCTGTACGCGCCAGAAGTTTTCTACGTCCACACCTGGGAAGACAGCGACATCGTGCTGGCCGACAACCACGCGCTGCTGCACGGCCGCGACGCGTTTCTGAACCCCAACGAGCGCCACATCCAGCGCATCAACCTACTGGCCCGCCCGCCGCACAGCGGCCTGGCCAAGTTCTTTAAGAATAGCAAGACCCTACGCCGCACCGAGTTTCTGGTGGCCGAGATTCCGATTTTCCTCATCCCCATCTTCCTGAGTGCCGAGGACTTTAGCTTCCTCACTACGCCCGTGCTGTACGTGGGGCTGGCCGGTATTTACCTGCTTTTCAACTTCGGCGATATGGTGAATGCCTACTTCGACCAGCGCCTCGATGCGGTGTACAAGAGCCACCTGTCCAACGCCGTGTTTGAGCTGGGCGACATGGGCGTGCGCTGGCAGATGCGGGCCTCGGTGGCGGGCACGGTGCTCATTGCGGCGTGGCTGCAAAGGCGCACCGGGCGCTGGCAGTTTGTGCCGCTTACGCTCATTGGCTGGGTGCTAGGGCTGCAATACTCGGCCGGGCCGCTGCACCTCAAGTCGCGCGGGTGGTGGCAGCAGGCGGCCCTGTGGGCCATCCTGTTTTTTGGGCCGATGGCCTACACCGGCAGCCTCGTCACGCGGTTTCCGCGCCGCTCGGTGCTGGCGCTGGGCGGCGCCTACGGCCTGCTCCAGCTGGGCGTGCTGCTGCTCAACAACGCCGAGGACTACACCGAAGACCGCGCCGCCGGCCTGCGCACCGTGATTGTGCACCTGGGCCTGCACCGCAGCCAGCGCGTGGCGCAGGCAATGGTCGCCGGCTCGGGGCTGGCCGTGCTGGGCAGCTTCGCCTACCTGTACCAGGCGGCCCGGCTGCCCAAAGCCGCCTACCTGGGCCTGCTGCCGCTGGCCGGCGCCGTGGCCCACGTCGTGAGCGGCTATCAGACTATCCGGGATGAAATCGCCAGCCAGGACGAGGAAACTGCCACCGCCACCATCAAGGCCAACGGCATGAAGGTGCCGCAGTGGCTTATGGCCACGGCCTACACCAGCCTGCTGGCGGCCGGCGTGCTTTTCACACTGCGACGCCATCGGGCAAAGGGGGCCTAGGCGTTCCTCTGGGGCCACAACCGAAAAGGCCCGTTTTTAGCTAAAAACGGGCCTTTTCGGTTGATAAGTAGCTAGCCTGCCCGCCGTACCTCTGAACGCATAAGGCGATAAAACTTAGTTTTTGCGCCGCTGACACATGGGCTAAGGCCAGGGGCTTAGCGATGAAAGTGGCCCGTCAGGACGAGATTAGCCAGCTTTGGGTCGTAGGTCCTTGACCCGGTGTAATGGCGCCACGTGAAGGAGGTATTCGTCACGTTGATAAACGAGTCAATACGGCCTACGCTTGCGTCTTGTGCCGGATGGCGCAGTAGAGGTAGCGCTAAAGTGTACTCGACGCTGGCGGAGGTTGCGGAGGAATTGAGCATGACGGCTGGATTCACCAGCAGCCGGCCCCCGATTAAGTCAACGCTTCCGGAATTAGCAACCACCTTTACATTGGCGGGATTACGGTTGCCAACTGGCTCAGCCGTAATATCATCCGATACCCAGCTGCCGGTTGGGTCGGCAACGAGCGGCTTGGGGGTAGGTGCCGGCGCCGACCCACCAGGATTACAGCCCGCCAAGGCTAAGCTAACAAGGGCACCAAGTAACGGTATTTTCATGCCTGAAAGCTACGCAAGCGGCCGAGTATAGGCGTGGCTAACTCGATACTAATCGCCTAGCCGCCGGGCGGGCCAAGGCCCATAGAAGGTATACTTTACTCCATAACGGCGGGTCGTCTCCCCCAGGATGACCTCAACGGTATTGTTATCCAGCCGACGTAGTTCCGGCCTCAACAAAAAGGGGCCGGGCAGCAACGTATCCTGTCCATCCTGGAGCCCCAGCCAGCTTCGGCGCACATAAAGCACTTGGTACTCCTCATGCGCCGAAACCGGAGAAGCTACCGCACCAGCTTTGGTCTACCTCCAGCCACGTGTCCTCTTCGGCCGATACTTGCAGCCTATAGGTGTTGGCGTTTCATCACTCCCACAGCTCGTTAAAACGCCACCAAAGCCGCCTAAAACCCACAACCAGCAACTTTATCATCCTGCAAGCTATACCAGCGACCAAGGGTAGGCAGGGGTTGATAGAAGGACGATTGCCCAAATTATTTATACCTTACTAATAATTGTCAGTTTGCCCCGCGCGGTTTCTTTTCCGCGCTTGCCGGCCCCGTGTGGAGGCTAGTCTACCCTACTCTCGCAGCCTCAACCCAACTACAAGCTTTTTCCCACTCCACCCTTTCTCACCTTTTAATCCGATTAATCTAACACCGGAAAGACTGGCGCTAACCGATACGCTGGGCAAGGCTAGCTGCCTCACACTAAGGACATTGCGCAACCACCGTAGTGCAGCGCACCATGTGCCACCGCAGATAGTCTCGCTTCTCGTAATGAAGATGCACGCTTTTCCTTCGTCGGAAAACCCTTAGTCTGGATTAGGTATGTTGCCGGTATGCTTTAAGCAAATAACCCCTCTGTAAGTATTTGACCTACAGAGGGGTTATCTTAACTAAAGCAGAGAGGATGGGACTTCATCCTACGGATTCACCTAGATTCATCCGACTACCAAAAAGGCCCCCAGCGCGCTCAATGGCGCTTTTGGGTTTTGAGCTTGTCTAGCTAAGTCTAGCCAGTATCGGTTTTAATCGGGCAGTTTGTCCCCCGGCTGTCCCCAAAGCGGGGGACAAAGCGTAGCTTTAGGGAAGTATTCTATTCCCACTCCATGGCCTCCGTTTCGTTCTTGCTCAAGGAACCCAGCGCTACCAAAGCAACGTCCATCTTCGCCTTCGTGAGCTTCGACGGCCAGCGCGTCAAAGTCTCTACTGGGCTCAGCATCCTGCCCAAACAGTGGCTCAAGGCTGAGCAACGCGCCCAGGTGCGCGGGCTCCCCAACAACGGCAAGCTCAACGATGCGCTGGCTCTGGCTGAGCAGCAGCTACTCGACTGCTACCAGCTACACCGCGCCCAGGCCCAGTTGCCCAGCGCCGCGGCCTTGCGAGCTGCCGTGGCACCCACCGCCGCGCCGGCAGGCAGCACTGCCCCGGTAGTACATTCCTTCGGGGATTACTTTGATGAGTGGATAGCGCTGGCCCGCGCCCAGCAGAAGCCGCGCTCCGCTCAGGTGTACGCCACGGCGGCCCGGCATGTGCGGGAGTTTGCCATGGCCACGGGCTACGCCGTGGACTTCGATACCATCACGCCCACCTTTGGCGACCGCTACACCACGTACTTACTGCACAAGGCCCGGCTCACCGATAACACAGTGGCTAAGCAGGTGCTTACGTTGAAGCGATTTCTGCGCTGGGCGCGGGAGCGGGGCCACACCGACGCCACCGGCTTTGAGAAGTTAACGTGGAAGCGCCAGGAGCCCGACATTATGACCCTCACCGCCGCCGAGGTAGCGGCCCTAGAGCAGTTGACCTTACCGCCCGGCGGCTACCTGGCCAACGCCCGCGCCCTGTTCCTGCTGGCCTGCTACACCGGCCTACGCTACTCCGACCTCGTGAGCATTCGGGCCGAGCACCTACGCGGGCAGACGCTACGCATGACCACGCAGAAAACCCGCGAAACCGTGACGGTGCCGCTACGCCTTGAGGCGCTCGTGCTCGTGGAGCAGTTGGTGGCCGGCCAAGTGCGGGCTATCACGAATCAGAAATTGAACGACTACCTAAAAGAACTGGGCCAGTTGGCCGGCATCGATTCGCCCGTTGAAGTTATCCGCTTCCGAGGCGGGGTGCGCGAGAGTACTACCGTAGCCAAGTGGGAGCGGCTGGGCTGCCACACTGGTCGGCGCACCTTCGTCACGCTGAGCCTGGAGCGGGGGCTGCGACCGGAAACCATTATGAAAGTGACGGGGCACAGGGGCTGGAAGTCGTTTCAGCGCTATGTCAACATCACGAGCGACACAGTAGAGCGGGAGTTTCGGCAGTCGTGGGGGCAAGAGATCTAAGCACTATCGCAGCCGACGTGGCAGCCTGCGGCTCGCTAGGTGCATAACACAGCGGGAGCTTACATCTGCTTACCTTCCATCATGTGGTACTCCCCCACGCCCAAAGCACCCAATAGCAAGAGATATTATATAATATTTATATAAATATTATTTTGTGAAGTACCAATATTTTGCAATCGATGCGCTGCCACTTGCAATACAGGAGACGTTTGACAACCTGCGCGATGAAATAGACGCTTGGATTACGCCCGACAATGTAGAGAAGTGGGACGAATTTGAGGTTATTCTAGAATTTGAGAGCAAGCTAGCTGGGTTAAAGCCTATAACTCAAATCAGGTATTTAACGTGCCTGCTAACCAAAGACGGGGGCGAGATGTGCCTGGCCGCTGCATTGCTTTTATCGGCCGATTTCCCCAATTTTTACTTCAGTTGGCTGGCCGTGCGGTTAACTGAGGCGCTGTGTGCTTACATAGGAGGCAATCTACTACGCTCGAACCATGAGCGTTTAGAGACAAGGTGGGCGCAGGCTAAGCGCAAGCAGTTATTATTCCGAATCAGCAACCGGAAGGCTGATGAATTGCTACACTTCATTTTCACAACGCTCGTTCCGCAGGCCAGTATACTTTTAGGAAAGTCCACGACCGTTACCGTCGAGGACTTAGCCAGCCAATTCACTCGTGAGGCCGCACAGCCCCAGGCAAAACGGGGAACTGCTACCGCACTACCGCAAACGCTTGAGACACTATGCATCCCACCATTTACCCCGGCGGACTTAAGCAAGCTCCTTGTACATCTAGGCGTGATAGATGCTGATACTGGACGCTGGCATTTAGGCGATCTACGAAGCAAAGCGGCCGCCCCCAAGAGTGCCTTCCCTGCTGCTTACCGTTCCTTGGTAGAAAAACGGTTAATGCTAAGTATTAGTGACACAATATACAGCCGGATTTTCCAGAAGGAATTTGGCGTAGAGTTAAAAGATCGTACAGCCAATTATAAGGAGGGAAAAGCGAGCACTGCCTTTCACGACTATTTAAATGTGGCACGCTACTGGGTTAAAATATGGACGACGAAGCAATAGTTTTTCGTGCGGGCTGTGCTTTTTTCATGCGAGCTTCGTGCGGGCTTCATGCGGGGTATTGTATTCGCATGAAAAAGTGCGGGCCTTTACGACAGTTCTAGCCGGCTTACTACTTCGGCAGTGCTGTCATCAATGCAAGTCTTCACCCTATTCGTTAGCTACCTGCACCACCTACTAGGTAACCCCACCCCCGAGCAGGCCTCGGTCATCGTGAAAGGCTGCTGCTCCATTGGTGGCCTGCTGCTTCAGTACCTGAGCTACCGGCGCGGCAATAAGGGACAGACTTCGTAGCCTGCGACTATTTAAAACCGCTGGCTTGCCAGGCGCACCGTGGCCACGTCGTCGATGAAGGCCACGGCCCGCGCGGCCAGCTGGGTGGGGAAGTCGCCGCCCACCAGCGGGCCGAAGCGTAGCGCCGCATCTTGCTGCAAGGCCCGGCCCAGCGCGGCCGACTGCCCGTAAGTGCCATAACTAGCCGATAGGCCGGGCTGGGCGGCGGCTAGGCTCACTGACGAGGGCAGGCGGTCACGCTTGATGCGCTGATTAAAGGTGCGGTCTACGGGCAGCAGGTTCCACAACTCGTTGACGGGGTAGAAGCTCAGCGGCAATAGGTGGTCTAGGTCGTAGTCGTTGGGTTGGCTGATGACCTTACCTGTCCAGGGGCAGGTGAAACGATGCTGCTCGAGCAGCAGCACGTCGACGTGGTTGCGCTCCCAGGTGAGCGGCCGGCGGTTGTCGGGCCGTGCCGTGAGCAGGGCGTACACCTCGCCGCGCGGGGCGGCGCCCAGCTGCTCGGTGAACAGGCTCCACTCGTGCACGCACAGTGCCTCGACGTAGAGTGAGAGCCGGTGGCAGGCCCGCCACAGGAACGCCGGCACCAGCAGGCAGCACTCAGCTGGGTCGGTGCCGGGTAAGGGCGTGGCCACGACGTCGCGTAGACGGGCGGGCACCGCGAACACGCTCTGCTCGCGGGTGCCGGCGTGGCTGATGGGCATGCCTAGGGCACCGACGGCTGCCCTACGGGCATGGTCATAGGCGGCTAGCAATTCGGCTGGGTACTGCGCCCGCCGGCGGCCCGTGCGCATTTCTGTCAGCAGAAAGTAGCCGTCGCCAGGGCGGCCGGGGCCCACCACCAGCGCCTGCCAGGCAGCGCGCAACTGGGCCAGGGCAGGGCGTAGCACCATGTCGTGGCCGGTGGCCTCGCCGCGGCGCGCGGGGCGGCCCTGTAGCACCGGGCGCTCAGGGTCGGCAAAGCTCCAGTAGTAGGCTAGCCACCACTCGGCCAAGCGCGTGAGGGGCACTGCTACCGGTAGCTCCCCCGCGAGGGCTAGGTCAGGGTGGCCGAGCACGACATCGTTGAGCGCCCGCAACAGGGCGAACTTGTAGGTTGTCGTTTTAGTGTCGTGCTTGAGGATAGTGGCCAGCAACTGCTCACCGGTGGGGGCGGGGGACATACGGCCCGAAAGGTACTGAGGATAACCCTATCCCTTACCCTAACCGCCGACTTCTCTGTAATGCTTCCAAGTCTCCAAGTCTGTAGAAGTTGGGCCGACCTTTTTCGTAGGGCAACCCCTGTTTGTGCAGGTCTTGCAGGTGATAGGTGGAGCATCCGAGAAACTTGGCGGCCTCGGCCGTTTTAAGGCGTCTTTCTTTCCGATACTTCTCCTCTAAGGCAGCCAAAGCGCGTGCACACCCGCTCTCAACGGCATCTTCTAACTGGGCTTTTGTGAGAATGTAGAAAATGACGGGCTGTTGGTCATCTAAATTGACTTTAGGCATTGATAAGAGAATTGAATTTACAGCCGCGAAGCTACGCCTATCCCGACATAACACTAAGAGTTATTTCATTTATTTTAAGCAGTTTATAAACTTGTGAACATTCTATATACAAGCAATATTATGTAGCGCTAGGAGACACTATACTTGCCTATTTAGCCACATTTCGCAAGCCCATACTTGCAGTATATCTTCTGCTAATAAGTAGTCGGGCGGGCTACCATGAATGTAAACCTGTATATCGCCAGGACTTTTACTAGAGCCTGGGCGTACATGCGTGGCAAAGAGTGTTGTTTGTGTCACAACCACGCATAGGCTATCCGGTGTGACCTCAAGGGGGCTAGGCAGTGACTTGCAGACTGCCCAGCTACCTGCTGTGACTTCAAAACAGCCGTATCCTTCTTGTGCCTTCGCGGTGTGCGCGCGCTCCTCAACCGCTCGTCCGATATGAGCAGTGTGCTGCTCCATCGAAATAATCAGTATGCCTAAATTTTTTAATTGAGAGATGAAAGCGGGCATTTCATGATGCACAACCGCTTTCTTTTTGCGAGGTGGTAAAGAAGCTGCTAGCTCTTCTACCGTGGTATCAAAGTGGTTCGCAAACTCCTGCATGGCAGCCTTTGACAGTAAGTTTTGCTTATAAGTATCAAACGAGGTATTGCCTTGCAGCAAGTGGTCACGACGATATTCAGCAGGGTACTGAACAGTAATAGGCCGGGCAGGTAGCGCTCCTACCGTGTTCGTTTGATGCGGCTCGCTATTGAGCATTTCACCACGACCAAATAACAACCAAGTTGGATTGATTAAAGGATAAGCAGTAAGTAGCTTTTGCAAAATCTCGAATCCTGGCTTGCTCTCTCTTCCTCCAACTATACCAGCTAAGACGCCTGATTGAATGTCAGCAGCACGGCCGAATGCGGTTTTATTGCCTTGATGGAAGTAGTCAACCAGCTGTAAAATACGGCCACTGACCGTACCAAATTCGTCTATTTGTAGCATTTTCAAGGCTTGTTTAGAAATTACTTGTAAGTTCGAGTTGTTGCTACTATGTTTGCAATAGCAAGGCAAACATAAGTAAAATCTAGTAACATGAAAGCCACTCAGGGTAATTTAAAAGCGTTGCTACCATATGGGGCAATAACTGAAATAGCTGATAAACTTGGCATTTCACAACCTGCGGTCAGCGATGCGCTAAAAAAAGGCCGGCCGAGCCATCCTGCTGTACAAGCAGCTTTGCGCATAGCTCAGGAAAGCGGAGCTATAGATGCGGCAAAGATTTTAGCCACCATTAACTCGTAATGGTATGGCAATCATTATCACAGGGGGGCAAGAAGAGTATCAGCGTCTACTCGATGACATGCGCGCCCTTGTGCGTCATGAACTACAGGCTCAACCCGCCATTGCAACGACAACCTTAGCAGCCGATGAACTGCTGACAGTTCAGCAAGCTGCCATACTACTCGACGTATCTGTAGCTACCATTCATGAGCATAAACGCACCGGCAAGCTCCCTTATCAAAAGCTGGGTGGGCGTGCATACCTCAAACGCTCTGACTTACTGAATGCCGGCACCTACGAGCAACGCTCAGTTAAGCCCACTCGCATCAAGCACCGCTAGCAATGGCTCACCAGACTCTTCGCCGCGTAGCTGGCGGCTTTCAACGCATGCCCAGCCTACTTCAGCAACTGGGCCAATTCACCAACTCCACCACTCCCTCCCCAACTCAAGATGATAATAATCAATCTGCAAGCACCCGATGGCACAGCAGTAGAATTCACTCCAAGCCACAGTAAAGACGATGAGCTGACGGCCAAGAATGAGCCTAATAGCTCCTACATCACTATAAGCTTCCGCGATGCCTACGGCACGCGGTGCCGCTGCCAGATAGACCGGCAATTAATAATTGACCTGGATACTATCGCCTAACAAGAAGCCCAAACTGCGCCAACAGTTCGGGCCTCAATTCGGAACACTTAACAAGCCAAAAGTAAGCAATGAAAAGCAATGTAACACTGACCTCTTCTGACCGGGAGCTATTCGGCCTCAAGATTCGCCAGCAGTCAAAGACAGGCCACCTCAACCTCACCGACCTGCAAGGGGTCTACGCCGTAGCGCGGGCCCAACATGGATGGAGTGAACGCAACTTAACAGAAGTGCTCAATGCAAAAGCCAACAGCGAACGCATCTACTACCTGCTCAACGAACGTGGATTCATAAAACTAGACTTTTCTAGTTTTATGGAAGAAGTAGAAAATCAAGGCATCATAAAGGTGCTCAAGTCGCTGGGGGCCTACAAGACGGGAGGCCGCGGCGCAAGCAAGGCCACATGGTGCGACCCCTACGTGTGGGTGCTGATTGCGATGGAGTTGAATCCCATGCTCTACGCCAAGACGGTGACCTGGCTCACCGACAGCCTGCTGCTGAACCGCATTGAGGCGGGCAACCTATATCGGGGCTTTTCCAGCGCCGTCGCCTCTTTCGGCCATGGGGTAGACTATGCCCTGCTGGCCCGCGCTTTGAACTGGGTAGTCTTTGGAATGCACAAAACAGGCATTCGGCAGGAGGCTACCGCCGCCCAACTCAAGGAACTGGCTGCGCTGGAGGAGAAGATGGCCTTCGCCATAGATATGGGATTCATCCGCACACAGGATGAGCTGCTAACTACACTAAAAAAGATGTGGTCAGCCAAGTTCGAACAGAAGTTTCTGCTTGGCAAACAGGCCGCCTAGCAACGCAGTAATCAGCTTTTCAACCACTTACTTTTTCAACTATTATGCTTACCGCCCCCGCCACTCTTGCTCCTATCGCCAACCGCACACTGGCCTACACCGACTACATCGCCGGCTACGAGCCCGATGCTGAGCCCTTCTCGGAACTAGCCTACAACCTACACCAAGTCTTAGAAGCCACCTACACGCCCCAGATACTAGCCCAGGCACTGCGCGAACTCAATCCCCAAGTCTTGCTCATCGACCAAGACGAGACGGGCCGTCTGAGCACCGACTATCCCACCTTATCTGATGCTGATACCGACGCGCTGGACCTGCGCGCGTTGGAACTCGCTACGCAAGCCGCTTGCAACTAAACACATGGCTGACTCGCCTGCACTTACGCCCGATTATTCTTCTTTTCTAGCCGCTAAACAGACCGTATCGATGCCAGTAGGCATCGATACGCGAGGGATTACATTCACCCCTGCCCTGAAAGGCTTCCAAATTCATACCGTCACTGTGGCCTTGCAGAAGGGCCGCTTCGCCCTCTTCGAAGACTGCGGTTTAGGTAAAACCCTCCAGCAGTTGGAATGGTCGCGCCACATTGTGGCTTATACCCAGCGGCCGGTCCTAGTGCTCACCCCGCTGGCCGTAGTTGCCCAGACGATTGCCGAGGGGGCCAAATTTGGCATCGCTGTAGAACGCCTCGACTGCGAGGCCAGCGTAGCCGGCACGCTTACACCTGGCATCTACGTCACTAATTACGAGCAAGTAGAGAATCTGGACCCCACGGCGTTCGCCGGAGTCGTGCTCGACGAGAGCAGCATTCTCAAGAACTTCACCGGCCACACCAAGCGCTTGCTACTACAGGGTTTCGCCCAGACACCTTACCGGTTGTGCTGCACGGCCACACCCTCTCCAAATGACCATATGGAGTTAGGCAATCACGCCGAATTCTTGGGCGTGATGAGCCGGGCTACGATGCTGGCTACCTACTTCGTGCACGACGGAGGCGATACGAGCAAGTGGCGGCTCAAAGGCCATGCCCAGGCTGATTTCTGGCAATTTGTAGCCAGCTGGGCCATTTGCCTGCGCAGCCCTGCTGATTTGCAGATGGGGTTTGATACAACGGGTTATGTGTTGCCACCCTTGGAATTGGTAGAGCACCTAGTAGAGGTGCCAGCACGAGAAAACGATTCACTTTTTGAAGAAGAGGCTGTTTCCGCAACGGAGTTCAGTCAGTGCCTACGTGACTCGCTAGAAGAGCGCATGCAGGCTGCGGCGGCCCTAGCCCTGGCAGAACCCGACGAGCCATTCATTATTTGGGTAAACCTCAACGAGGAAGGCCAACGCCTACGTGAATTGCTACCTGACGCGGTAGAAGTAAGCGGCTCGGATAAGCCCGATGTGAAGGTTAAGAACCTGCTGGGCTTTGCGCAGGGTGCATTTCGCATCCTCATCACCAAGGGTAAGATTGCCCAGTTTGGCCTCAACTATCAGCACTGTGCGCGCCAAGTTGCCACAGCTGATTTTGGATTCGAAGGTCTGTATCAGCGCATCCGACGCTCATACCGCTTCGGCCAGCAGCGGTCAGTACGCGTGACGCTACTCACCACCCGGCGCATGGGTAACGTGATGCCCGCCATTCGTCGCAAGCAGGCCGCCCACGAGCAGATGCATGCCCAGCTGGCCGCCGCCATTTCCCCTCACCAAGCCCAGTTACCTGCTATGGCTACCCCAACAGCTCGCATAGAGCGCGGACGAAACTTTACTTTCTACCTCGGCGACTGCTGCCAGCAGCTAGCCAACGTGGCCGATGAGAGCGTGCATTTCAGCATCTTCTCCCCGCCATTTGCCGACCTCTACACCTATTCGGGCCTGAATGCGGACATGGGTAATTCGGCCAACTACGAAGAGTTTAAACAGCACTTCAATTACCTCGTACCAGAGCTGTTCCGTGTGCTGCTACCGGGCCGGGAGGTGGCCGTACACTGCATGGATTTGCCAGTGCAGAAAGGTAAAGAGGGCCACATTGGCCTGCGAGACTTCTCAGGTCTTATTATTCAAGCCTTCGAAGCAGCAGGCTTTATCTACCACGACCGCATCACTATTTGGAAAGACCCCGTGGTGGAGATGCAGCGCACCAAGGCGCTGGGCCTGCTGCACAAGCAGGTAAAGAAGGACTCCTCCATGACGCGCACCGGCATCCCGGACTACCTTTTGGTGTTTCGCAAGCGGGGCGATAACCCGGTGCCGATTCGCCAAACCATCTCGGTGGACACCTGGCAGAAGTGGGCTAGCCCCGTGTGGATGGATGTAAAATACGGCCGCACCTTGCAGCGTGAGGCTGCTCGCGAAGAGCAGGACGAAAAGCACATCTGCCCGCTGCAACTCGACACGATAGAGCGCGCCATTGCCTTATGGAGCAACCCCGGCGAGACGGTGCTAACTCCCTTTGGCGGTATTGGCAGCGAGGGCTACCAGGCTCTGAAGATGGGCCGCAAGGCGGTACTCGTAGAGCTAAAAGAAAGCTACTTTGACGTAGGTGTACGTAACTGCCGCTCGGCTGAAGCTGGGGCAGCGCAGTTGAGCCTGCTAGACTTGATGTCTGGCACGCAAACCACTACACTCAAGCAGGAAGGGGCCGCCGCCGCATGAGCCAGGCGCTAAACGTACAGCCAGCCGAAACGCTGGCTGTACCACCCGCTATTGAGCTAGCTCTGTCGCAAGGTGCCGCCCTGGCTATCAGCCTAAGCGGTGGCAAGGACAGCCAAGCGCTGCTCATGCTGCTAGCCCCGTGGTTCCGCGCTCGTGGCTACGTAGGCCAGCTCTTCGCCATTCACGCCGACCTCGGCCGGGCCGAATGGGAGCAAACGCCCGTCTTCGTGCAGCAGCTGGCTCATAACGCGGGCGTGCCGCTCGTGGTGGTGCGCCGCGCCAAAGGTGACCTAGTGGCCCGCATCGGTGAGCGCATGGTGGCCACGGCGGGCACTACCGCCCCCGGCTGGCCCGACGCCAAAAACCGCTACTGTACGAGCCACCTCAAAAGCGGCCCCATCGACCAGGCCCTGCGCAACCCCGCGCACTACTGGCCCAGCAGCGGCCAACGCTTTTGCACCTCGGATTTAAAGCGCGGTCCCATTGATAAGCACCTGCGCGAGTTCGACGTGATTATCAGTGCCGAGGGCGTACGCGCCGACGAAAGCAAGGCCCGCTCGCTCAAGCCAGCAGCCGAGGTTCGCGCCGCTATCACGGCCAGCGCCCTGCGTGGCCTGCCGATGGAAGAGGCATTGGCCCAGCGCCAGCCCGGCCAGCGGGTTGCCCTGAACTGGCGGCCTTTGCTACACTTCACCACGGCCCAGGTGTGGCAGGCTTGCGGCACGAGCGAGACGAGCCTAGCGGCCCGCCAGCGCCTCCACAGCATCGGCGCTACCACGTCGGCCCTGGCTGGCTGGGTAGGCCACCCGGCCTACGTGATGGGCAATCAGCGCCTGAGTTGCGCGCTGTGCGTGCTGGGGAGCAAAAACGACCTGCTCAACGGGGCTAACCACAACCCCACCACCTACGGCCTCTATCTCGAATTGGAGGTGCTGGGTGGCTCGACATTCAAGCATGGCCAAAGCCTGTTCGACCTGCCCGTTTCAGGCCGAGCCGCTGAGGTGCGCGATGAGGTGCTGGCTACGCTCAACGCAGCCTAATACATGCCCTAATAAGAAAATAAGCCGGTGGCTAACAGGTAGTAAAAACTCCCCTTAAATAATAATAGAAGGGGTTCGCCTCAATTTTTTACACCTAACACACAAACTACCAACAATTTAGAGGTTAAAACTTGCCTAATCTCAGTTGATGCCTCATCAACTGGGAGTTGATGCCTCATCAACTCCCAGTTGATGAGGCATCAACTGAATCGAGCCGCTAAATAGTAAATAAGCCAGTATGACCAGGGTAACTAAAAAGCTAACCAAGGAGACGTCCATAATAGTCGCAGACGAAAATGGTCAGGTAACGCG
>Ga0265798_10004761_pt1 | contig 18573 bp, 10 predicted proteins | sample P3T30metagenome_FD_192430 | JGI IMG/M metagenome (GOLD analysis project Ga0265798, IMG submission 192430) | Plant litter microbial communities from East Loma Ridge, Irvine, California - P3 T30 | ecosystem: Environmental > Terrestrial > Plant litter > Unclassified | place: USA: California... | reverse complement strand
TCGACGATGTCGGGCTGCGCCAGGTCGGTCTGCTCGAGGTCGGTCGGGACGACGTCGGTCTGCGGCACGTCGGTCGGGGCGACGTCGGTCTGCGGGCGGTCGTTCTGCGGGCGGTCGGTCTGCGGGGTGCGGTCGTCGCTCATCCCTCCGACAAGTCGCGTCGGCCGCCGGGTATTCCGCGCCGGGCGACGGCTGTCGCGCTCGGAACCTCCTGCGACCCCGTCTGTGAGCCCCTCGGCCGCCCCTCGCGTACGGTCGAGCGATGGATCAGTTCAGGGACGACGACCCCGCCGACGGCACCGACGACACGACGGGTCGTGACGGGTCGGCCCCGGCGACGCCCGAGGAGGAGGCCGCGGCTCTGGCCCTCGCGATCGTGTCGCAGGCCTCCGCCATCACGCAGGGGGACGAGGAGGCGCTGGACGCCAGCGAGGACAACCTCCGCGACGTCGTCTCCGGCCTCTCGGACGAACCCCTCACGCCCCGCCAGGAGGACGTCGTCGCGACGCTCGGCGCGGCGGGCGGCAGTCTCGCCGCCGGCCTGTCGGAGGCGCTCGCCCACACGAAGGGCGTCGACACCAGCACCGTCCTCGGATCGGCCGCCGAGGCCGTGCTCGCGCAGACCCAGCCCGGGACGCGCTTCGTCGCCGACGAGGAGGCGGACGCGGATGCGCGTGCGGACCGGGACGCGGAGCCCGGTCGCCCCTCGGCGGCCGACGACCGAGACGGGTTCGACGCCTTCGACGGGTTCGGCGAGCCCGCCGAGCGCCGGCGCGGCGACGACGACCGCTCGGCCTGACCCGACGACGGCACGAGGCGGCCCGGTTCGCCCCGCCCTCGTCCGGCGTGCGTCCCGACGTGCCGACCCGCGCCTCCTAGACTCGATCCAGCCGGTCCGATCGGCTCTCGACGCGGTGTGATCAGCCGGGACGTCGCCGCCGGTCGTCAGGCCGTTCCCCCGTTCCGCAGCACCACCCCGACGCGACCGATCGGAGCTCGACCGTGAGCGATCCCCAGCGACCCGGCCGACGCGACCGGCCCAAGCCGCCCCGCCCGCCCGCGCGGCCGCCCCGGGTCAGGGCCCGCAACGTCAACCCGCAGGAGATGCGCGACGTGCGCGCTCGCCTGCGGGGCACGATCTACGAGGGGACGACCCCCGAGCACGGCATCGGCGGAGACCTCTACTCGCCTCGGCAGATCGTCGACTTCTGCCTGGACCTCGGCGACGTCATGCTGGCGTCGGGCGCCGACGTCCGCAGCACCGAGGTCGCCATCGTCGCCGTCAGCACGAAGTGGAACCTCGCTCCGCTCGAGCTCGACATCAACGGCACGGCGATCACCATCCAGTACGCGCCCGTCGAGGGCCCGCCCCTGATCAAGACCCGCGTCATCTACGCCGAGGGGTCCAACCTGCACCGCCTGTCGCTGGTGTACCAGATCGTCGACGACCTGCTGCACGACGATCGCGACATGACGACGGCCGTCGCCGGGCTCGTCGACGTGCTCCGCTCTCCCCCGCGGTGGCCGTCGTGGATCACCGACCTCGCCATGGGCATGCTCGGCGTCTCGGTCACGCTGCAGGCCGGCGGCACCTGGCAGGCGGCCATCGGGGCGTTCGTCATCATGATCGGCGTCATGGCGACGGGGCGCGGACTCGCCGCCCGGGGCATCCCCCAGTTCTTCGTCGTCGGCCTGCAGGCCGGCGCCACGGCCGCCCTCGGCACGGTCGCGATCTCGCTCGATCTGCTCTCGGCCGGAGGCGCGGCGGCGATGGTCGCGGCCGTGGTCGTCCTGACGCTGCCGCACCCGACGATCGTGACCTGGGCGCAGGACGCCATCTCGGGGTTCCGCGCCATGGCGCTCGGACGGGCCCTCGTGATCGGGCTGATCGTCGCCGGGATCGTCTGCGGCATCCCCGCCGGGATCGCCGTCACGGCCGGCTTCGTCGACATCGAGGTCGATCCGACGAACATCACGCTGCAGGCGCTGCCCCTGTGGCTGTCGCTCTGCTCGAGCTTCGCGGCCGCGTCGGCGAACGCGGTCGCGCAGGGCTCGAGCGCCCGGATGATCCCCATCACCATCGGCGTGGCCCTCGTCGGCAACCTGTCGCTCTTCACCCTGCGCCTCCTCGGAGTGCCGCTGATGGGCGCGACGTTCCTCGCGGCGACGCTGCTCGGCGCCCTGTCGACGGTCGCGGCCGCGCGGCTGCGCACCGCCGCGACCGTGATCGCGGTGCCGGCGTTCTGCGGATCGCTGCTGCCCTCGCTCGCCGTGGCGTCGGCCCTGCTGAACTTCATGTCGGGGACCGACGGCGCCGAGGTCGACTTCATCTTCTCGATGCTGACGACGCTCGCGATCGGCGCCGGTCTCGTGCTCGGCAGCCTGCTCGCCACCCCGGGGGCGCGCCGCTGGCTGCGCCGCCGCAAGAAGGTCTACGTGCAGTCGCTGCACAGCGACACGACGCCGATCAACATCATCGTCGCCCCCGAGCCGGAGGGTCCACGGACCGACTGACGAGGAGGCGCGGGTCGGCCGATCGGACCCGCCCGCCATGTCAGCACGGCACCGGCCGCGATACCGGCTACCGTTGCACTATGAGCCACACCACCGAACAAGCCCCGAGCGACGCCACAGAGCAAGCCGACACGACGCCGACGTTCGCCGATCTGGGCTTGAGCGATCAGGTGCTCAAGGCGATCCGAGACATCGGCTACGAGACCCCTTCGGCCATCCAGGCCGCCACCATCCCCACACTCCTCGACGGCCGCGACGTCGTCGGCCTCGCCCAGACCGGCACCGGCAAGACGGCCGCGTTCGCGCTGCCCATCCTGTCGCGCCTCGACGTCAGCGCGAAGAAGCCGCAGGCGCTCGTGCTCTCGCCCACCCGCGAGCTCGCCCTCCAGGTCTGCGAGGCGTTCGAGCAGTTCGCCTCCGGCATGCGCGGCGTCCACGTGCTCCCCGTCTACGGCGGCCAGGCGTACGGCGTGCAGCTGAGCGCGCTGCGCCGCGGCGTGCACGTCGTCGTCGGCACGCCCGGTCGCATCATGGACCACCTCGCCAAGGGCACCCTCGATCTCTCGGAGCTCAAGTACCTCGTGCTCGACGAGGCCGACGAGATGCTCAAGATGGGCTTCGCGGAAGACGTCGAGACGATCCTCGCCGACACCCCCGACGACAAGCAGGTCGCGCTGTTCTCGGCCACCATGCCGCCGCAGATCCGCCGCATCTCGAAGCAGTACCTGAACGACGCCGAAGAGATCACGGTCAAGCAGAAGACCACGACCTCGGTCAACACGACGCAGCGCTACCTGATGGTGTCGTACCCCCAGAAGGTCGACGCCCTGACGCGCATCCTCGAGGTCGAGAACTTCGAGGGCATGATCATCTTCGTCCGCACGAAGAGCGAGACCGAGACGCTGGCCGAGAAGCTCCGCGCCCGCGGCTACTCGGCGGCGGCCATCAGCGGCGACGTGGCGCAGGCTCAGCGCGAGCGCACCGTCAACCAGCTGAAGAGCGGCAAGCTCGACATCCTGGTCGCCACCGACGTGGCGGCCCGCGGTCTCGACGTCGACCGCATCAGCCACGTCGTCAACTACGACATCCCGATCGACACCGAGTCGTACGTGCACCGCATCGGCCGCACCGGTCGTGCCGGTCGCAGCGGCGCGGCGATCAGCTTCGTCACCCCGCGCGAGCGCCGTCTGCTCGGCGCCATCGAGAAGGCGACGCGTCAGCCCCTCACGCAGATGCAGCTGCCGTCGGTCGACGACGTCAACAGCACCCGCCTGACGCGGTTCGACGACGCCATCACCGAGGCTCTGTCGCAGGAGGCCCGCATCTCGGCGTTCCGCGACATCATCGCGCACTACGTCGAGCACCACGACGTGCCCGAGGCCGACGTCGCGGCTGCTCTCGCCGTCGTGGCGCAGGGCGAGACGCCGCTGCTGCTCGACCCGCGCGACGAGCGCCCGCAGCGCGACGAGCGTCCGATCCGCGAGCGCGACGACCGCGCACCGCGCGGCGGCCAGGGCGACGATCGCGGCGAGCGTCGCGAACGCGGCCCGCGCACCTCGAAGCCGATGACGTCGTACCGCATCGAGGTCGGTCGTCGTCACCGCGTCGAGCCCCGCCAGATCGTGGGCGCCCTCGCCAACGAGGGCGGTCTCAGCCGCGACGACTTCGGTGCGATCGCCATCCGCCCGGACTTCTCGATCGTCGAGCTGGCGTCGGACGTCAGCAGCGACATGCTCGACCGTCTGAGCGACACCCGCATCAGCGGCAAGCTCATCGAGATCAAGCCCGACCGTCGCGGCGGCGGCGCCGGCGCCCGTCGCGACGACCGGGGCGACCGTCCCGAGCGCTCGTCGGGGTCGTACGGCTCCGACCGGCCGGCCCGCAAGCCGCGTCACTAGCCGCATCCTCTGAGGGCGGACCCATCCGGGTCCGCCCTCAGCACGTCCCCGCCGAGGAGCCCGCATGAACCCCGCCACCGGTACCGACGCGTTGTTCGGGGTGGTGCAGGCCGCGCTCACCATCGGCAGCCTCATCCCGCTGCTGCTGGGGCTCGTGGCCCTCGTGCTCTTCCTCCGGACGCGGCGGGCTCTGCCGGGCGCGGACGCGGGTGCTGGTGCTGGTGCTGTCACGGGCGGCCGCGGCGGGGATGACGTCGCCGCCCGTCAGCGCGCCCACGACCTCGCACGGGTGGCGCTGCTCGGCTCCGCGTTCGGGCTCGCGCTGCTGCTCGTCGGGCAGCTCGTGCTCGGGCTCGGCACCTCGATCGGGTTGGTGAACGCCTTCGCGGGCCCCCTGGTGCCGCTGAACATCGCGGCGCTGACCCTGACGGTCGTGTCCGCCGTGGCCTACGCCGCGTCCCCTTCGCCCGGCCGCTGACGCCCGGGCCACCCTCGCGTTCCCGGGGCTCAACGGTGGGCCGAAGACGCCCTCCGCGAGGCGCCGAACGGCACCTTCCGACCACCGTGGCGGATCCACCGGGTGGGGCAGGGCGCCTGCGCCCGTGGCGACGCGGCGCACCCGACCACCGGACGAGGTCCAGCCCGACCCGTCGCCCGGTGCGGGTCGTCAGGCGTCGCCGAGGAGGGCGCGCAGTTCGGCGGCCGTGATGGTCAGCATCGAGCCGGCGGGGTTCACGACGATGCCCGCGTGCCCCTGGTCGAGCGCGACCTTCGCGACGGCGGCGAACCGCGTCGGGCTCGCGTCGGCCCCGGGGGCCCAGGCCCCGACCTCGGCGGGCGAGGTGAGCAGCACGGAGAGCGTGTCGCCCTCGTGCGTCGTCACCGTGGCGACGCCCATCGAGGTGATCTCGCCGGTCTCGTCGCGCTGGGCGACCGACGCGATGTAGAGCGACGGCGCGTCGCGGACCAGCCGGAGCATCTCGGGCCAAGCGATGCGCTTCTCGGCCATCGCCTGCTTCACGGCGTGGTTCTCGGAGGGGTCGGAGGTGAGGCCTCGCACGAGCTCGTCGGTGTAGCCGATCCACTGCGTCTCGGGCGAGCCCGGGTCGAGCACGAGACCGTCGTACTTCGACACGGCCATCGCCACGACGTCGGGCGCCGACTCGACGAGCGACACGGGCTCGCTGGTCTTGCGGTAGAAGCCGAGGCGCTCTCCGCTGGTGAAGGCGAGCAGCACCTTCTTGCCGGCGTTGTCGACCTGGTGGGCGATCGAGATCGTGTCGCCCTTCTGAGGTCCGCGCTTCGGGTCGGCCAGCGACGACGAGCCGATGTCGAGCAGCAGACTGCCCGCGGCGAGCTCCTTGACGACGGAGTACATCGTCTGGACGTTCTTGGTGGTGCTCCAGCCGGTGAGCGCCTCCTGGAGGGCGGTGTGCACGACGGGTGCGGCCTTGCGGTGCGGCGGGACGGGGGCGGCGGACCGGGCCCCGGTCGGAACGGCCGCCGGGTCCGCGCTCGACGTGTTCGTCGGAGCGGCACGGGACACGGTGATGCGCGGCGCCTCGGTCGTCGAGGCTGCCGGACTCCCCGAGCCGGCGGAGGCCCCAGGGGTCGCGCGGGCCGCAGCCGCGTGCGTTCCGTCTACTGCGCCGTCCGGGTCGGCGCCTCCGGCGGCGGCCACCGTGGTGTCCGTCGCGGTCTCGTCGGTCGTCGTGTTCTTCTTGCGCGAGAAAAGCCCCATGAGTCGAGCCTAGGGCGAAGCCGAGGAGGCGCGGCGCGGGTCGTGAGCCCCGCCCGCCGGAGCGACGAGGTCGATGAATCGCGACAGCAGCCCCAGCCCGGCGATCGACGTCGGCATCGAGGCGGCGAGCGCCGGCGAGTGCACGAGGTACGCCGCCCACTGCGCGCGGGAGATGCCCACGTTGAGCCGGTTGGGCATGAGGAGGAAGTCGAGTCCGCGGGGGATGTCCGTGGCCGAGGACGCGGCCAGCGACAGGATCGAGACCACCGCCTCGCGCCCCTGGAAGAGGTCGACGGTGCCGACGGTCGTCTCGGGGAGCCCGGCTCGGTCGAGCGCCTCGCGGATGAGGGCGCCCTGCGCGTTGTAGGGCGCGACGACGATCACGTCGGCGGCGGTCAGGGCACGCGTGACGTCGCCATCGGTCCAGAGGCGACCGACGACGTCGGCCGCGAGGGCGACGACGCGCTCGGCCTCGTCCGCCGACGACGTCGTGTCGCCGTGGTGGACCACCGGCACGACGTGCAGCCCGGGCTCGATGCCCGCGAGGTGCCGGGCGGGGGCCCGCGACTCGAGGGCCCCGTCGTACGACAGCCGTGAGACGGGAGCGGTCAGGGCCGGATGCATGCGGTAGGTGCGCGACAGGAAGTAGCCGAGTCCGGCGGGGAGCACGTCGTGTCCGTCGGCGAGCCAGCCCAGAGCCGACTGGTCGACGGGCTCCGGGTGCGAGCCCTGACTCACCTGGGGCAGCTGCTGCGGATCGCCGAGCAGCAGCAGCCTCTGCGCCGCCACGGACGACGCGATGGTGGGTGCGAGAGAGAACTGGCCGGCCTCGTCGACGACGAGCAGGTCGAGCGAGCCCCGCGGCACGGTCTCGGCGTTCGCGAACGTCCAGGCCGTCCCTCCGACGACTCCCCCGGTCTCGCCCGGGCCGCTGAGGAATCCGCTCACCGCGCCGTTGTTCGCGAGCGGGGTCCAGGCGGCCGCCTCGAGCGCCTCGGGGCTCGTGCCCTTCTTGGGCACCTTGACGACCCGCTCGGGGTCGACGCCCTTGCCGACGACGGCGGCCAGGAAGTTCTCGACCACGGCGTGCGACTGCCCGACGACGCCGACGCGCCAGCCGTGGTGCCGGACGAGTCGAGCGACGACGGTCGAGCCGACGTAGGTCTTGCCGGTGCCGGGCGGGCCCTGCACGGCGAGATACGACCGGTCGAGCCCGAGCAGCGTCTCGGTGACGGCGGTGACCGTGTCGTCGCCCGCGACGGGGTGCACGGGCCCACGGGGCGGTACTCGGCGGAGCAGGTCGAGAGCCGCGTCGGGTGCGAACTCCGGCAGCGAGTCGAGCACGCTGCGGCCCCACTCCGAGATCGCCTCGGGCTGCGGAGCGGCACGAGGAGGCGCGGCGGGGGTCAGCGCCACCGGGAACGCCTCGTGAGGCTCGGCCCCGGTCGGCACGGTCTCGGTCACGAGCAGCACCACGTCGTCGTCACCCGTGTCGGCGTCGACGACGGTGAGGCGCGCCGCCCATCCGCGCGAGCCGGGCCCCGCGCGGTTCACGGACGACGGCAGCGGGGTGTCGTACACGGCCATCGGCGTCGAGCCGAGGGGCGGGCGGCTGCCGGGCGCGAGGGAGCCGACCAGGCGGAGGTCACGCGAGAGCGTGCGCTTGCGCGGCAGCTTCTCCCAGTCGCGGACGACGTCGGCGTGCTCGACGACGACGACGTCGCGGGTGCCCGCCCACTCGTCGAGCGGGCTCCGCAGTCGGTCGTAGTGCTCCTGCCAGAACGTCTTCGCCTCTCGACGGTGGTAGTCGATCGCCGCGGCCGCGAGGGCGAGGGCCGTCTGGTCGGGGGTGCGATCGAGCGGGTCGACGTCGGCCAGGTGAGCGCTGAGCTCGACGAAGACCGGGTCCGGCTCGGCGCGCACCCGCTCGTCGTCGACGAGGGCGATCGTGTCGTCGGTCGCGACGTCGTCGGGCAGCATCGTCAGCAGCCAGTCGCGCAGACGCAGCGTCGACCGGCAGTCGTATTCGTTGTAGTCGGCCACCTGGTCGAGGCGCGCCTGACCGGCGGGATCGCCGGCGCGCATCGCGGCCGCCGCCTCGACGTAGGCGCTGATGCTGTCGACGGCCGAGACGACGCCGTCGCCGTCGCGGTAGTCGGCGCCCATGTAGAGCGGCTCGAGCTTCTTGATCGAGTAGCTGCGCGACCCGACCAGCAGCGCAGCGCGGACGATCGGGTAGAGGTCGACGAGCACGTTCGCCCGCAGCAGCTCGTCGACGTCGTCCTCGCCGACGCCGTGTCGCGCGGCGAGCGAGAGCAGGTGGGTGCGCTCGTAGGAGGCGTAGTGGTAGATGTGCATGCCCGGGTGGGCGGCCCGGCGCTCTCGGATGAAGGCGAGGAAGTCGATCAGCGCCCTGCGCTCCTGGCGGAGGTCGTGGGCCCAGAACGCCGTGAAGCGCGCCTCGGTGTCGACGAGTCCGAAGAGGTAGTCGAGCCCCCAGACGGAGCCGTCGCCCTCGGTGTGGAGCGGATCGCCCTCGAAGTCGAAGAACACGTCGCCCGCGTCGGGTGCCGGGATCGCCGACAGCGCCCCGGCGTCGACGACCCGGACCCGGGGCGCCGCCGCCCCGGCGCTGTCGAGCTGGAGGCGCGCCTGCCCTCTCAGTCGCTCGAGAGCCGCGCCACCCACTCCGGCGACCCCGCCCGTGCTGCCTGCCAGCTCGTCGATGGTGGTGATGCCGGCCGCCTGCAGGGCCGTCCTCTGACCGAGCGTCAGCCCGGCGACCAGCACGAGGTCGCGGTGCTCGTCGACCTGCGCGGAGCACTGGCTGCAGCGGCCGCAGGCGACCACCCCGGGGGCGCCCCAGGCCAGAGGGGCGTCGGCGTGCAGTCGGCTGTCGACGACCGACCTCAGCCGGTCGCGCTGGGCGCGGTGGACCGGGGCGATGTCGGCGAGAGCGTGACTCGAGGTCGTGCCGTCGCCCAGCACGAGGTGCACGCGCGGCCCGACGCGGATGCCGCGGGCGGTGATCTGCTCGGCGTAGGCGGCGAGCTGCAGCAGCGCGGGGATCTTGGCGTGACGGGCGAGCTTGGTGTCGTAGACCTCGTAGGCGCCGTCGTCGGTGCGGAGGAGGAAGTCGGAGAAGCCGATGAACGACCCGTCGAAGAACGTCGCCTGATAGAGCACCGGCACGCCGTCGCGCATGGCCTGCTCGGCGGCCGCCGCGGCGGCCGGGTAGTCGGCGCGGTCGGGCCGTTCGAACTCGACGACGTGGTGGCTGGCTCGCAGCTGCTCGAGGAAGCGGATCTCGTGCTCGTCGCCGAGCCGCGCCGTGCGCTCGAGCATGGCGTCGGCCACCTCGGGCACCGCCGGGATGCGCCCGAGCTTCGCGTCGAGGCGGCGGAGGAACGCCCACTCGCACGCTGCCCACGTGCTGAGGTCGGACGGGCTCGTGACCACGGTGTCGTCGTCGAGGTAGATGGCGTCGCCTTTCGCTTCACGGTCCGCACGGACGTCGGCCCGTGCTCCACACGCTAACCCCGGCCCCCGACATCGATCAGCCGGGCGATCCGCCTCCCCCACCGGATCGGCACCCAGCGACGGCGACGCAGACGAGGGACCGAGCGGCCGGCCGCGCTACCCCTCGCTCGAGAGCACCCAGCCCAGCCACCCGGCGAGCGTCGCCGCGGCCGACACGCTCGACGACCGCTCGACGTCGGGGTTGTAGTTGGTGTTCGTGTTGACGTCGTACGGCACGACGCGTCCGTCGGCGGTCTCGATGAACTCGATGCCCGCCACCTCGATGCCCTGCTGGGCGACGAAGGACTCGAGTCGCTGGACGAGCGGGTGCGACGCCGTCACCGACGACCGGATGGCGAAGGGGGCGAACGTGGCGGGGTCGGCGCCGTCGGGCACGACGCACGCGTCGGCGGGGCACAGCTCGAAGCTGCCCGCCGAGGTGTCGACCCGGACGGCGTAGACGAAGCGCCCGCCGACGAACTCGACACGCGTGGTGAAGGGCTCCTCGGCCTGCAGGAACTCCTGCAGCAGCGTGATCCCGTCGACCGGCACCTCGAAGTCCGGTCCGTCGACGTAGGCGTCGAACGACTCGAGGTCGTCGAAGCGCCGCACGCCGAGACCCTTGCCGCCCTGATTGTGCTTGGTGATGAACGGCAGCTTCTGCTCGCGCGCCCGGGCCTTCAGGTCGGCGGTGCCGAACACGGCCGTCGTGGCGGGCACGTCGAAGCCGGCCTGAGCGAGCGCCAGGTACTGCGCGACCTTGCTCACCTCGAGCTCGACGACGCCGCTGCCGTTGATCGTGCGCCGCCCGTGGCGCTCGGCCCAGCGGAGCGTCGCGCGAGCGACCTCCTTGGCCGTCGCCCGACCTCGCGTGTGGGCGGACCCGCTGAGGCGCGACCAGAACACCCCGGCAGGAGGCTCTGCGGACAGATCGAACGAGCTCCCGTCGAGCAGGTGCTCGCGATGAGGCACACCCGCCGCGTCGAGGGCGGCGACGAGCGGAGGGAGCCACTCGGCGTTGTCGTGCAGGATGTGGACGACGGGCGTCGGGTCGGCGACGTCTGCGGGAGCGCTCATCCCCCGAGACTGCACCACGCGCCTCCGGCGATCCTGCAGATGTCGGCGCATGACGACGGGCACGCGCACCCGCCCGGCGAGCTGCCCGCGCGCGCTGCTCGCAGGGAGAGGCTCGACACGGACGACCCGACGCGGGCTACTCCGCCCAGGCCGCGCGCACCACCTCGCACAGGCGCTGATCGTCGGTCTCGAGCGCGGAGCAGTCGGCCACGGCCTCGTCGCCGACCGTCTCGACGGCGAGGTCGACCGGCTCCCGGACGTCGCGACGGAACGCCACGACGGTGCCGCGCGGCGCCGCCTGCACCGCGGCGACCACGTCGTCGAGCGACCCCTCGGTCACGGCGTCGCCCAGGGCGACGCTCAGCCCACCATCCGTGCTCGCGACGGTCACGCCCTCGATCCCGGGCGAGGCGGTGATCGCGTCCGCGACGGAGACGAGCCCGTCGAGGGTCGCGGGATCGCTCGAGAACGCGAGGCCGCGGGGATCCGACCGGTCGGCCGAGACGCGGACGACATCCAGACGCGACACGTCCGCCGACCCGCCGATGGCCCGCAGGGCGGGCACGACCTGATCGAGCCGCACCGTCCGCACCTCGACGGACCGGGCGCTGATGGCGGAGTAGGCCACCACGTCGGAGTCGACGGCGTCCACGACCGACTCGGCGCCGGACAGGTCGCCGTCCACCTCGCGCGACTCGTCCGGCGACGAGACGGTGCCGATGGTCGTGCCCGAGACGCCGGACGTCGCCGCGAGGGCGCTCGCGATCCGCTCGGCACGGCCGGACGCCTCGGCCACCTCGTCCGGGGGCTGCTGCCCCGTGACGGTCGGCTGCTTCAGGTCGACCCTGATGCCCTCCGGCAGCACGAGGACCCGCCCCGCACCGAGATCGTCGTCCCCGACCGCGGTGAGCAGCTCCGCCTGGTCGGCGGCGTCGAGGACGACGTCGGACGTCGCGGGGTCGTCGAGGGTCGAGGGGAACCCGCTGACGTTCTCGGTGATGAACCGTCGGGAGTCCGGGCTCCAGGCGGACACGTCGACCTCGGCCAGCTGCGGTTCCGCATTCCGGAGAGAGCGCGCCCGCTGCCACGCCGTGAGGACGTCCGACGACGCCGAAGGGACCACCGTGATCCCGAACCCCCGCCGGGGCGATTCCGAGTCGCTCGTCGTGGCACCGAACTCGTGCGTGCCGAGGGACGCCTCGGCGAAGACCGGGTCGTCGGCGACCCGGCCGGCGAGGTCGAGCTGCGCCGCCGTGTCGGCCTCGTCGGCGAGCACCTCGAACGTGACGGCGCCCCGCCGCACGTCGACGTACTGCCAGCCGAAGGCGTCGCCGACCTCGCGGGCCACGAACGGCCTGATCCGCTCGGCCACCGCGGCGAGGTCGTCGTCGCCGAGATCGCCCTCGACCACGACCGTCGCCTCGGCCGTCGCGCTGCCCAAGGGGTAGTCGATGCCGCCGGTCTCGATCTCGACGACTCCGTCGACACCCTCCATCAGGGTCTCGAAGCGCTGGGTCAGGTCCGTGGAGTCGGCGCACCCGGCCCCGGCGAGGACGACCGCCGCGACGACGGCCCCCGCGACGCATCGTCTCAGACGGCTCCGCATCCGCTCAGTCTGACCCCGGAGCACCGTCGGCGCTTCCGTCGCAGGGCGGAACGCGCCAGTTGGTATCCTCGTCCGACGACTGCCGGAGGTCCGCTTGGTGAACGAATCGTCAGGGCCCGACGACGCCCTGAGCCGTGACGACGTGCGCGTCGCGCACGAGGACGACCCCACGTGGGCCCTGCTCCGCAGCTACAACAGCCGCTGGATGCTCCCGCTCTTCTCGCGCCATCTCGAGCACGCCGAGGGTCCCGTCTCGGCCGACTGGTTCCACCAGCAGGTCGCCCAGGCCCTCGAGCTGAACGCGCTCGATCAGACCGCGCCCGACCAGACCGCGCCAGTCCGGAGCGCGCCGGTCCAGGCCGGAACCGAGGAGGCGCGGGTCGGCGGATCCGGGGCGACGGCCGCCCCCGAGACCCGCACCACCCCGGTCGACTACTGCCGGAGCTGGGTCGCCAGCCGGTGGCTGATCCGCACCCGCGCCTCCTCGACGGACGACGGCGGGGCACGCCACGGCGACGCCGGCCACGGCGGCTCGAGCAGCACGACGACCGGCACCTCCCCCGTGGCCGACGGCTGGGGCGCGCTCGGCGCCGCTCATCCGAGCGGCACGGCGGCGGGGTCGGCCCCGACGCGCGCCTCGAGCCCGCCCCCGCGCGGCGAGGCCCGCGCGCAGTACCGGCTCTCCCCCTCCGCGCTCAAGGCGCTGCGCATCGTCCGCGAGCTCGTGGAGCAGGACAACGCGGTGAGCGAGGCGCGACTCGGCAGCATCGCCCACGCCGTCGGGCAGCTCGCGGGTCTCGCGGACCCGAGCGTCGAGGCGCAGACGGCGCGGATCGACGAGCAGATCGCCGAGCTGCAGCGTCGCCGGGACCGCATCGAGCAGCACGGCACCGAGCCGGTCGGCCCCGACGTGCTGAAGCGCCAGGTGCGCGAGGTGGTGCGGCTGACCGCGTCGCTCCCCGAGGACTTCCGCCAGCTGAGCAGCATGGTCGAGCAGCGGCACCGCGAGGTGGCCCGCCGGGCGACCGTCGAGCACGTCGGCAAGGGCGCGCTCGTCGAGCAGTACCTGCGCGAGAACGACCTGCTCGAGCAGACCCCCGAGGGGCGCGCCTACCGGGGGTTCGCGCAGATGCTGTCGTCGCGCGAGATCGACGTCATGCGGGCCGACATCGAGCTGATCCTCGACCATCCGGCCGCCGGCGAGCATCTGACCGAGCGGCAGCGCACGCAGCTCGAGTCGCTGATCTCGTCGCTGCTCGCCGAGGAGCAGTCTGTGCAAGAGACGTACGGGCGCTGGACGTCGTCGCTCCGGCGGTTCCTCAGCCGGTCGTCGACGGAGCGGCACCAGCGTCTGCTCACCCTCGCCGACCGGGCCCTGCACGCCGGCGGCGTCTGGGCCGAACGCCGACCCGGCCCGGCCGTGCTGCCCGTCGACGTGCTCGGCCTCGGTGCGCTCGACGTCGTCGACATCAGCCAGGCGCAGCTGCACAGCGACCGCGGGCGGCCGACGGTCGACGTGCAGGTGCCCGAGGGCGACGCCATGCTGCCGGCGGCCGACCGGGCCGCGCTCCGCCTCTCGTCCGGCACGAGCACCGCGGCGGTCGCGGCGACCCTCGAGCGTCTGCTCGAGGCCGACGAGACCGTCACGAGCGCCGATCTGCACGAGGCGACCGACCCCGAGTTCCGCCGGCTCGGGCTCGTCCTCAGCATGCTCGACCTCGCCATCGACCAGGGCCTCGTCGACGAGAGCACCGAGACCGTCACGCTGACGAGCGCCGACGACGCAGGAGGCGCGGATCGCCGGGTCGTCCTCCCCCGCCTCGTCTTCCGGCGACCGCCCGCACGGGGCGACGACGCCCCCGACTCCGCCCCGCAGTCCGAGAGAGACCCCGCATGAGCCCCGACCAGTACGACGCGACCGACGCGGCCACGCCGACCCGCACCTCCTCGGGGGCGCAGGAGGTGACCGGGTCGGCGACGGCGGACGGCGTCGACGCCGCCACCGCCGGAGCGGCCCTCGACCGGGGCGACGACGGGTCGCCGGATCGGCTGCGCGACGAGCTTCCGCTCGCCGGCCGCAAGGCGCTCGTGACGCTGCTGACGCATCGCTTCGTGTCGCGGTCCCGGCAGGGCGAGGCCTGGGCCGCCCTCGTCGCCTACGAGCCCGAGATCCGCGCGCGACTGGACGAGATGTTCCTCGTGCTGATCGTCGATCACGAGTACGAGGTCGCCTTCAAGCGGCAGAGCGGACAGGACGACGTGCCGATCCTGCTGCGTCGCGAGAAGCCGATGTCGCGCGACGCCTCGCTGCTGCTGGTGTTCCTCCGCCGGGAGCACGCCTTCAGCGACGCCCACGACGAGTCCGTCGTGGTGTCGCGCCACCAGATCGCGGAGTTCCTCGACCGGTACCACGACGACGCCTCGCACGACGAGATCCGCTCGACGCGGCGGGTCGACGCGGCCATCGCGGCCATGGTGACGCGCGACCTGCTCGAGCCGGAGCCCGACGACCCCGCGCTGTTCGTCGTCGCACCCGCGATCGTGCCTCTCGTGACGGCCGAGCAGCTCGCGCACCTCGAGAGGGTGTTCCTCGAGGCGGCCGGGGCCGATGCGCCCGTCGACGCCCCGCTCGGCGTCGAGGACGACGAGCCGTCGGACGACGAGGACTCCGACGACGGACGCCCCGACGACGGGCCGCGTCTCGTCGCCGACCCCGCCGTCGGCGATTCCGGCGCCGACGAGGCGCCCGACGCCGCCGAGGCGCCCGACGCCGACGAGGACCCGCGCCCCGACCCGACCGCCGTCGCGCTCGACATCCCCCTCGACCCGGAAGCAGACCAGGCATGATCCCCGCCGACGCGACCCGCACCTCCCCGGCCTCCGGAACGGCCCCCGAGACGGCCCCCGAGTCGACCTCCGACGACGAGGCGACGCCCGATCTCGGCATGTTCCACTCGGGGCAGTACCGCATCCAGCAGGTGCAGCTGCTCAACTGGGGCAGCTACTCGGGGCTGCACCGCATGCCCGTCGGCCGCGGCGGCATCGCGATCCTCGGCCCCACCGGGCGCGGCAAGTCGACCGTGCTCGACGCCATGGCCGCCGTCATCATGCCGAACCCGCAGGAGTTCAACCGCGCCGCCCGCGACGACAGCCGCCAGCGCTCCGAGCGCACGGTCTACAGCTACGCGCGCGGCAAGACCGACGAGATCCGCGACGCCGCCTCCGACCGGACGACGACGCGGTTCCTCCGACCGCTCGGCGAGGCCTTCGCGAGCGGCGCCGCGATCACGTACGCGACCGAGCTCGGGCAGACCCTCACGGCCGTCCGTCTCGCCTGGATCGGCACCGACACCTCGAGTCAGGACGACGTGACGCAGGCCAGCGTCTACCTGCTCGTCCGCGGGCCCTTCGACCTCAGCCGACTGACCGAGGTCAAGCGCGACGCCAGCAGCTCGAGTCCGCTGACGAAGGGCTCCCTCGCGCGCCTCCTCGATCCCCTGCGCGACCTGGTCACCTCCTCGCAGCCCGAGTTCCGGGTGCGGCTCTGCGGCGAGCTCGGCATCGGCGGCAGCGACGAGTCGCAGCTGAAGGCGCTGACGCTGCTGCGTCGGGCGCAGGCCTCGAAGGGCGTCTTCTCGATCGACGAGCTGTTCAAGCAGTTCGTGCTGACGCAGCCGAAGGCCCTCTCCCGCTGGGAGACCACGCTCGGCACGTACCGCGAGGCCTCGGCTCTCTACGACGTCTTCGAGACGACGCGCAGGAAGCTCGCCGTGCTCGAGCCGGTGCCGGGCCTCGCCGACCGCTACGAGATCGCGGGCCACGATGCGACCGAGAAGCGCCGCCTGGTCGACGAGACCGACGGCCCGAGCCGGTTGCGCGTCTGGCTCGCCGAGAAGGTCGGGAGCTGGGTCAGCGGCGAGGTCGACCGGGTCACCGGCGACAAGCGCGCCCTGTCGGAGTCGAGGAGGCGCGCGGCCGCCGACGACACCGCCGCGTACCGTGCCCGTGAGCAGGCCCTGGCCCGCATCTCGGATCTCGGCGGCGACCCCTCCCAGTCGCTCCGCCAGCTCGTGGCCACCGCCGAGCGCGACCTCGCCGTGATCGAGCGCGAGCGTCGGCGCTTCGCGACGGCGCTCGACGGCACGGGCGAGTCCGTGCCGACCAGCGAGAAGCAGCTCGTGGCCCTGCGGCAGCGTGCCGAGGTGCTCGCGGCGGAGGACGCCGCGGCCCGCGCCGCGGCCGACGAGGTGCGCGGCGAGCTCGCCGCCCGCATCGGCGAGACGAAGCGCGCCCTGTCGGCCCGCGAGGCGCAGCGCCGCTCGTTCGAGCAGCGCGGTGGCAACGTCCCCGACGACGCGGCCGAGCGTCGACTGCGCATCGCCGAGGGCACCGGCATCCCGGTCGCGGGTCTGCCCTACGCCGGCGAGCTGTTCGAGGTCGCCGCGGCGCACGCCGACTGGAGCGTGGCGATCGAGCGGGTCGTCGGCGACCTGGCCACGCACCTCCTCGTCGACCGGTCGAGGTTCGACGCCGTCCGCCGCTTCGTCAACGACAACGACATGCGCGGCCGCATCACGCTCGTCCCCGCCTCGACCGGCGTCGAGCCCACGCGCGAGGCCGTCGCCCGGACCGTCCCCGCGATGCTGCAGTTCGACGAGCGGAGCCCGTTCGCCGGCTGGCTCGTCGACGAGATCGTGCGCGAGCGCAGCGTGCTGTGCGTCGAGGGTCCGGACGACCTCGACTCGCCCGTGCCCGCCGGTGCCCGCGGCGCGGTCACGCGGGCCGGCCTCCGGACGGGGTCGGGGGGCCGGGTCGTGAAGGACGACCGGCGATCACGGTCGTGGATCGGACTCGACAACAGCGCCCGGATCGCCGAGCTGACCGACGAGATCGCATCGCTCGAGCGCGACCTGACCGTCGCCCGCGCCGCATGGGACTCCGCCGAGGCCGAGTCGTCGGCACGCCGCCGCGTGCTCGACGCCGTGGCCCGGTCGACCGAGTTCTCGTGGACCGACATCGACACCGCGCCCGCGCAGGCCCGCCTGGACGACCTGCAGGGTCAGCTCGACCGGTTGTCCGACGAGCGTCCCGAGCTCGCGACGCTGCAGGCCGACGCCCGCCGCCACGACGACGAGCGCTCGGCCGCGACCCGACGCCTCGCCGAGCTCGACCACGAGCTGGCCCGTCTCGACGCCGAGCACTCGACCCTCGTCGACATCGAGGACGCCTTCAGCGACGCCCTCGGCGGCGCCGACCCGCTCACCGACCACGAGCGCGCACTGCTCGCGCCCCTGCCCTTCGCCGCTCCGCGCGAGGTGGCCGACGTCGAGCGGTCGTACCGCGAGGCGCTGGGTCTGCTGCGCGGTCAGATCGACGGCCACGACCGCGAGCGCACGCAGGCCGAGAACACCCTCGTGCTGATCTTCGAGCGGTACCTCGAGCTCGACCGGACGGCCGGCATCGACGCGTCGATCGACAGCCTCGGCGCCGTCAGGGCCATCCACCGCACCCTCGTCGACGACGCCCTGCCGAGCGCGAAGCAGGACTGGCTCGCGAAGGCCGGCGCCGACATGGGCGACAGCCTCCGGGCCCTGCTCGTGCAGATCGAGGAGGACGGTCACGTCATCCGGCGCGGCGTCCGGCCCATCTCGCAGGCTCTGCGGTCGATCGAGTTCCGCGAGGGGTCGACGCTCGACATCGAGCCGCGGCCCGTGTCGAACGGCGACCTCGTCGAGTTCAAGCGGACCCTGCGCGAGCACATCGGCGACCGCGCGGAATCCCCGCGCGACCCGGCCGAGATCGAACGCCGGTTCGTCACCCTCCGGCGCGACCTGGCGCACCTCGAGGAGCGCTCGAAGATCGGCGACGCCTGGCGCCGCCGCGTGCTCGACGCGCGCGAGCACTATCAGTTCCGGGCGATCGAGACCCGGGTCGACGGCACGCAGATCGTGCACGAGGGCGTGGCCGGCAAGTCGGGCGGCGAGGGGCAGGAGCTCATCGCGTTCGTGCTCGGCGCGGCCCTGCGCTTCCGGCTCGGCGACGGCACCGACCGCGTGCCGACGTACGCGCCGATCGTGCTCGACGAGGGCTTCGTCAAGGCCGACGACGAGTACACCGGGCGGTCGCTCGCGGCGCTGACGTCCCTGGGGTTCCAGCTCGTGGTCGGTGCGCCGCGCGACAAGGTGAACGCGTTCGAGAGGCACGTCGACAGCGTCGCG
>Ga0265798_10004760_pt1 | contig 18574 bp, 18 predicted proteins | sample P3T30metagenome_FD_192430 | JGI IMG/M metagenome (GOLD analysis project Ga0265798, IMG submission 192430) | Plant litter microbial communities from East Loma Ridge, Irvine, California - P3 T30 | ecosystem: Environmental > Terrestrial > Plant litter > Unclassified | place: USA: California... | reverse complement strand
GCGTGCGCCTGCTGGAGGATGGCGCGGCGAGGAGTCACATGGGTGAGCGTGCGCTTGCTTTCGCCGGCCGCCACCGCGGCGCGACCCTGCGCACTGTTGAACTGCTGCGACAGCTGATCCGCTGAGATGCGATACCATTCTCTCTTGGAGCTCGGATAAATACAGGGGATGCGCTATGTTATCGTTTAATCACCCGAGACCGGTCAACAGCAATAAACCCGTCGCCGTGCTGGTGCAAGAGCAGGACGACGACAAGGTGCTGCACGTACCGGTCGGGACTGCCCCGGTGGATCCACCGCTGGCAGCGGCCCCGCCTGTGCCCCTGTCCGAACTGCACTTCTTCGTCCGCTACACCCTGAGCGAATACATCGCCTTCATGTGGCAGCATGGCGGCTACCTGATCCGCCGCCGCCGCATCCGCTTCCCCGCCAGCCTCTACCTGCGCTTCAAGAGCACCCTCGGCGCGGCCGTCCACTTCATCCTGCTCGGGCGCGGCCGCCGCACCTACGAGTTCACGATCGACCAGCACGGCATCGTCCGCACCAGCGGCGGCGTGACCCTGATCGGTTGGGAAGACGTGATGGCGGTGCGCAGCTACCCGCGCGGGTTCATGATGGTGCTGAAACGCGGGACCCTGCCGATTCCCTACCGCGCCTTGTCGGAAGCCCAGATGGCCGCGATGAAGCAATTAGCCGAAGCGCGAAGAGACTCGCTGTTGTAGGGTGGGCGGTCCTCCGCCCACGCTACGATCAGTCTGAGAATAGCACTGGCATTTCATGGGAGCGTTTACGCAGCGCCAGCCGGGCACCGTCATAGTCCGGGTATACCTCCCCCACCGCCGCCCAGAACGCCGGACTGTGATTCATCTCCCGCAAATGCGCCAGCTCGTGCGCCACGACGTAATCCACCAGCGCCGCGGGGTAGTGCACCAGTCGCCAGTTCAGGCGGATGTTCCCTTCGATCGTGCAGGACCCCCAGCGCGTACCCGCCGAGGACAGCGCGAACGCCCGGTAGCTGACCCCCAGCAGCGGCGCGTAGTAATCCAGGCGCTCCTTGAACAGCTTCTTCGCCTCCGCCTGGAACCACAGCTTGACTCGCTCCTTGAGCTGCCATTCCGACAGCCCCGGCACCACGCCGATCCACAACTCGCCATTGGCGGCATCGAACTGGCAGTGGCTGCGCGCGGCATCTTCCAGCCGCAGCGTGATCTCGCCCCCCAGGTAAGGCAGGCGTGCCCCGTCCTGCCACACGATCGGCGCACGTTCCTGGCGCTGGGCGCGGCGTTCGCCGCGTTCGAGCAGCTTGGTGAGGATCCAGCGCTGCTTGGCGCGGATGGCGTTGTCGATGTCGAGCTGGGAGCAGCGGCGCGGCGCCGTCACGCGCAGGCCGTCGTCGTCGATCATGAAGCCGATCGAGCGGCGCGTGGAGCGGCGCAGCGCGTAGTCGACGGTGTGGGCGCCAAGCACGATGCGCTTGAGGGGCGGCTCGCCCTCGGCGACGGGCGGCACGGGAATAAGATTGCGCGGCGCCGGGGGCGGCGCCTTGAACAGGGGCTGCGCCGGCGCCGCCGGTTTATCCGAGGGCTTGAGCGCCGCGAAGAAGTCTTGTGCGAACAGTTCCAGCTGGCTGCCGTCGACCTTCGAGGACGCCATGACTTGCTGCGGCTTCGACTCCCTGATCTGGGCGCTGACGTCGCTCAGCCACCTTTGTAGGCGTGGGGCGAAATGACGCGCATTTCGGATTCTATCCAATTTTCGACCTCTTGCATCATGCTGTCGGGAGTGTGACCTGCTGGCGAAATCGGCTTGCCGATCGAGACCGTCACCAGGCCGGGGCGCTTGATGAAGGAATTCTTGGGCCAGCATTCACCTGAATTATGCGCGATCGGCACCACCACGCTTTGTGTTTCGATGGCCAGGCGCGTGCCGCCGCTCTTGTACTTGCCCTTGCGGCCGACCGGGATGCGGGTCCCTTCCGGGAACATGATGATCCACTGGCCGTCCGCCAGGCGGCGCTTGCCGTGGCGGACCACGTGGCTGAACGCATTCTTGCCCTGCTTGCGATCGATCGGGATCATGCGCAGCAGGCCCATGGCCCAGCCGAAGAAGGGAATGTAGAGGATTTCCTTCTTGAAGACGAAGACCAGGGGACGGGTCAGGTTCGGCAGCAGGAAGATGGTCTCCCAGGCCGACTGGTGCTTCGACAGCACGATCGCCGGCGCGTCCGGCAGGTTCTCGTAACCCTTGAATTCATAGCGGATCCCGCAGATGACCTTGGCGCACCAGATCATGAAGACGTTCCAGCGCGAGGTCACCCAGAAACGTTTGTTGTAGGGCAGGGGCGCGGCCAGGAAGCAGATGCAGGCCCAGACCACGGTGGCCACGATCATGATGACCGTGAAGAGCAGGGAACGCAGGAACAGACTGAGGGTGTACAAAGGGGCTCCGGACAATTACAGGTTTTGGACGGTGATGCTGGTGCTTTTTTAGTCAGGCCGCTGTGCCGCGGCCTTCAGGAACGACTGTACCATTGATGCGAGGTCGGGGAATACCTGGGTGCCGGGTGGCAGGCCCCCGGTCTGTTGCGTTTTCTCCCCTTTGCCGGTCAGGACCAGGTAGGGCACGCAGCCCAGGCGAAAACCGGCCTGCAGGTCGCGCAGCGAATCGCCGACCGTCGGCACGCCCTTCAGGCTCACCTTGAAGCGCTTGCTGATCTCTTCGAACATGCCGGCCTTGGGCTTGCGGCAGTCGCAGTTGTCGATCGCCGCGTGCGGGCAGAAGAAGATGGCGTCGATGTCGGCGCCCACCAGCTGGGCGCTGGCGTGCAGTTTCTGGTGGATCGCGTTCAGGGTCGACATGTCGAACAGTTCGCGCGCGATGCCCGACTGGTTCGAGGCGATGACGACCCGGTAGCCCGCCTGGTTCAGGCGGGCGATCGCTTCCAGCGAGCCGGGGATGGGAATCCACTCCGCCGGCGACTTGATGAAGTCCGGCGAATCGTGGTTGATGACCCCATCCCGGTCGAGGATGATGAGTTTCATGAGGATGCCTTATGCCGCCAGTTTCGAGATGTCGGCCACGCGGTTCATCATGCGGTGCAGCTGCGACAGCAGGGCCAGGCGGTTGTTGCGCAGGGCGACATCCTCCGCCATCACCATCACGTCGTTGAAGAAGGCGTCGACTTCGTCCTTCATCAGCGCCAGCGTTTTCAGGGCGCCGGTGAAGTCGCTCTGTTCGAAGGCGCTGCCGACGCTGCCTTCGAGCGCGGCCATCTTCGCAGCCAGCGCGGCTTCCGCCGGCTCCACCAGCAGTTCCTGCTTGACCGACGCATCCGCCGGCATCGCATCCTCGTTCTTCTTGAGGATGTTGGTGATGCGCTTGTTGGCGGCCGCCAGCGAGGCGGACTCCGGCAGGGCGGCGAAAGCCTGCACCGCTTCCAGGCGCTGGACGACGTCGTCGACGCGGTCCGGATTTTGCGCCAGCACGGCCTCGACTTCGTTCGGCGAGAAGCCGCGCTCGCGCAGCATGCCGCGCAGGCGGTCCAGCATGAAGGCTTTGACGTCGACGGTCGGATCCTTGAACGCGGCCTGGCCGGCGAACACGCTAGCTGCGTCCCCCAGTAATTCCGAGAGCGACAGCGGCAGGCGCTTCTCGACCAGCATGCGCATCACGCCCAGCGCGTGGCGGCGCAGCGCGAACGGATCCTTCTCGCCGGTCGGCTGCAGGCCGATGGCCCAGATGCCGACCAGGGTTTCCAGCTTGTCGGCCAGCGCGACCGCCAGGCCGGTGTTGGTCGATGGCAGGGCGTCGCCGGCGAAGCGCGGCTGGTAGTGCTCGGAGGCGGCCTTGGCCACTTCCTCGTGCTCGCCGTCGTGGCGGGCGTAGTAGGCGCCCATGATGCCCTGCAGCTCGGGGAACTCGCCGACCATGTCGGTCAGCAGGTCGGCCTTGGACAGGCGCGCGCCGCGTTCGGCCAGTTGCACGTCGTAGCCGAGGCGCCGCGCGATGCTGGTCGCCAGCTTCGTCACGCGCTCGCTGCGTTCGGCCTGGGTGCCCAGCTTGTTGTGGTAGACCACGTTCGAGAGTTGCGGCAGGCGCGATTCCAGCGTCTTCTTCTTGTCCTGCTCGAAGAAGAATTTGGCGTCCGACAGGCGCGGGCGCACCACGCGCTCGTTGCCGCCGACGATGGCGGTCGGGTCATCGGTGGCGATGTTCGACACGATCAGGAAGCGCGAACGCAGCTTGCCGCTGTTGTCGGTCAGGGCAAAATATTTCTGGTTGGTCTGCATGGTGAGGATCAGGCATTCCTGCGGCACCGCCAGGAATTCGTCCTCGAAGCGGCATTCGTACACGACCGGCCATTCGACCAAAGCGGCCACTTCGTCGAGCAGCGCTTCCGGCATCAGCACGCAGTCGGCGCCGGCTTTTTCCAGCAGTTGCGAACGGATGCTTTCCTTGCGCGCCTCGGCGCTCGACAGCACCTTGCCTTCGTTTTCCAGCACGCTTGCGTACTGGTCGGCGTGCGGCACGGTGATCGCGCCGCCGTGCGACAGGAAGCGGTGGCCCATGGTGACGCGGCCGGCTTCGAGACCCAGCAGCGACAGCGGCAGCACCGCGTCGCCATGCAGGGCGACCAGCAGATGCACCGGGCGCACGAACTGCACGGTCGCGCCATCCGGACGCTGGTAGCTCATGAGCTTCGGGATCGGCAGCTTGGACACGGTCTCTTGCAGGACGTCCTGCAGGGCGCCGGCCAAAGCGCTGCCGCTCGCGGTGTAAGTGTAGAAGAAGGATTCGGCCTTGCCATCCTGGGCGCGTTCGAGTTCGCTGACCTGCAGGTCGGGGAAGCCGAGGGCTGCCAGCTTCTTGGCGAGCGGTGCGGACGGGTTGCCGTCCTTGTCCAGCGCGACCGACACCGGCAACACTTTTTCGCGGATCGATTTGTCCGGCGAAGTGCCGCGCACATTGGTGATGGTGACGGCCAGGCGGCGCGGGGTGGCGTGGGCCGTAGCGACGCTATCCGCTTCGAGGAAGTCGCGCGCCTTCAGGCCATTGGCGATGCCGTTGGCGAAGGCTGCGCCGAGTTTCACGAGCGCCTTCGGCGGCAGTTCTTCGGTCTGGATTTCGACGAGGAGAGTCTGGTTCATGGTCGTGTTCTGTTCTTATTAGGCGGCAGCTTTTGCAGCACCCGGCAGCATCGGGAAGCCCAGCTTCTCGCGCGAATCGTAGTAGGCCTGCGCCACCAGGCGCGACAAGGTGCGCACGCGGCCGATGTAGGCGGCGCGTTCGGTCACGGAGATGGCGCCGCGCGCGTCCAGCATGTTGAAGCTGTGCGAGGCCTTCATGATCTGCTCGTAGGCCGGCAAGGTGAGCTGCAATTCGACCAGCCGCTTGGCTTCAAGCTCGTGGTTCGAGAAGGCCTGGAACAGCAGCTCGGTGTTCGCGTACTCGAAGTTGTAGGTCGACTGTTCGACTTCGTTCTGGTGGAATACGTCGCCGTACGACAGCGATTTTTTCACGCCGTTCTCTTCCCACTCGGTCCACACCAGGTCATAGACGTTCTCGACGCCCTGCAGGTACATCGCAAGGCGCTCGATGCCATAGGTGATCTCGCCCAGCACCGGCTTGCAATCGAGGCCGCCGACCTGCTGGAAGTAGGTGAACTGGGTGACTTCCATGCCGTTCAGCCAGACTTCCCAGCCCAGGCCCCAGGCGCCCAGGGTCGGGCTTTCCCAGTCGTCCTCGACGAAGCGCACGTCGTTCTTCTTCAGGTCCAGGCCCAGCGCCTCGAGCGAACCGAGGTAGAGGTCGAGGATGTTTTCCGGCGCGGGTTTCAGGACCACCTGGTACTGGTAGTAGTGCTGCAGGCGGTTCGGGTTCTCGCCGTAGCGGCCATCCTTCGGGCGGCGCGACGGCTGCACGTAGGCGGCGCGCCACGGCTCCGGGCCGATCGCACGCAGGAAGGTGCCGGTGTGGAAGGTGCCGGCGCCGACTTCCATGTCATAGGGCTGCAGCAGGGCGCAACCCTGCTTGTCCCAGTAGGTCTGCAGGGTGAGGATGATTTGTTGGAATGTGAGCATGTGGTGAGCGCTGCGGTGGTTGTGCCGCGGTCGCGGTAAATTTGCCAAATGACTAATTCTACTGAATTTTGGCCGGGGTCTGGGGGCGATTCGGCGCAGCAGGTCGAATTTATGAAACCCGTTGGCGGTAGCGACGGCCGGCGAACCAGGCGCCCAGCAGCATCAAGCCACCAAGTGCGAGAAACGCATAGTTACCGAAGCGGATATACGGCGTAAAACCTTCAGTCCCGCGCACGGTCGCGCTCAACACGCCGCGCCCATAGAACGGCAGCGCATGCGTCACCTTCCCGCGCCCGTCGATGATGGCGGTCGCGCCGTTATTGGTCGAGCGCAGCATCGGCCGCCCGGTCTCGATCGCGCGCATCTGCGAGATCTGCAAATGCTGCGGGATCGCCACCGATTCGCCGTACCAGGCCAGGTTCGACACGTTCAGCAGCAGGGTTGCGGGACGCGGCGCGTTGCGCAGCTGGGCCGCGATCTCTTCGCCGAAGGCATCCTCGTAGCAGATATTCGGCAGCACCAGCTGGTCCTTGACCGGGAAGGCCGCCTGCAGCGCCTCGCCGCGGGTCTGGTCGCCCAGCGGGATGCTCATCAAATCGGTGAACCAGCGGAAGCCCGGCGGGATGAATTCGCCGAAGGGCACCAGGTGGTGCTTGTCGTAGCGGTAAGGCTGCGCGCCGGGGCCGAAGGCGATCACGCTGTTGGCGTAGCGGGTCTCGCTGTCGCGCATCGGGATGCCGAGCATCAGGTGGCTGCGGCTTTGCTCGGCAAAGGCCTGCAGGCCGGCCAGGTACTCGGGCGGCAGCTGCTGCGGCGTGACGGGAATCGCGGTCTCCGGCGTCGCGATCAGGTCGGCCGGGGCGGCAGTCACCATGCCCTGGTAGCGCCCGATGATCTCGACCAGGTAGGCCATGTCGAACTTCTGGTCCTGGCGCACGTCGCCCTGCAGCAGGCGCACGCTGAGCGGCTGGCCCACCTCATGGGTCCAGTCGACGAACTTCAGGCCGAAGCCGCCGACCATCACGGCCGCGAACAGCGACAAAGCCGGCCAGCGCGCGCGCTGGGTCAGCATCACGATGCAGCCGGCGCACACCGCCGCCAGCACGCCGAGGCCGTAGACGCCGACGATGGGCGCGTAGCCTGCCAGCGGCGAGACGTTATGCGCATAGCCCGCCGCGGCCCAGGGGAAACCGGTGAACACCCAGCCGCGCATCCATTCCGACACGCCCCATATTGCGGGCAGCACCAGCAGCACAAAGGCGGGGACGGGCAGCGACCACTTGCGGCGCAGCCAGCTGGCGACGCCGCCGGCAAAGGCGCCGAACAGGCCCATATACAGGCCGAGCAGGGCGATCGCGATCGCGCCGAGGATGGCGGGCAGGCCGCCGAAACGGGTAATCGCGATGTACAGCCAGTGCATGCCGGCCACCGACCAGCCGAAGCCGAAGGCCCAGCCGAGCCAGAGGCCGCGCTTCGCTTGCGTGCCCATGCCGACCTGGTAAAAGAAGTAGGCCAGCGCCAGGAACTGGACCGGCCACCAGCCGAACGGTTCGAAGGAGAGCAGGGAAGTAGCGCCCGCCAGCGCCATGAGCGCCAGCGCCTTCGGCGGAGGCCTGGCGGTCAAGGCTGGATCAGGAGCGATGGAAGGCTGGGTACGGCGGCGCAGCATCAGTCGTGGTCGTCGGCGAGATCGGGCAGCTTCTCGACCAGCAGCACGTGGATCTGGCGCGCGTCGGCGCGCAGCACTTCGAAGCGCAGGTTCTCGAGGTCGAATACCTCGCCCTTGTGCGGCATGCGTCCCAGGTGGCTGGCCACCAGGCCGCCGATGGTGTCGGCATCTTCTTCCGACAGGTCGGCGCCGACTTCCTCGTTGAACTGCTCGATCTCGGTGAGCGCCTTCACGCGCCAGCGCGGGCCCAGCTGGCCTTCCTTGATCGACAGGACGTTGTCTTCTTCCTCGTCGAAGTCGTACTCGTCCTCGATGTCGCCGACGATCTGCTCGAGCACGTCCTCGATGGTGATCAGGCCGGCCACGCCGCTGTATTCGTCGACGACGATCGCCATGTGGTTGTGGTTGGCGCGGAAGTCGCGCAGCAGCACGTTCAGGCGTTTCGATTCCGGGATGAAGATCGCCGGGCGCAGCATCTTGCGCACGTCGAAGGATTCTTCGGCGTAGTAGCGCAGCAGGTCCTTGGCCAGCAGGATGCCGACCACCTTGTCGCGCTCGCCCTCGATGGCGGGGAAGCGCGAGTGCTGGGTCTCCAGCACGATCGGCAGCCATTCCTCGATGGGTTTGCCGATGTCGATCACGTCCATTTGCGAACGCGGCACCATGATGTCGCGTGCCGACAGGTCGGAGACCTGGAACACGCCCTCGATCATCGACAAGGCGTCGGCGTCGATCAGGTTGCGTTCGTGGGCTTCGTGCAGGACTTCGAGGAGTTCCGCGCGGTTTTCAGGCTCGGGGGAGATGAGTGCGGTCAGCCGTTCGAACAGCGACCGGTGGGGTTTGGCGTCCGATCGGACGTCAGTGGGATACTCGGGCATAGTTGGCGTGAAGCCGTTGTTGCAATGGGTATAGGATACACGAAAAGGGCAGATGGCCCAATTTTGCAGGCCGTTGCCGTAAGGAATGGCAGTGGGCGGCAGCGCCGCCCACCATCGGCATCAATCGGCGTAGGGGTCCGGATAACCCAGCATTTCCATGATGTCGCGCTCGAACTGCTCCATCTCGTCGGCTTCCTCGTCGTGCTCGTGGTCGTAACCTTGCGCGTGCAGCACGCCGTGCACCACCAGGTGGGCCGCGTGCTCCTCGACCGTCTTTTTCTGCTCCTCGGCTTCGCGCAGCAGCACGTCGGTGCACAGGATGATGTCGGCCTGGGTCGGGTCCTCGTCGCCGAGTTCCTCGCCCTCGTTGTAGGCGAAGGTGAGCACGTTGGTGGCGTAGTCCTTGCCGCGGTACTGGCGGTTCAGGGCCTGCCCTTCGGCGGCGTCGACGAAGCGGATCGCCAGTTCGGCCGGTCCCAGCAGGGTGGCTTCCACCCAGCGCTGCAGCATGTCCTCGGTGATCTCCTTCTCGAGGCGGGTGTCGGCGTACTGGACGTCGAGGTCGAGCTTATGTTTTTTTTCTTGCATTTTTAACAGGGGTCGGTTTGGGCAGGGTGGCCAGGTCCTCGATCGAGGCATTGGCTTCATAGGCGTCGATGATGCGTCCCACCAGCGGATGGCGCACCACGTCGACGCTCGCGAACTGGGTGAAGCCGATGCCGCGCACGTTCTTCAGCACGTGCATGGCGTCGACCAGGCCGGAGCGCTGGTTCTTGTGCAGGTCGACCTGGGTCACGTCGCCGGTGATCACGGCCTTGCTGCCGAAGCCGATCCGGGTCAGGAACATCTTCATCTGCTCGACCGTCGTGTTCTGGGCTTCGTCCAGGATCACGAACGCGTGGTTCAGGGTGCGCCCGCGCATATAGGCCAGCGGGGCGATCTCGATCACCTGCTTCTCGAACAGCTTCTGGGTGCGGTCAAAACCGAGCAGGTCGTACAGCGCGTCGTACAGCGGACGCAGGTAGGGATCGACCTTCTGGCTCATGTCGCCCGGCAGGAAGCCGAGGCGCTCGCCCGCTTCCACCGCGGGACGGGTCAGGATGATGCGCTTGACCGCGTCGCGTTCCAGCGCGTCCACCGCGCAGGCCACGGCGAGATAGGTCTTGCCGGTGCCGGCCGGGCCGATGCCGAAGCTGATGTCGTGCTCGAGCACCGACTTCAGGTACTGGATCTGATGCACGGTGCGGCCGCGCAGGTCGCTGCGGCGGGTTTTCAGGGTCGGGCTGACCAGCTCGGAAGGATCTTCTTCCTCGGTTTCTTTTTCTTCAGCGGCGGGCGCTTCCGGCGCTTCCTCGCCAGGCACGCGCGGCTTCAGGCCGGAGCGCTGCTCGACCAGGGCCAGCTGCACTTCCTCGATCGGCACCACTTTATTGGCAACCGCGTAGAAGCGTTCCAGCAGTTCGACGGCGCGTTCGGCATTGCTGCCGCTGACGATGAATTTTTCACCACGCCGGAAAACGGTGACGTCGAGCGCGGCCGAGATCTGGCGCAGGTTTTCGTCCAGGGGGCCGCACAGGTGGGCGAGCCGCGTGTTGTCGAGCGGCTCGGGGATGAAGTACGAAGGCTGTTGTGGTGTGTTTTTCAACTGGCTTTGGCAATCGTTTCTAGGTTGGCGACGAGTTCGCCGCGGAGGAAATAGTCATGGCTGGCGGTGATGCGCAGGTCGACCAGCTGGCCGACCAGCGAGGGCCCGGCGGTGGGCGCGAACAGCACCGCGCGGTTGTTTTCGGTGCGGCCCTGCAGCAGTTCGGGTTCTTTCTTGGCCGGCCCTTCGACCAGCACGCGCTGCACGCTGCCGACCATCGCCGCACTATATTTGCGCGTATTCGCGTCAATCAAGGCCTGCAAGCGCTGCAGGCGCACCAGTTTTACCTCGTGTGGGGTATCGTCCTCGAGATTCGCGGCCGGGGTGCCGGGGCGCTTGCTGAAGATGAAGCTGAAGCTGTTGTCGAAACCGACATCCTGCACCAGCTTCATCATCGCCTCGAAATCGGCCTCCGTCTCGCCGGGGAAGCCGACGATGAAGTCGGACGAGAAGGTCATGTCGGGCCGCACCGCGCGGATGCGGCGGATGATCGATTTGTATTCGAGCCCCGTGTAGCCGCGCTTCATGGCGCCGAGGATGCGGTCGGATCCGTGCTGCACCGGCAAATAAATATGGTTCACCAACTGCGGGATCTTCGCGTAGGCATCGATCAGGCGCTGGGTGAATTCCTTCGGGTGGCTGGTCACGTAGCGCAGGCGCGCGATGCCGGGCAAATCGGCAATATATTCCAGCAGCAGGGCAAAGTCGGCGACTTCGCCGCCGGTCATCGCGCCGCGGTAGGCGTTCACGTTCTGGCCCAGCAGCATGATTTCCTTCACACCCTGGGCGGCCAGGCCGGCGCACTCGGTCAGCACGTCCTCGAAGGGACGCGAGACTTCCTCGCCGCGGGTATACGGCACCACGCAGTAGCTGCAGTATTTACTGCAGCCTTCCATGATCGACACGTAGGCCACCGGGCCGTCGACCTTGGCCGGCGGCAAGTGGTCGAACTTCTCGATTTCCGGGAAGCTGATGTCGACCTGGGCCGTCCCGCTGCTGCGGCGCTCGCGAATCATCTGCGGCAGACGGTGCAGGGTCTGCGGGCCGAACACCACATCCACGTGCGGGGCACGTTTCACGATCGCCTGCCCCTCCTGCGAGGCCACGCAGCCGCCCACCCCGATCACCAGGTCGGGCTTGGCGCGCTTGAGCGCCTTGAAGCGGCCCAGGTCGGAAAACACTTTTTCTTGCGCCTTTTCACGCACGGAGCAGGTGTTCAGCAGGATGACGTCGGCATCTTCCGGCGTGTCGGTGCGGACCAGGTTATCGGTCGAGCCGAGCAGGTCGGCCATCTTGTCCGAGTCGTACTCGTTCATCTGGCAACCGAAGGTCTTGATAAATACTTTTTTCTGCATGGAAAGCTATGTGGAGAGGTAGGGCAGATGCAATGGCAAATGCGGCATCCAGTTTATCGTAAATCACCTGATGGGCCGGAAAACAGCCCGTGCACGCCAACTTTGGATGCACTAGGGAATGTTAAGTTTCTTAACCTAAAGTAATTGCAAATAAATTCAGATTGTTAAATGTGTGTTCGCTAACCGAGCGGATGGGCAATATCGGAGACGATGACGGCAATAAACTCTTTCTTCTTGTAAATCAATAGCTTCCGCTTAGCTTCAATTAGGAAAATTTATTAAAGAAATCTCTTGCGTGCGCCACAAAACATCCCCATGTGCTGAAATGCCTATGTGACAAGCTTTCCACACGATAGCTTGATTTCTGACAAGGAGTCACATGCGTAGCTCGGGTGTACTGAGGGCGTATGGGCCTGATAATTTGTTTGAAAGACAAGTGCGCATGTGGGAGGAGGCACGCGGGGGCATGCAGTCCGGTACGTTTCTTTAAGGAGATTTTCAGGAACACCCTGTTTAATTTCCTCAAGTAGACCGGGAACTAATGTTGACGAGGTCGCTTTTAACAAAAGTTCGTAAGGGAACTATTTTAACCAACTTAAGAGGTGAACATCATGGCACAACAGCACCATGCTTTGTCTTCGCAGGAAAGCTACAACCCGAACCATCTGCTGGATATCCTGCTCGGCAAGATGCAACTGAAAAACGACGCCGCGCTGTCGCGCATGCTGGAAGTCGCGCCGCCGGTCATCAGCAAGATCCGCCACCACCGCCTGCCGGTCGGCGCTTCGCTGCTGATCCGCATGCACGAAGTGACCGGCATGAGCATCCGTGACCTGCGCGACCTGATGGGCGATCGCCGCACCAAATACCGCCTGTCCGACGCACAAGGCCGCCCGAAACCAGAAGAGAAGGCAGCCCAGGCAGCCGCAGCAGCAGCCGCCCAGCAGCAAACGCAGCCGCAATCGTCCAACGAGAACCAACCGTCCTCGTCCGGCAATTATGCTCACTGATGCCATGGGCATGACGGAAACGCCTGTCATGCCCCTGGCGCCAGCGGGTTGCGGCGCCGCGCCCTGAAGGGCGGCGCCGAGCGGTCACATACAGCAGAAACGCCCGCTTTCTTTTTTGGCCAGCCTTGGCCGCTACGTCGTCAAGCCGTTCGCACGGCTTTCTTTTTTTCAGGCCATCAGAATCGCCGCCATCTCCTCGACCTGCAGCTCCGTATCGTGGAACACCTGCAGCCACGCTTCTTCCGATAGTCCCAGCGCCGTCCAGGCCACCGTCGACACCCGGGGCACCAATTCGTCCGGATTGCCGGCCAAATCCAGCGCTTGTACGACAGCACTGGCCACGTGGACGATGGTCGCGAGAAAACCCGCGCCTGGCGCTTCCGGCAAGCGATAGAAGGCGATTGCCTGGCGCATGGTATCCGAGAAATGCCAGTGCTCGGCCAGCGCCACCCCGGCATCGACGTGGTCGAGCCCCATCAGGGCGCGCTCGGCTTCCGCCAGGTCGCAGTCGCGCTTGTCGCGCAGCGAGAGCACGGCCTGGTAGCGTTCCGGGAAACGGGTTACCAGCACCAGCCGGCCGATGCCGTGCAGCAGGCCGGCCGTGAAGGCGTAGTCGGGATTGAAGCGCACGCGCCGCGCAAGCACCCGCGCGCAGGCGGCGGTGGCGATCGAATGGCGCCAGAAGGCGCGGTCATTGAAGCCGGGGCAGCGTCCGGCCGGGAAGCAGCCGGTCAGCGCCGCGGCCGTGATCAGCTGGCGCATGGCCTCGTAACCGAGGAAAGTCATGGCTTGCTGGATCGTGGTCGCCTTCACCTGCAAGCCGTAGGCCGAGGAATTGGCCAGGCGCAGGGTCTTGGCCATCAGGGCCGGATCGCTGGCGACTTTTTTCGCCAGCATGGCGGTGTCGATGTCTTCCTGATCGATGCTGCCCAGCAGTTCCATCACGACGGCCGGCAGCGAGGGCAGGTCGTCTACGCCGCCGATCAATTCCTCGATCGACAGTGCGTACGTGGCGTCGCTCATGGCGCCACCCCGCGCTTGAGGCGGTAATCCTCGACGTAACGGCGCAGCAGGCCGGTGGCCCAGTCGCCCAGGTCCTCGCGGTCGTTGTGACGGAACAAGTGATCGATCCGCGCCTGGACCTCGGCTTCGCCGGGCGCCGCCAGCGGTTCCCGGCGCAAGATCGGCGCGGCGCCAACGCCATGCCGCGCCAGCGATGCGATCGCCGCCTCGTTCAAGGTCGCGCCCGCCGCCAGCAGCACGTGGCCGTGCTCGTCCATCAGGGCGTCGGCCAGCACCATCCCCGGGTAAAGATGGGCCAGCGGCGTCATTTCATAGGTATCGCTCATGGGTTTCCTGCATAGTTTCTTTTGCGTAAGCCTGACGATCTTAACACCGGAGCGGGAGCGGCGATGCCTCTTCTAGCCGGGTGTCGCGTTATCGCAAAGTCGTGGTGAAATGTTGTACGCTAGCCAGCTGTCGCACTCCATATCAAAAAGGAATCACATGAAACTGTACGTCAGCCCGGGCGCTTGCTCGCTTGCCCCGCACATCGCCCTCACCATCGCCGGCCTGCCGTTCTCGGTCGAGCGCGTCAGCCTGAAGAGCAAGGCCATGGCCGGCGGCGGCGACTTCCGCGAGGTCAACGACAAGGGCTCGGTGCCCGCCTTGCAGCTTAGCGACGGCAAGGTGCTGACCGAGGCGGCGGTGCTGCTGCAATACATCGCCGACCAGGCCCCGGATGCCGGCCTGGCGCCGGCCCACGGCAGCTTCGAGCGCTACCAGGTGATGGAGTGGCTGAACTATGTCGCCACCGAACTCCACAAGCGCTACAGCCCGCTCTTCACGCCCGGCGTGGACGAGGAAGGCCGCCAGGCCGCCTGGACCGCGCTGGCGCGTCCGCTCGGCTATCTTGCCGGCAAGCTGGAAAGCCAGCCCTACCTGACGGGCGACACCTTCAACATCGCCGACATCTACCTGTTCACGGTGCTGAACTGGACCGGCTTCGCCGGCTTCAAGCTGGACGCCTGGCCGGCGCTGCAAGCCTATCACGCGCGCGTCGCCGCCATTCCCGCCGTGCAGGACGCCCTGCGCGCCGAAGGCCTGGCCTGAAGCGCCACATCCCACAAACCTCCGCTACCATCGCGCCATGAGCCAATGCTACGTCGCCCTCTTGCGAGGAATCAATGTTGGACGCGCCAAGCGGGTGGCCATGGCCGACCTGCGCCAGATCGTCGAGGGCCTCGGCTACGCGAATGTGCGCAGCCTGCTCAACAGCGGCAATGTCGTGTTCCATGCCGACGCGACGGCGGCCGCGGCGGCTGCCGCCGCGATCGAGGAAGCGCTGGTGCTGAAGCTGGGCGTGGCGTCGCGCGTGATCGTGCTCGACAGCGATGAACTCGCCGCCATCGTTGCCGCCAACCCTTTGCTCGACGTAGCCGACAACCATTCGCGCCTGATGGTGTTCGTGCTCGGTGATCCGGCCCAGCGCGCGCGCCTCGAGGCGCTGGCCGAACAGGACTGGGGCTGCGAGCAACTGGCGCTGGGCGAGCGCGCTGCTTATATCTGGTGTCCCGAGGGCGTATTGGATAGCGCGCCGGCACTGGCTCTTGGGAAACAGCTGGGTGATGGGACGACGTCCCGCAACTGGAACACCCTGATGAAGCTGCATGCAATGTGCAGCGCTACTTGAACTTCTCGCTGCCGTCGCGGCTGGCCCGGTAGCCGAACAGGACCAGGCCGACCAGCATCATCAGGAAGACTTCCGGTTCCGGCAGTTCGGACATATGGGACGGCGGGGTGACGATGTCGTGGCGCTGCGTTACCGCCAGGTTGCCTATTTGCGCCTGGGGCGCGGCGGGCTGACCGGCATCGAGATCGATCAGGGCCGCGTTCGCCGGGCTGCCGAGGCAGATCGCCAGTACCGTTGCCAGTGCAGTTCGTTTCATGGCCGTTCCTCTCGCGGTGAATGCTCATCGCTCCAACCGGACGCGTCTGGAGACGAAATGGACCTGCCCATTGTCTGAATCAGCATAGCAAAAACTGCAGCAATGGTTGCGTCCAATTGCGCGGATGCGTTGCGCAAAGATGTCAACACGATGCATAAAGTTGCCTACTGTTGAGAACACGCAAACCATTCCGTGACTGTCGTAAATTAGCCTCGCTTGAGGCTGACATTATGGCAATTCGACGCCGCATTTATCGTGTCATCAATATAAGAAATTCGAATAGTTTTGGTTGTTCGATAATATTGGCTGACAGCCTGATAACGAAAACCGTTATCCTTGTTTTCACTCTCGCGGTTATCGTCGCTTTTTTCGACGTACGGTATACACCTCGCTTTTTTTTGCAGGTATAGTCTCCATATTCCTATTGCCTTCGGGCATCAAAACGATACCAAACGCACACGTTTGGACACCAGCGGCCCCCGAGCGCCGCAGCCGATCCCGCGAGACCACGCCGGCACGGCACCCGAGAACTACCGTCGCTGTCTGACCCAATCTAGCAAGAGATCACACGATGCCGAATTTCGCCCAGTTGCAAATTGCTTTCAAGAACGCATTCAAGAGCGTGTATGTGCGCCTCGCCCTGGCGGCGCTGTTCGGCGCCATCGCCGCAGTCATGATCTGGAAGTCGAATGCCACCCAGGACCCACGTCCGGTCGTGCAATCGCAAAACATCGCCGAGATCACCGAACTAGCCGCCAACAAGGCGCGCCTCGAATACCTCTTGATCGCCAAGCCGCTGTCGGAGTCGCCGCGCTATGTCTATAAATTCAAGGACGCCGAGTCGATCCACGTGGTGAAGGTGCCGAGCACTTCGCACTTGTCGCTCGAGCGCGAAGTGCTGCTCAAGAACGCGATCCCCTATTCGATCGCCAAGGACGACTACCTGGCCAGCCACAAGGCCGTCATGGACGAGGGCGAGAGCTTCCTCGACAAGACCGGCACCTTCTTCAAGAACTACGGCCTGCAGATCGGCCTGGTGCTGCTGGTGCTGTACCTGCTGAAATTCGGCCTGCCGGGCATGAACGCCGGCGCCTCCATCATCACCCCGGACAAGCTCAAGGGCAGCATGGACGACCTGATCGGCATGGAAGACATCAAGCAGGAAGTGCTGCACCTGGAAGACATGATCCGCAACCGCGACGAATACCAGTCGCACAACATCGACAAGCCCTTCAACGTGATGCTGACCGGCCCCGCCGGCACCGGCAAGACCAAGCTGGTCGGCTACCTGGCCAAGCGCCTCGACATGCCGCTGATCTCGGCCTCGGGCTCGGCGCTGGAATCGGGCTACGTCGGCGGCGGTTCGAAAGCACTGAACGCGCTGTACAAGAAAGCCTGCGCCAAGGGCAAGTGCATCATCTTCCTGGATGAAGCACAAAGCCTGTTCATGCCGCGCGGCCGCAGCGAAAAGAAATGGGAAGACGATACCGCCAACACCCTGCTGGGCCTGCTGGACGGCGTGAAGAGCGACAAGGGCCAGGGCGTGATCTGGGTGGTGGCGTCGAACTTCGACGATTCGAACACCGACATGGACGAAGCGATGCTGCGCCGCTTCTCGGTCAAGATCAACTTCCGCCTGCCGAACAAGGGCGAGCGCAAGGAACTGCTGCGCAGCTTCCTGTCGCGTAAAAAAGAGGGCCTGGTCGACTGGACCGACACCAACCTGGACCAGGTCGCCGAGATCACCCAGAACCTGAGCCCGGCCCTGCTGGAAACCGTGGTCGAACGCGCCTCGATGCTGTCGATCCAGGAAAAGGCGATCATCAACACCAATTTGCTGTTCCGCGCCTTTGAGCGCGCCACCATCGGCCTGACCGACCGCGCGACGACCGCCGAGAAAACCAAGCAGCGCGAACGCATCGCCCTGCACGAACTGGGCCACTTCTTCATGCAGATCGATCCGTATCTGCGTCAAGGATTGAGCCTGGCCGAGGTGAAGGAAAAGTCGCACCTGCTGAAGATCAGTACCGAAGCCGTCTCGAAGATCGGCGCGCTGGGCTACGTGCTGCAGTCGGGCGAGGACATGTCGCTGCGCACCCTGGAAGAACTGGAACGCGACGTGGTCGGCCTGTACGGCGGCGTGGCGGCGGAAGAGCTGTTCTATGGCGCCCGAGGCATCTCGGTGGGCAGCCAGAACGACATCGAGAAGATCACCAAGATGCTGAACCTGATGGTCAGCCGCCTGTCGATGTACTCGCGTTCGAAGCTGGATTACTCGCAGCTGTCGAAGGAAGTCGGCGGCGAGCACACGCTGCGCCTGGTGGAAGAAAAGGCCGATGAACTGTACACGTACACCCTGGGCGCGATCCACGACTACAAGCTGGTGATCGAATCGCTGAAGGACACCCTGATGGAAGAATACGTGCTGTCCAAGGATGCGGTGTTCGCGCTGCTGGAAGAGCGCAGCGAGATGATCTACTCGCAGCTGCATGGCCGCCACGCCAATCTGAAGCTGTGCGTGGAAGAAGCCGCGGCTTAAGTCTTACCGTTTTTTCCTTGCCGTTCTTAACCCCGCTGCGCGCAAGCCGGCGGGTTTTTTTTATCCACCAGCTGCAAAACCGTCGCCCCGGCGGAGGCCGGGGCCCAAGTTCGTCGCGTCACGTTGGTGGGGGCGCGCAAGCGGTGGCGGGATGCATGGGAAATTGGGTCCCGGCCTGCGCCGGGACGACATTGGTGAAGGTGCGAGGATGAATGAGCCGCGGGCTTCTGTTAGTGCGCCGCAGCGACTTCCTTCAGCGTCTCCAGCACATGTCGCGACATGCTCTCCGCCAGCTCCTGCTCGCCCACGAACACCTTGCCGCCGATCTCCTGGCGCAGCAGCGCCGCTTCGCCCTCGTTGTGGCTGCGCACCACGACCTTCACCGACGGGTTGAGCATGCGCGCGATTTCCACCATGCGCCGCACGTGGAAGGTATCCGGCGTGGCGATCA
>Ga0265798_10004759_pt1 | contig 18576 bp, 17 predicted proteins | sample P3T30metagenome_FD_192430 | JGI IMG/M metagenome (GOLD analysis project Ga0265798, IMG submission 192430) | Plant litter microbial communities from East Loma Ridge, Irvine, California - P3 T30 | ecosystem: Environmental > Terrestrial > Plant litter > Unclassified | place: USA: California... | reverse complement strand
GGCCGTCAAGGCACGGCGTCGAAGGATCTCCTGTGAGGGGCGGCCCGAGCCACGGGCCTCAGCCCTGGCGGACGCGGGCCCGGCGGCCGTCGCGGCTCCACCAGACGAGGTCGGCGACCCCCTGCGCCATGAGCAGGGCCGCCACGACCAGCACCAGCCAGGTCGTGCCCGAGGTCTGCTCGCCGCTCGCGATCGTCAGCAGCTGCACCACGAGGCCGAGCGCGCCGATCACGACCTCGAGCACGGGCGGCAGCACCGACCCGGTCTTGGTCAGGGTGAACCAGGGCCGTCGCAGCTCGCTCATGCCGACGACGCTAGCCGACCAGGCGGATCGACGCCGACGGCCCTACCCTGGGGCCGTGAGACGGAAGACGGTCGAGATCGACCCCGACGTGCCGAACTGGCTGCTGACGAAGCGGGGCGGCGTCGCCCTGCCCGTGGCGACGATCCTCTGCGCCGCCGTGGTGGCGGCGAGCATCGTGGCCGCCCTGACCGTCGGCGGCGGCTCGGTGACCGTGGTCACGGTCGTCGTCCTCCTGGCCGCGGCGGGCGCCGCGACCTGGGCCGTGGCCGACCTCGTCTGGTGGTCTCGCGGAGACCGCCGCCGCGTCGTGCGGCTGCCCCGGGCACCCGAGGCCTGAGCAGCGCGTCGCCCGCGACGAGGTGGGGGCGGCGACGGAGGCGACCTGCGCGGGCTGCCGACCCGCGACTCCTCGGCTCGTCGGCCCGGGCGCCGCGGCTCCGCACATGCCCTGATCGGCATGTCTGTGCCCCGTGATCCTGGCAACCGCCCAGAGAAGAGAGCCGTAAACTCGACCGATGCATCGATTCGATGCCATGGACTCCCGGCTGCCTGCGCCCCCGCACGCTCGGCCCCGCCGGAGCACAGCCAGACGAACCCCCCAGGGAGATCCGTTGACCGGAGACGCCGCGAGCGGCAACGCCACGACCCGCCACAGCAACGTCGCGTTGCTCGCCGTCGCCAGCACCATGGCCGACCGCGTCACGACGTCCGAGAGCATCGACGAGAAGCTCCGACCGGTGCTGAAGCGCCTGCGCCTGCCCACGGGCCTGCTGCAGCGCGTGGCCGGCGTGCACGAGCGCCGCAACTGGGGCGAGGGGCAGAGCTTCGACGACGCCGCGATCGACGCGGGCAAGCGCGCCCTGGCCGAGGCGGGCGTGCGGCCCGACCAGGTCGGCCTGCTGATCAACACCTCCGTCACGCGACCGCACCTCGAGCCGTCGGTCGCCGTGCGCCTGCACCACGGCCTCGGCCTGCCCTCGTCGGCGACGAACTTCGACATCGCCAACGCCTGCCTGGGCTTCGTCAACGGCATGACCCTCGCGGCGCAGCTGATCGACGCCGGCCAGATCGACTACGCCGTGATCATCGACGGCGAGGACGCCGACGACGTGCAGGTCAACACCATCGACCGCCTGCTCACCAAGGGCTACGAGCGCGACGACTTCATGAGCGAGTTCGCGAGCCTCACGCTGGGCTCCGGCGCCGCGGCCGCCGTGCTCGGCCGCGCCGACCGGCACCCCGAGGGCCACCGCATCGTCGGCGGCGTGACGCGCGCCGCGACCGAGAACTACGACCTCTGCGTCGGCAGCGTCGACGGCATGTTCACCGACGCCAAGGCCCTGCTCAAGCGCGGCATGGAGCTCGTCGTCAGCGCCTGGCGCGAGGCCAAGCGCGACTGGGAGTGGCAGGGCATGGACCGCTACATCATGCACCAGGTCAGCGACGTGCACACCGGCGCCTTCGTCAAGGCGGCGGGCATCGACCGCAAGCGCGTGCCGCTCACGTACCCGACCCTCGGCAACGTGGGCCCCGCCTCCATCCCGATCACCCTGGTCGAGGAGTCGAAGACCCTCTCGAAGGGCGACCGCGTGCTGCTCATGGGCGTCGGCTCGGGCATCAACACCGCGATGATGGAGCTCGCCTGGTGAGTCGCCTGCCCCGCGCCGCCCGGGCCACGTCGCCCGCGACGCTGCCCCCGGCCGGGCTCGACGGGCTCGACCCGGCGTGGTCGCGTCTCGTCACCGTGCCGGCCGCCCCCGGAGGCGCGGAGCCGGTCGACCGCACCTGGCACCTCCTCGACACGGGCGCCTCCCTCGAGGCCCTCGGCGTCGTGCCGTCGGGCACCGTGCTCTGCGTGCACGGCAACCCGACCTGGTCGTACCTCTGGCGCCGCCTGGCCGCCCGCACGCTCGCGACGGCCGCCGCGGGCGGGCCCGCCTGGCGCGTCGTCGCCGTCGACCAGCTCGACATGGGCTTCTCCGAGCGCACCGGCGTCGAGCGCGGGCTGCCGCAGCGCGTCGCCGACCTGTCGGCGCTCACCGCCGAGCTGGGCCTCGAGGGGCCCGTCGTCACCCTCGGCCACGACTGGGGCGGCGTCGTCTCGATGGGCTGGGCGGTCGACCACCCCGAGCTGCTCGCGGGCGTCACGATGCTCAACACCGCGATCCACCAGCCGGCCGACGAGCCGATCCCGGCCCCGCTGCGCCTGACCCTCGCCCGCGGCGTGCTCGGCCGGGCGACCGTGGCCACCACCGGGTTCCTCGACGTGACCCTCGCGATCGCGCACCCGCGCCTCCCCGCGGAGGTCGCCGCCGGGTACCGCGCGCCCTACCGCGGCGCCGAGCGGCGCGGCGGCATCGGCGGCTTCGTCGCCGACATCCCGGTCGACCAGGCCCACCCGAGCCGCGCCGAGCTCGACCGCATCGCCGCCGCGCTGACGCGCCTCCGGGTGCCGGCCCTCATGCTGTGGGGCCCACGCGACCCGATCTTCGGCGACCGCTACCTCGACGACCTCGTCGACCGCCTCCCGCACGCCGACGTGCACCGCTTCGAGGGCGCCGGGCACCTGATCGCCGAGGACGTCGACTACGCCTCCGCGGTCGAGACCTGGCTCGGCGACCGGGTCGGGGCCGACGCGGGCGACCCTGCCCCGACGTCTGCGTCCGGCTCTGCCTCTGCTCCTGCCTCTGCCTCTGCTCCTGCGGCACCGGCCGAGGAGGCGCCCGCCGCGCCCCAGGACCGCCCGCTCTGGTCGCACCTCGACGCCCTCGCCGCGAGCGACGAGACCGCGCTGATCGAGATGGTGCCGGCCGGGGCGGCCCGCGGCTCGGGCCCGCGCCGCGTCAGCTGGCGCCTGCTGAGCCGCCGCGTCGAGGAGATCGCCCTCGGCCTGCGCAAGCACGGCGTGCGCCCCGGCGACCGCGTCTCGCTGCTCGTGCAGCCGGGCGCCGACCTGACCGCCGTGCTGTACGCCTGCGTGCGGATCGGAGCCGTGGTCGTCGTCGCCGACGCCGGGCTCGGCGTCCGCGGGCTGACCCGGGCCGTGCGCGGCGCCTGGCCCGACCACGTCATCGGCCAGCTGCCCGGCCTCACGGCCGCTCGCGCCCTCGGCTGGCCCGGTCGCGTCGTGTCGACGCAGCGCCTGTCGCCGGTGCTGGCCCGCTCCCTCGGCGTCGAGACCTCGCTGCCCGAGATCGCCGCCCTCGGCCGCCGTGCCCGCCAGGCCCTCGCGTCGCTGCCGGAGGCACCGGCCGCCGACGCGCCGGCGGCGATCCTCTTCACCTCGGGCTCGACCGGCCCGGCCAAGGGCGTCGTCTACGCGCACGGCCAGCTGACCGCGCTCCGCGACGCCCTCGCCGACCAGTACGGCGTCGGCCCGGGCACCGGCCTCGTCGCCGGCTTCGCCCCGTTCGCGCTGCTCGGCCCGGCCCTCGGCGCGACGAGCGTGACGCCCGACATGGACGTCACGTCGCCCCGCACCCTGACCGCCCGAGCCGTCGCGGCCGCCGCGGCCGCGGTCGACGCCACCGTCGTCTTCCTCTCCCCCGCCGCCCTGACGAACGTCGTCGCGACCGCCGACGCGCTCGACGGCGACGACCGGGCCGCCCTCGCCGGCGTGCGGACCTTCCTCTCCGCCGGCGCCCCCGTGTCGGAGGCGCTGCTCGCGGCCGCGGGCGAGCTCATGCCCGGCGCCACGCCGCACACCCCCTACGGCATGACCGAGGGCCTGCTGATGACCGACGTGACGCTCGAGGGCGTCCGCGCGGCAGCCGCCGACCCCTCCGCGAACGGCGTCTGCGTCGGGGTGCCGGCGGCGACCACCCTCGTGCGCATCGCGCCCCTCGACGACCGGGGCCGCGCCTCCGACGAGTTCTCGGACGCCCCGGGCGTCACGGGCGAGATCGTCGTCTCGGCTCCCCACCTCAAGCGCGGCTACGACCGGCTCTGGCTGACCGACCGCGCCAGCGTGCGGGGCGTGGCCGCGTCGAGCGGCGGCTCCGGCGACTCGGGCCGCTGGCACCGCACCGGCGACGTGGGCCACCTCGACGACCAGGGCCGGCTCTGGGTCGAGGGGCGCCTGCCCCACGTGCTCACCACGGCCGTCGGCGCCCTGACGCCCGTCGCCGCCGAGCAGGCCGTGGAGGCGCTGGCCGGGGTCGCGCGCGCCGCCGTCGTCGGCGTCGGGCCGGCCGGCACGCAGCAGGTCGTCGTGGTCGCCGAGACCGCGGCCCGCTCGCGTCGCCCAGGGCTCGCCCCCGCGCCGCTCGCGGCCGAGGTGCGCGACGCCGTGCACGCGGCCGTCGGGCACCGCGTCGCCGCCGTGCTGGTCGTGCCCGACCTGCCGACCGACGTCCGACACAACAGCAAGATCGACCGCGCGCGCCTCGCCGCGTGGGCGTCGTCGGTGCTCGCGGGCGGGCGGATGGTGCGCCCGTGAGGGTGCTCGTCACCGGCGCCAGCGGCCTGCTCGGCGGAGCCGTCGCCCGGGCCGTGGCCGACGCCGGGCACGAGGTCACGACGTTCCAGCGCCGCCCCTCGGGCGTGGCGGGCGTGCGCGACGTCGCCGGGTCGATGACCGACCCCGCCGCCGTGCTCGCCGCGGTCGCCGGGCAGGAGGCGGTGGTCCACCTGGCCGCCAAGGTCTCGCTGGCCGGGGCGCCCGCGGAGTTCGAGGCGGTCAACGTCGAGGGCACGCGGTCGCTGCTCGGGGCGATGCGCGCCTCCGGCGTGCCGCGCCTGGTCTTCGTGTCGTCGCCCTCGGTGGCGCACGGGGGCTCGTCGATCGTCGGCGACGACGCGGCCCCCGCCTCGCCGGAGCACGCCCGGGGCGACTACGCCCGCACGAAGGCCGCCGCCGAGCGGCTGGCCCTCGCCGCCGCGACGCCCGAGCTGCGGGTGGTCGCCGTGCGCCCGCACCTCGTCTGGGGCCCGGGCGACACGCAGCTCGTCGAGCGCATCGTCGACCGCGCGCGCTCGGGCCGGCTGCCCCTGCTCGACCACGGCGCCGCCCTGATCGACTCGACCTACGTCGACAACGCCGCCTCCGGCATCGCGGCCGCGCTCGAGCGGGTCGACGCCGTGTCGGGCGGCGCCTACGTGCTGACGAACGGCGAGCCGCGCACGGTCGCCGACCTGATGGGCGGCATCTGCGCCGCGGCCGGGGTCCCTGCGCCGCGCCTCCGGGTGCCCGCCGCCGTCGCCCGCGCGGCGGGGTCGCTCGTCGAGCGCGCCTGGGCCGTGCGCCCGGGCAGCGACGAGCCGCCGATGACGCGGTTCCTCGCCGAGCAGCTCTCGACGGCGCACTGGTTCGACCAGCGCCGCACGCAGCGCGACCTGCGCTGGAGCCCGGCCGTCAGCGTCGACGAGGGCCTGCGTCGCCTCGCGGCCTGGTACGCGGCGGGCGCACCCGCCGTCTGAGCCCGTCGCGAGGGCGACGCTCTCGCTCCGATGCCGTTCCGGGGGCCTCAGGGTCGACCAGAGCCCCCGGATCGGCACCTGACATCCCTGCGTCGACGACGAGGTGCCCCACCCGGCTCCCGGCAGCGCCCGGAGCCCCGGTCGGGGCACCTCGGTGCGAGCTAGACGACGCTCTCGCTCCACGCGTCGGGGTTGCCGAAGCGGTGCGCGGTGATGGCGACGGCCTGCTCGCGCAGGAACGGCAGCAGCTCGAGTCGGCCCGAGGGCGTGACGGGGGCCGCGAAGACCGCGACCCCGGGGTCGCCGCCGAGGGCGGAGGCCAGCTCCGAGGCCGCCGAGGAGGCGCGACCCGCGTCGGCCGGCCCGGTCACGAGCCGCACGCGCTCGGTCTGCACCGCGCCCGCGCGCACCCGGTCGTGCCACGTCGCGTCGTCCTCGACGACGAGCGCGCCCGCCGCGAGGCCGAGGGCGGGAGCGAGGCCCGCGGGCAGCCCGATCGAGGTCGACACCGTGAGCGGCGCCCCGGCCCGCAGGCCGGCGATCAGCACGCGCACGGCGTCGGCGGGCGAGGCGCCGTCCGCCACGCGCAGCGTGACGGGCAGCGGGCGGTAGCGCAGCAGGTCGCGCTCGAGGCCGAGGGCGCTGACGTCGCGGGCGATCCCGAACTCGTCGGCCCAGTGCTGCTCGTCGGAGGCGGCGGCCGCGGCCACCGCCGCCCGCTGCTCGGCGTCGGCGAGCAGCGGCGCCGCGGCCGACAGGGCGGCGGCGACGTCGCGGCCGGGCCGCGCCTCCGGCGTCACGGCCAGGGCGGTGGGACGCCACGAGCCGAGGTGCACGAGGTAGTTCGGGCCGCCGGCCTTGGCTCCCGCGCCGACCGACGACTTCTTCCAGCCGCCGAACGGCTGACGCCGCACGATCGCGCCGGTGATGCCGCGGTTGACGTAGAGGTTGCCGGCCTCGACGCGGTCGAGCCAGGTGCCGAGCTCGGCGGCGTCGAGGGTGTGCAGCCCGGCGGTGAGGCCGTAGTCGGTCGCGTTCTGCAGCTCGATGGCCTCGTCGAGGGTCTCGGCGGTCATGACGCCGAGCACCGGGCCGAAGTACTCGGTCAGGTGGAACTCGCTGCCGGGGCGCACGCCGGCGCGGATGCCCGGGGTCCAGAGCCGGCCGGAGTCGTCGAGCCGGCGGGGCTCGACGAGCCACGACTCGCCTGCCCCGAGGGTCGTCAGGGCGCCGAGCAGCTTGCCCGCCGCGGGCTCGACGACCGGGCCCATCTGCGTGGTGGGGTCGGTCGGGAAGCCGACGCGCATGGTCGACGCCGCGTCGACCAGCTGACGGCGGAACCGCTCGGAGTCGCCGACCGAGCCGACGAGGATCACGAGGCTCGCCGCGGAGCACTTCTGGCCCGCGTGCCCGAAGGCCGACTTGATGACGTCGGAGGCGGCCAGGTCGAGGTCGGCGCTCGGCGTCACGATGATGGCGTTCTTGCCGCTGGTCTCGGCGAGCAGCGGGAGGTCGTCGCGCCACGAGCGGAAGAGCGCGGCGGTCTCGAACGCGCCGGTGAGGACGACCCGGTCGACCGCCGGGTGCGACACGAGGTGCTGGCCGAGCTCGCCCTCCTCGACGTCGACGAGGCGCAGCACGTCGCGGGGGACGCCGGCCTCCCAGAGCGCCTCGACCATGACCGCGCCGCAGCGCTTCGCCTGGCCGGCGGGCTTGATGACCACGCTGCTGCCCGCGGCGAGCGCCGACAGCACCGAGCCGGCGGGGATCGCGACCGGGAAGTTCCACGGCGGGGTGACGACGGTGAGGCGCGCGGGCACGAACTCGGCGCCGTCGACCTGGTCGAGCTCCTCGGCGAGGTGGGCGTACCAGGTGGCGAAGTCGACGGCCTCGCTGACCTCGACGTCGCCCTCGGCGATGGTCTTGCCGGTCTCGTGCGCGGCGACCTCGATGAGGTCGGCGCGGTGGGCGCGGAGCGAGGCGGCGGCACGGCGCAGCACCTCGGCGCGGCCTCGTCCGCCGAGCGCGGCCCAGCCGGGCGCGGCGGCGACGGCGCCCGCGACGATCTCGTCGACGGTCGCGGCGTCGGTGACGCGCGCGGCCTCGATCGCGGCGGTGCCGAGCGTGCTCGTGCGGGCGCGGCCGAGGATCTCGCGGCCCCACGCGCGGTTCGCCGCGAGCGCGGGGTCGGTGTCGGGCTCGTTCTCGAAGGGGGCGGAGGCGACGGGCTCCGGGGAGGCGGTGCGCGCCTCCTCGGGTCGGCTCTGCACCCGGTGGGGAGCGGGCACGACGTCGTCGACGTCGGCGAGCGAGGCGAGGAAGCGGCCGCGCTCGCGCTCGAACATGGCCTCGTTCGAGGCGAGCTCGAAGACGGCCGACATGAAGTTCTCGCTGGAGGCGTTCTCCTCGAGGCGGCGGATCAGGTAGCTGATCGCGACGTCGAACTCGCGGGGGTGCACGACGGGCGTGTAGAGCAGCAGCCCGCCGACGTCGGCCTTGACCAGCTCGGCCTGCCCCTCGGCCATGCCGAGCAGCATCTCGAACTCGACGCGGTCGTGCACGCCGCGTGCCGTCGCGAGCAGGTGCGCGAAGGCGATGTCGAACAGGTTGTGGCCGGCGACGCCGACCTTGACGGCGCGGGCCCGCTCAGGCGTCAGCGCCCAGCTCAGCACGCGCTTGTAGTTCGTGTCGCTCTGCTGCTTCGTGCCGTAGGTCGCGAGGGGCCACTCGTGCAGGGTCGCGTCGACGGTCTCCATGGCGAGGTTGGCGCCCTTGACGACGCGCACCTTGATCGCGGCGCCGCCGGCGTCGACGCGCTCGGTGGCCCACTCCGTGAGGTGCTGGAGGGCGCCGAGGGCGTCGGGCAGGTAGGTCTGCAGCACGATGCCGGCCTCGAGGCCGCGCAGCTGGGGCTGGTCGAGGAGGCGCGTGAAGACCGCGATGGTCAGGTCGAGGTCGCGGTACTCCTCCATGTCGAGGTTGATGAACTTCGGCCGGGCCGAGCGGGCCGCGAGCTCGTAGAGCGGGGTGAGCTTCTCGACGACGCGCTCGACGGTCTCGTCGAACGCCCACATCGAGAGCTGGCTGACGATCGACGACACCTTGATCGACACGTAGTCGACGTCGTCGCGGGCGAGCAGGGCCCGGGTGCCGGCGAGGCGGTGCTCGGCCTCGCCGTCGCCGAGGACGGCCTCGCCGAGGAGGTTGAGGTTGAGGCGCGTGCCCTCCTGCTTGATGCCGGCGATGGCCGCCCCGAGCTTGGCCGGGCGGGCGTCGGCGATGAGGTGGCCGACCATGCCGCGCAGCACGCGGCGGGCGACGGGCACGACGACGCCCGGCAGCACCGGCGCGAGCACGCCGCCGCAGCGGACGGCGACGCGCATGTACCAGGGCAGGAACGCCGGCACGCGGTGCGCGAGCCCGGCGAGGTTGCGCGCGGCGACGCTGAGGTCTTCCGGGCGGACGACGCGGTCGACGAAGCCGATGGTGAAGGCGAGGCCCGACTCGTCCTTGAGCACCTGGGCGAGCAGCTGGGCCGAGCCGGTGCTCGGGGCGCCGGAGGCCTCGTGGGCCCAGCGGCGGGCCAGGGCGACGGAGGCGGCGCCGATGTCGCCGGGGAGGGCGGGCGTGGCGCTCGTCGTCGAGGGGGCGGAGGACGGCCCGGCCGTCTGGTCGAGGGAGGTCATGCGAGAACGGTACGGCCGGAACTTGCCACGTGGCAAGGTTCGTCACGAGAACGTAACGTGGCGCGCCTCCTCGGGCTCGCGGCCCCGCTCGGGGCCCGACGGATCGTCACTGGCGCGCGGGCGCGCGGGCTGATATTTTGGCGCCCAGCACGGCGACCGCACCGGAGCGTTCGGCGGCGGCACGGCGACCGGCGGAGGCCAGCATGGCGATGATCGAGGCCCGGGGCCTGACGAAGACGTACCGCTCCAAGTCGGGGCCCGTGCACGCGCTGACCGGGCTCGACCTGGTCGTGCCGGAGGGCACCGTGAAGGCCCTGCTCGGGCCGAACGGGGCCGGCAAGACCACCACCGTCAAGATGCTGACGACCCTCGAGGTGCCCGACGAGGGCACCGCGACGATCGCGGGCATCGACGTCGTGGCCGACCCCCAGGCCACCCGGCGCACCATCGGCGTCTCGGGCCAGTACGCCGCCGTCGACGAGAACCTCACCGGCTTCGAGAACCTCGACATGATCGGCCGGCTGTACCACCTGGGCGCGGCGGTCTCCCGCGAGCGCGCCCGCGAGCTGATCGACGTCTTCGACCTCAGCGCCGCGGGCGACCGGCCCGTGAAGGGGTTCTCGGGCGGCATGCGCCGCCGCATCGACCTCGCCGGGGCGCTCGTGACGAACCCGCGCGTGCTCTTCCTCGACGAGCCGACCACGGGCCTCGACCCGCGCAGCCGACTCGCCCTGTGGGAGATCATCACCTCGCTCGTCGACGGCGGCACGACCGTGCTGCTCACCACCCAGTACCTGGAGGAGGCCGACCGGCTCGCCGACGACATCGCCGTCATCGACGAGGGCCGCGTCATCGCCGAGGGCACCGCCGACCAGCTCAAGGCGCAGGTCGGCGGGCACCGGCTCGTGGTCGCCCTGGTCGACGAGGCGCGGTCGGCGCAGGCCGTCGAGGTGCTGCGGCGCCACGGCGACGCCGAGCCCGCCGTCAGCGGCGACGGCCGCCAGGTCGAGGTGGCCGTCACCGACGGCCCGACGGCGCTGCAGCGGTCGCTGGCCGACCTCGGCGCGGCGGGCATCGAGCTGCACGACGCCGGCATGCGCCGGCCGACGCTCGACGACGTCTTCCTGCAGCTCACGGGCCGCAAGGCGGTGGCCGACGACGGCTCGTCCGACGACGACGCCCCGCCGACGACCGGCCGCGCGGCCCGCGCGGCGGCGAAGCAGCAGGCGCGGCAGCAGGCGGCGCAGACCCGGAAGGAGGCGCGTCGATGACCGCCACGGCGCTCACCCAGACGCTCGCCCCCGTCGCGAGCGCGGGCCTCGGAACCTGGGCCTCCGACGGCTGGACCGTCACCAAGCGCAACCTGATCAAGGTCAAGCGCTCCCCCGACATGCTGATCTTCGCGGTGCTGCAGCCGATCATGTTCGTCCTGCTGTTCAGCCAGGTCTACGGCGGCGCGATCGCCGTCGAGGGCACCGACTACACGCAGTTCCTCATGGCGGGCATCTTCGCCCAGACCGTGGTCTTCGGCTCCACCTTCTCGGGCGCCGCCATGGCACAAGACCTCAAGGAAGGCATCATCGACCGGTTCCGCACCCTGCCGATGAGCCCGTCGGCGGTGCTGATCGGCCGCACGAACAGCGACCTCGTGCTGAACAGCATCTCGATGGTCATCATGATGCTCACGGGCCTCGCCGTGGGCTGGCGGGTGAACGCGTCGCCCCTGTCGTTCGTCGGGGGCATCGCCCTGCTGCTGCTCTTCAGCTACTCGTTCAGCTGGGTGATGGCGCTGCTGGGCATGAGCGTGAAGACGCCCGAGACGATCAACAACGCGTCGTTCATGATCCTCTTCCCGCTGACCTTCATCTCGAACGCGTTCGTGCCGAGCGACACGCTGCCGACGGTCCTCCGCGTCTTCGCGGAGTGGAACCCCGTGTCGGCCCTCGTGCAGGCGGCGCGGCAGTCGTTCGGCAACGTCGGCAGCACGCCCGTGCCCGACATCTGGACGCTGCAGCACCCGTACCTCACGGTGCTCGTCGGCATCGGGGCCATGCTCGTGGTCTTCGTGCCGCTCGCGGTGCGGAAGTTCCAGCGGATCAGCTCGACGTAGGGCTCAGGGCCCTGCCGGAGGCGCGGGCCGGGCGGGCGCGTCGCCTCCGTCGCGCTCGGCGACCTCGGCCCGCACGGCGGCGTCGAGCTCGTCGGTCGGCACGGTCAGCACCGTCGACACCACGAGCCTCATCGTCTCCGCGACGTCCACCTCGTCGCGCCGGTAGAGCCACTGCAGCTGCAGGCCGTCCTGCACGGCGAGGACGACGCGGGCCGCCGAGACGGCGGTGAAGCCGTCGCGCAGCCAGCCGCGTCGCTCGGCGACGCCGAGCCAGGCCGACGTCGACGAGACGATCCGGTCGTAGTGGTCGGCGTAGTACTCGTGGGCGGGGTGGTCGCTCGAGGTCGCCTCGGCCGACGCGGTGATGAAGAGCGAGATCACCGCGGGCACGTCGACGTTGTACTCGGCCAGCTCGACGAGCTCGGCGAGGCGCATGCCGCCGACGTCGTCGAAGTGCCGGCGGAGGCGCTCGTCGCGGCGCCGGAGGACGGCCATGAGCAGCTCGTCCTTCGTCGCGAAGTAGTGCATGAGCGACTGGTGCGAGACGCCGCACTGCCGGGCGATCTCGCGGAGCGACGCCCCGTGGAACCCCACCTTGCCGAAGACCGGCAGAGCCGCGTCGAGGATCGCCTCCCGCTTGGCGATGCCCTTGCGGTAGCGGCCCGGCGTGCGGGCGACGGTGTCGTCGGTCTCGGGGCTCATCCAGGCCAGCCTAGGTCGAGGGCCGCGCGGGGCGCAGTCCGTGACGTCCCGCGAGCCGGTCGGCGGCGAGCGCCGGGTGCTCGGGCCGGTGGGGCCAGGCTGCCGCGCGGGCCGCGCGCGTAGAGTGCGCCGGGTGAGATGGTCGCTGCTGCGCATCCCGGCGTTCCGCGCCCTGTGGGTCGGGCGGCTGCTGTCGTGGGTCGGCAGCGGGCTGGCGCCGCTCGCCCTGGTCTTCGCGGCGATCGACCTCGGCGCCGACGCCGTGGGCGTCGGCCTCGTCGTCGCCGCGCGCTCGGTGCCGAACGTCGTGCTCGTGCTCGTCGGCGGCGCCCTCGCCGACCGGCTGCCGCGGCGCGCGGTGACGGTCGGGTCGTCGGCGCTCTCGGCCGCGTCGCTCACCGTCGCGGGCGTGCTGCTGCTCGCCGACCGCGAGACGCTCGTGACCCTCGCCGTCGCGGCCGCGGTCAACGGGGCCGCCGCCGCCTTCTTCGGCCCCGCCACGAGCGCGATGCTCCGCGACGTCGTCCCGGCCGAGGCCGTGCGCGACGGCACGGTGCTCGCCCGCATCAGCATGAACGTCGGGCTCATCGTCGGCACGGCGTTCGGCGGCGCGGTCGTCGGGGTGCTCGGCACGGGCACCGGCCTCGTGGTCGGGGCCGTCGTGTTCGCGGCGGCGGGCGCCGTGTTCGTGCGCGTCCCCGCGGGGCTGCCCCGCGCCTCCGGAGGGGCCTCGCTGCTGCGCGACCTCGCGGCGGGAGTCGCCTTCGTCGCCCGGTCGCGCTGGCTCACCGCGACCGTGGCGCTGACGTTCGTCTACCAGTTCGCCTTCGCGGGCGGCGTGCACGTGCTCGGCCCGCTGATCGCCGACCAGTCGTTCGGCCGCGTGGCCTGGGGCTTCGCCGGGGCGGTGCAGACCGCGGGCCTCGTGGTCGGGGCGGTCTGGGCCGGGTCGCTGCGCGGCCGCCTGCGGCTCGCGGCGGCCGCCCTCGGCACGATCGCGCTGGTCGCGCCGCTGATGCTGCTGGCCGGGGCGCTGGTCGACCTGCCCTACGTGCTCGACCCGCCCCTGATCGATCCGCTGCACTGGTTCTTCTGGCTGTGCCTCGGGCTCTTCGTGGCGAGCGTCGGCCTCGAGGTCTTCACCGTGCCGCTCGACGTCGCCGTGCAGCTGCAGGTGCCGAGGTCGTACCTCGGCCGGGTCTTCGCCTGCCTCACCCTGGCGTCGCTCGCCGGGATGCCCGCCGGCGAGCTGGTCGTGGGGCCGGTCGCCCGGGCGATCGGCGAGCCGCTGACGCTCACCGCGCTGGCGGCGCTCGTGACGGTGGCGGCCCTGGCCGTGGCCGCGACGCCGCGGGTGCGCCGCGTCGACGCGGCACGGGCGCCCGCCGACGCGACGGGGGCGGCCCGGGCCTGAGCCCGGACCGCCCCCGACCGGGACGACCGCGGCGTCAGCGGTAGTCGCCGCGCACGATCGCCTCGGCGTACTTGCGCACGTCCGGGCCGGGCTCGTAGTCGATGAAGCGGCCCTTGAGGCGCTCGTTGAGGGCCGCGAACGCGTCCTCCCACGAATCGCCCTCGCCGGTCTCGGCGGCCACGTCGCGCACGGCCTCCTGCAGCACGCGGTCGGCGTCGGTGAGGATCTTGTCGCGGGCCTCGTCGTTCCAGACGACGTCGGTGAGCTCTGCCATGGTCTTCGCTCCTACTTCTTCGTGGCGGTCAGGGCGGACTCCTTGTGGGCCGCCTCCGACCCGGACTTGTCGGACTCGACGATGAAGTACGGCTCGTCGCCCGAGGCCTTGAAGGTCTGTCCGTCGAACTCGAACTCCTCCACGCGCTTCTCCTTGACGGTGCCGTGGGTCTCGCCCTGCGGCGTGTTCCACGTCACGTGGTCGCCCTTGCTGAACGTCATCGTTGCCTCCTGGCTGACGGCCCGGCGTCGGGCCGCGGGTCGGTGGTGGTGCGGTGCCGTGCACGCTACGCCGCGCCTCCCCGGGGTTCTCGGCTCCTCGGGAGGCGGGGTACGGCAGGGCGCCCGGCTAGACGGAGAAGCCGCCGTCGACGCCGATCAGCTGACCGCTGATCCAGCGGCCCTCGGGCGAGAGCAGGAAGCGCACGGTACGGCCGGTGTCGACGGGCGTGCCGAGGCGGCCCGTGGGCTGGAGGCCGGTGAGCCAGGTGCGCGTCTCGTCGTCCATCCACCCGGTGTCGACGGGGCCGGGGTTCACCACGTTCGACGAGACGCCGAGGGGCCCGAGCTCGCGGGCGGCGGCGATCACGATGCGGTCGAGGGCGCCCTTGCTGGCCCCGTAGGGCAGGTTGCCGACGGTGTGGTCGCTCGTGAGGGCGACGACGCGCGCCCCGTCGGGCAGCTCGTCGACCGGGGGCAGGCGCTCGGCGAACGCCTTGATCAGCAGCCACGGCGCCCGGGCGTTGACCGCGAGGTGGCGGTCGAACGACTCGGTGCTCGTGCCGAGAAGGGTGGAGTCGACCCCCTCGGCGTGCGAGAGCACCAGCGCGGTGACGGAGCCGTGCTCGGCGGTCGCCCGGTCGAGCACGCGCTCGGGCTCGTCGGGGTCGGCCAGGTCGGCCAGCTGCACGCTGACCCGGCGGCCGCGACGCCCGAGGTCGGCGACCAGCTCGTCGAGGCCGTCGCTCGCCCGGTAGGCCACCAGGGCGAGGTCCCAGCCGTCGTCGGCGAGCGCCCGGGCGATGCCGTGGCCGAGGGAGGCGGGGTTCCCGACCCCGGTGAGGAGGCACGTCTTCGTCGACATGCCCAGGAGCCTACGGGAGGGCACGCAGCGGCTGCGGGCCCAGCGGCTGCGGGCCTAGCGGCTGCGGCGCGGCCGGCTGCGCCCGGTGCCGCGCTGCGGGCCCCCTCGGCCCTTGGCCGGCGTGCGCTTCGGGCCGGCCCCGCGAGGGTCGGGAGCCGTGCCCTTCGCGACCGGGGCGGCGGGGGCGTCGTCCTCGCGCCTCCTCGACCGGCTGCTGTTGCGGGTGCGGCCGCGCACGACGCCGATGAAGTCGTCGATGTCGTCGTCGAGCTGGCCCTGCGGCCAGACGAGCGCGATGGTCGTGGGCTCGAGGTCGCCGACGACGCGGTGCGTGGTGCCCTTCACCCCGTGCAGGCGGGCGAGCGACTGCGGCATCACGGCGACGCCGGACCCCGTGGCGACGACGGACACGGCGTCGGCGAGCGACAGGGCGGGGTCGAGGTCGTGACGGTGCTCGCCGTCGAGGTCGGCGAGCACGACCTCCTCCTCCTTGCCGAGGGCGGCGACGGGGTGCTCCTTGTGCACGACGACGACGATGCGCTCCTCGTAGAGCGGGATGGCCGAGAAGTCGTCGCCGGTCGGCAGCGGCAGGCGGCCGAGCAGCATGACGACGGGGTCGTCGCCGGCGAAGGCCTCGAGGGGCGCGTCGCCCGTCACCTCGACGACGTCGAGGGGCAGGTCGTCGCGGCGCTCCTCCCACATCCGCGACCACTTCGCGAGCGTCACCCCGGGCACGAACCCCAGGCGGAAGGAGGCGCGGGTCGGCTCGGTCGTCATCGGCCCAGGCTACCGGTGCCCCCGCCCCGCCCCGGCGGTCCCCGCGCCGCCCGCCGCGCGCCGGCGGTCCCCGCGCCGCGCGCCGCCCTGCCGCCCCGACCCCAGGAACCCGCGCGCACCCCCGCGCGCGCCCGGGGGTGCGCGCGGGTTCCTGGGGTCGGGAGGGCGTTCCGCTGCGGAAGGCCCCCTGGGGCCGCCGCCGGGCCGGTACCCTGGGCGGATGAGCGACGAGACCCCCCGCGGCAAGGCCCCGCAGACCCTGAAGCCCTTCACGGCTGCCAAGAAGCTCGGGGTGCACCTGCCGGCGACGCCCGAGTCGTTCCAGTCGACCCCGATCACGCGCGACGAGTTCGCCGAGCTGACCGCGAACCCGCCCGAGTGGCTGGCCGAGCTGCGCCGCACCGGCCCGCACCCGCGCCCCGTCGTCGCCCAGAAGCTCGGCGTCACCATCTCGGGCCTCGCCCGCGGCGGCGTCGAGGAGGCGCTGACCACCGACGAGATCCACGCCCTGCTCGAGCAGATGCCGGCCTGGCTCGTCACCGAGCGCGCCAACATGGCCGAGGTGCGCGAGGAGGAGCAGCGCGTCAAGGACCGCGACGCCGGCCGCGCCGCCCTGCGCGCCGAGCGCGACGAGGCCGAGCGCCGCGACGCCGAGCGCTCCGGCCGCTAGCCCCGCACCGCGGGCGCGAGCCGCGCACCTCGCCGCCGACGGGCGCCCCTGGCTCCCGTCGCGTAGCTTCTGAGCCATGTCATTCAACGACGACGCCCGCATCGACAGCAGCAAGGTCACGCGTCGAGGCCGCGGCCGCACCATCGGCGTCGCCGGGGGCGGGGTGGGCGTCGTCGGCGTGATCATCGTCGTGCTGATCGGGCAGTTCACCGGCGTCGACGTGAGCGGGCTGCTCGGCGGCGGCACGGGCTCCGGCGGCAGCTCGCAGCCCGTCGAGCAGGGCCTCGAGAACTGCACCACGGGCGCCCAGGCCAACGCCGACGTGCAGTGCCGCATGGCGGGGGCCGCCGACTCCCTCGACACCTACTGGACCACGGCGGCCCCGCCGCTCGGCGCCTCCTACGTCAGCCCCGACTTCGTGCTCTTCACCGCCTCCGTCGACACGGGCTGCGGCGCCGCCTCGAGCGCGACCGGGCCGTTCTACTGCCCGCCCGACCAGACGCTCTACGTCGACACCGACTTCTTCGACCAGCTCCGCGAGCAGTTCGGGGCGACCGGCGGGCCGCTCGCGCAGATGTACGTCGTGGGCCACGAGTGGGGACACCACATCCAGCAGCTGACGGGCGCCTTCGACCGGGCCGACCGCAGCGCGACGGGGCCGGGCTCCGACACGATCCGCCTCGAGGTGCAGGCCGACTGCTACGCCGGCTCGTGGGTCGGCGCCGCCTCCACCATCCAGGACGACCAGGGCACCACCTTCCTCGAGCCCGTCACCGCAGCCCAGGTCGCCGACGCGCTCGACGCGGCCGCGGCCGTCGGCGACGACCGCATCCAGGCGCAGAGCGGGTCGGTCGACCCCGACACGTGGACCCACGGCTCGGCCGAGCAGCGCCAGCGCTGGTTCGAGGCCGGTCGCTCCGGCGGTCCCGGCGCCTGCGACACGTTCAGCGTGCCCGCCTCGCAGCTGTAGGAGGCGCGGGGTCGTCCCTGGCCGGTCCGCGACAACTCCCAGCCGCCTCCCATGCTGATGTCCCCCACCGGGAGCAGACTCGGGTCACGCTGCGAGGAGGCACGACATGGCACGGACGGGCAAGGCGGTCGAGTTCGACCGGTACGGAGACATCGACGAACTGCACTTCGTCCCCCAGGAGCTGCCGGTCCCGGCCGACGACGAGGTCGTCGTCGAGGTCGTGGCGGCAGGGCTCAACCACATCGAGAACTTCATCCGGCAGGGAGACTTCGAGGACCGCCTCCCGCTGGAGTTCCCCGCCCGGCAGGGCTCGTGCTTCGCCGGCATCGTCAAGAAGCGCGGCGCCGCGGTGCGCGACCTCGCGGTCGGCGCCGAGGTGCTCGGCCACTCCATCGGCGGCGGCGCGCACGCCACCTGGGTGACCGTGCCCGCGACCGCGGTCGTCAAGAAGCCCGCGAACGTCGAGTGGGAGGTCGCGGGCGGCCTGTACCTGGCCGGCGTGACGGCCTACGACATCGTCCGGGGCCTGCACCTCGGCGCGGAGGACGTCGTCGTCGTCACGGCGGCGGCGGGCGGCGTCGGCCACATCGAGTGCCAGCTCGCCAAGGCGGCCGGCGCGACCGTGGTCGGCACCTGCAGCCCCCGCAACCACGACTACCTGCGGTCGATCGGCGTGATCCCGATCACGTACGGCGACGGCATCCAGGAGCGCATCGAGGCGGCCGTCAGGGGCCCTGTCACCGCGTTCATCGACAACCACGGCGGCGACAACCCCGCCCTCGCGACCGCCCTCGGGGTGCCCGCGAGCCGCTTCAGCTCGAGCGACGACCGCCTCGACGTCGAGGTGCGCTTCATCACCGCCGAGCGCGACGACGCCGAGCCGGCGATGATCCTCTCGGCCCTGGCGAAGCTCATCGCCGAGAACAAGGTGCGCGTGCTCATCTCGGGCTTCTACCCCTTCGACGCGGTCGCGCAGGCGTTCGACGACCTCGCCGAGAAGCACTCGCGGGGCAAGGTCGTCGTCGGCATGCAGCCGGTCGAGACGGGCGCCCGCTCGCACTGGTACCTGTCGGGCAAGGCGCGGGCCGTCGCGGAGGCGCGGGACTGACCCGGCACCGCTGACGGCGGGCGCACCGGCCGCGGGGCAGCTGCGAGCCGGGCCTGCAGG